>Ga0256839_1004258_pt1 | contig 14131 bp, 9 predicted proteins | sample 354166metaG_FD_185968 | JGI IMG/M metagenome (GOLD analysis project Ga0256839, IMG submission 185968) | Hydrothermal vent microbial communities from Mid Atlantic Ridge, Atlantic Ocean - 354-166 | ecosystem: Environmental > Aquatic > Marine > Hydrothermal vents | place: Atlantic Ocean: Mid... | reverse complement strand
GGTTCTTCGAAGACGGCTCATCCCGTGCGGCTTATCGGCCTGATTCTGGCCGCCGGGCTGGTCGCCGCTTTCTGGTGGCAAGTCAACCCGGTCACGCTCGTCTCCAGCCTATCCCGCTTGCGGCTGGTCCCGCTGGCGGTCGCTCTAGCCCTGTTCGCCCCCCAGATTGCGGTCTCAGCCTTTCGCTGGCACCTGATCGCTGGCTGCAGCCTGCGTACTGCAGCGCGGGCGGTTCTCGTGGCCAACGCGCTGAACCTGGTTCTTCCGGGCAAGCTTGGAGAATTCGCGAAGGCGGCTACGTCACGAAGAGGGATCCGCTTCGGAGCAGGTCTGGTGGTCGGGGAGCGCGTGGGGGACGTGCTTGTGATCGTCCTGCTCGGTGGCGGCCTACTCTTCCTGGACTATCCGATCCGAGCGTTTCGGCTGAGCGCCGGCCTGTTCGCGGCAGCGGCATTCGTCGCTCTGGCTACGGCGTCGGTCTACGTCCAGCTCAGGAGACTGGGCCAGCGGGGTTGCGAATTGGCTGTGTTGGCCGCGCAGATCTTTCGACCTGGCCCTCTGATTGCTACAGCTCTGCTTTGGTTTCTGCACGGCGTGCAGGTTGCGCTGTTCGCTGAAGCGGTGGGGGCCAGCAGTCGTCCCCCTCTGCTCTTCACTTTGGCACAGTGGATTTTCCTGGGCAGCGCTGTGCCGCTTGCCCCGTGGGGCCTGGGCAGCCGGGAAGGCGTGATGTTTCTGCTTCTCAGCCCGGTGGAGCGTTCGTCCGTCATCGGAGCGACAGCCCTGCTTTTCCTGTTGCGATATTGGGTGCCCGGCCTGGTTGGGCTTCCGGTTCTGACCGTCCACGGTCTTCGCGGGGTGATCTCCGACGCTGCCGGCCGTGGCCCCCTTCCCGTGGGGGCAAATCCGCGTAAGCTTGGCCGGACACCGGCCCGGCGTGCTGCGTAGCCCGTGCCGGGGACTGGATCGCGCCGGAGCCGCTTCTGGCCGGCGGTGAGTCACAGGGGGCGCGGTCGACTGCGCACGGCGCAATGCAGCGGCCCGCTATCCGGCAACCCATCACCTGGGTAAGGCATCGGCGATGAGAACCCGAACCGGCGACCGCAAAACGGACCGATGGGCTTAGGGAGTTGGGAACCACATGGCTGGCCAGGTGGGGGCGCGCATGGATGTCGTGCTTCACGCCGAGGGGGCTGTCTGCGGCCTGGCCGTCTTCTCCTGAGCCGTGACCCGTTCCTGGACGTATTCCTCCAGCAATCGCCACTGTTCGAAGAAGTCGTGGGTATCCACGCCCAGCGGCCGTTTAAAGAAGCATGCCAGGTGCCGCTGCAGTCCCCGTCCCCCCGACTCCCATTCGTATGCGGTGAGACGAACGAGGTCGATGACCAGTGGTGCGGCAAGCAGGGAATCGCAACCCTGCCAGGTGAACTGCAGGACCATCTTTGTGCCGAGGAATCCTTCGAAGTGCACGTGGTCCCAGGCTGTTTTCCAATCGTCCAGAGATTCCACAAATTCGATGCTGACCACCGTCTGGGGGGTGTAACCGAGGATCTGGTTGAGGACAGCGTCTTTGGTCTTCACTTTGGAGGCTTTGTGTGTGGGGTCATCGAGCACCAATCCATCACGGTTGCCGAAGATATTGTGCCCTACCCAGCTCAAGACGCGCAGGTTTCGTCTCTGAAACATGGGGGCAAGGACAGTCTTCAAGAGCGTCTCGCCTGTTTTGCCGTCCTGGCCGGCGTACAGGGTACCCTGTTTTGCCGCCAGTTCGGTGAGGACGGGGACATTAATGCCTGGCGAGGGGGTGAAGTTTACATAAGAACAGCCGCTCCGGATCGCCGCCAGCGCGTAAATCAACGACGCCGGGACCGCCGGACTGCCCGGCCGGTCCAGTTCGGCCTCGAATCTCACCAGATCAGAATGCACCTCGGTCAGTTCCAGCGGCGGCTCCGTGGAGGCGAGATTGACCAAGATCACGTGCCGTAACCCCCACCGCTCCCGAAACGCCTGAATATCGGCCGCGATCCGCTCCGCAGCCTCTCGAGGGGGCATCTGGTTACCCTGTTCCTGGGTCCAGTCGGCGAGTCGCTCTACCGCTGGCCCGCTTCGTTGCGCCACCCCGGGGACCACATTTTCAGTCCATTCCGCCAACTGATCCCGGCACCGATCGATCAGTTCGGCGTCAAACACTCCAGAACGGCGGTGCAATTCGCGCACGGTTGATTCCAGGGAACTCCGCCGCACATCATGGCCTCCGATCACGAACCGGCTGAAAGGGGGCAGCGGTAATTGTCGCACGAGGGGGTGTTCGGAGACGAGGCCGGTGCTACCGGCTAACCCTTTGCGTAGAGCTGCAAGGCCTAACGCTGTGGTGGATGCTACACTGCCGAACGCGCCAACAAACCAGATGCCAAGGTCGGGGCCCGTCATCGAACAGGCTTCCTCCGTTGTCTCACCCCAAGCTTCGGTCAGCCGCTCGCCCGGTGCAACAATGCGAACCGGCCATGATCGGGGCCAGATGCTTCTTGTTCCACGGGAGGGGGAGTGTCTTACAACGCTTTCAGGTAGGCGTAGAGATCGGCCAGGTCCTGGTCCGACAGGCCGTCCAGTAGTCCCCGTGGCATTATAGATCCGCTGCTGCGGTACCTCGCCTCGATCTCCTTCCCGGACACGTGAAGGGTGTTCCCCTCCGAGGTTTGCAGCACCAGACCCGCCACCGAATCGTACACCACGATACCCTGCAGGATTTTTCCCCCTTTGGTGACCAGGACGGTCGCCCGATAACGATCCGGCACGACCTCGTCCGGCAGCACGATCGCGCGAAACAGATCCTCGAACGAAAACCGCTTCGCCACTCCGCGAAGATCCGGGCCGACCGCTCGCGCACCGCTGTGGCAAAGGTGGCAACCCAGGTTTTCGAACAAGCGTTTGCCCCTCGTCGCGTCTCCCTCCAGTGTTCGCACCCGGTTCAGCCGCTTTCTCCACGCCCCCCACATAACCGCTCCCCCAAGAAGCCCTTTCGCCGACGGCCAACGCCGCAGGATGACCTGTTCCAGTTCAGCGGGAGTCCTAACTTCGCGTCCGATCTTTTCCGTCAGGTACTCTCGGATAGCCTGAACCACCCGCTTGCCCGGCTGGACAGAGTTGAAGTTACGCCAGGCACTCAGGAGAGCGGCGCCCAGCTCCGGCGACAGAGGTACCTGTAAACGGCGCAACGCCCGCACCGTGGCCATCACGGCCCGCGGACTTCTGGCCGCGCGCAAGGAACCCACAAGCACCGGCAGATCCTCCATCCTTGCAATGGGGGCAAGGTACAGCAGAACAGCGTCCCGCACCCCACGATTGGCGTTCCACGCAGCCAGGAGAGCTCGCCGACGCTGGTCTTCGTCGCTTAGCCTGGCCAGCAACTCGACCAACTCCGCCGACCAAACCAGTTCGGCACCACGCTGCAGACGCGCGTAGAACTTCCTGGCCGCTACTGCAACCGGGGCACCGTCCACCCGGCAATAGATGACGTGGTCCGGGTGAGATGCGAAGTCGGCGTGGCCGACCACGGCTGCTACAAAGCCGGCAAGCTTTTCCTCGAACGCCTTCAGCGCCTCCTGGATGCGCAGCGGCCAGTTCCGGTCCCGCTGGATCGCTCGTCGGTCCAGCAGGTGGGGCAACCGGACGAACGTGCTCACGAGCCGCTCGCGCACGCCGCGCAAGGCCGGACTATCCAGGCGCGTAAGGCAAAACAGGTAGTGTTCCTGCTCGAGAGGACTGGCTGAATCAGCAAGCCAGCCGGCGATGACCCAGGCAGCGGCCGGGCGGTTGCCGCCGAGAATCGCAACGGTACGAGCAGCCTCGATGCGGACCCGGCGGGCTAACCGGGAACGGTTTTTTTCCATCCAGGCCTCCAGTGCAGTTGCCCACAGCGCCGATGGCCCGGCCTGCCCAGATGCGTAGCCTTCCCACAGGTGACCACGGAATCGCGCACCGGGCACGTTCCCCGCCGCGATTTGCAGTGCCCTCAGAAGTACGAGCTGCACCAGCGGGTCGGTGGTGCGAACGAGCAGATCGATAGCCTCGGGTGCTGCGCGGTCCGGTCGGTGGCTTGCCGTTGCGGCGAGCTGAACCGCTCGTTCGAGGTTTGTCTCCGGTCGCCAGCCCGGCGGCTGCTCGCCTTTCTGCAGCAACTTGAAGCCAAGGTGAAGGAGGACCGCGTCGCGAGTCCCGATGGCAGCGGACAGCGCGTGGCCGTCGATGGAGCGTTGCTCTCCGCCCAACGCGCGTTCGAGCCGGCGGCGCAAGGTCGCGTACACCGGTCCCTCGGCATCTCCAGTCGCGTGACGCTCCGCCTGTGCCGATGCACCGGGTCGGGCTACATACACTGCCCCCCGCGTGCCGCGTCCACCTGTACAGAACCAGAGGTATCCGGTGCTCGGTGCAACGACAAGGTCGGTGACGGCGAGGGCGCGGCCCCCGTTCGCCCAAATGAGGGGGCGGATCGTCGCGCGATAGCTCGCCCCGTGAGGTACGAGCTGAACGTGCAAAATGCGTCCGAAGGTCCAGTCGCCGATCAGGATGTCGCGGCGGTTCAGCCCTGGCAGCGTGCAATCTGCTGCCGATTCCACGCCCGTGGGCGAACCCCGGCCGGCGTAAGTCAAAGGGGGCACCACATCGCAGAACCATGGGGGCATTCTCCAAAAGTCCCCCTTCTGGGGGGCCTGCCAGCCGTAATGACCGCCGGGCACAACGTGATAGACCCGCGTTGGCTCGTACCAGGGCAGGCCCACGCACCGCTCATTGTCGGAATCGAACGTGAAGAGCTCACCGTCACTGTTGAACGCGATGTCATACGCGTTGCGAAACCCGTCTGCGATGATGGCGCAGCGACTCCAATCCGGACTGAACCGGAGCACGCAACCGGCGACCGGTTCCCGGATGGGCGAGCCGGGATCCGTGGCAAACGAGGCATCCACTCTGGCGAAGTTTCCGGCCACGACGTAGTAGCAACCGTCCGGTCCTTTGCGAATCGCGTGGGCATCGTGTTCGCCGCCGGTCTTGATCCGCCAAAGGAGCTCCGGCGGGCCGTCCGCGATGTGGTCGCCGTTTCGATCCCAAAACCGGTAGATACCCCCGTCCCCGGTCACGTACAGGGCGGCCCCCTCCCACAAGAGCCCCATGGCTCCGTCGCGGGGCCGATCAGAAAAGAGCAGCGCCCGGTCGGCGCGAAGGTCCCCGTTGTCGTCCAGCAAAACCTTGATGTAGCCGCGCCCCGCGACGGTCGGGTGCCCGTGCGGATCCAGGGTCAGGCAGTAGATGTCATTGGCGAGATCTGGGCCGCAAAACTCGATGACCTCGATGCCAGGGCGGGTGGCCAGGTCGGTTACCCGCACAGTTGCTTTCGAACCGTCAGGCTCCCTGCTCTGTGCGCCCCCCCACGCCGCGCAAAGAAGCCCCACCACAGCAGTAGCCGCACAGCAGGCCCAGCAGACAACGGTCGCCCACGCCGATGTCGTGCTCGGCCTGTCGCGGGAAACGCGTGAGAACATGCGCACGGTGGATGCTCCCGTTTGGAACCGGCCGACCGATTGCAACGGACCACGCCACCTGCGGTCCTGGGGATTCCCACGTCGGCACCTACCGGTTCGTTTCCCAGAAAGGGACCCTGCGGTCGCCGAAGGGTGGAAAGCTCCTCCAGGCACTGCGTCGACCACAACAACGGTTACCTGTCCCGCGAACCAAGTAGGCCGGCTCCAGCGTTGTTGGCCTTACGGTCGTGTACGCAAGCTGTTGAACCGGCAGCGATCAGATCGCCTCCGGGCCTCGTTCGCCGGTACGTATGCGCACGCAGTCTTCCAGGGGCAGGATGAAGATCTTTCCGTCGCCGACTGCCCCTTCGCCACTTCGGCTCGCCTCCATGATGGCTCGCACCGTGGGCTCGACGAAGTCCTCGTTCACCGCGATCTGCAGTTCGAGCTTCTGTACCAGGTTGTAGGCCACCTCGCGGCCCCGGTGAAATTCCGTTTGGCCTTTCTGTCTGCCGAATCCCTGGCAGTGGAGTACGGTCATGCGGAAGACCTCGACGCGCGCGAGCGCTTCCTTCACCGCTTCGAGCCGCTCCGACCGGATTGTCGCAAGGATCAGCTTCATCGCAGTGCTCCTGCCTGTCGACTCCTGCCACAAGCATCGTACCGGCACGGCCGCGGTGCGTCGGGGCGGTGCTACACGTTCAAGGGCGGTCGATCCCACAGGTGGTGCCGCACCGGCGAGCGTGGCTCGTAACATATCTGCCTGGGGTCACGTTATCCGCGCCCAGGGGCCCCGACCTGTACCGTCCGTTTCGAAAAACCCACGATAAGTACGGCCACCGGCCGCATCGGTCGCGCGCCCGAGTCGTCGCGCCAAACGCGGTGAGCGCTCGTGCCCTGTGCAGGGGCAAGAAAGCTCCTTGGGCCTACTGCCCCGCCCCCTTCTCGAACCGTGGCAAGCTGGGGAATGCCGAACTAACGGGCTCGGCAATTTCGACAAGCCCCCCGCGGTAGGCCGGCGCGCTCCCACCGGTTTACCGCGGAACCGCGCTACGTGGGGCTGCCGTCCGCTTAAGGGGGAAACCGCCAGGTCCGGCTGCCGGGCGGGGCGGTCCCGCAGAGAGCCTGGTCCTGTTCAGTCCTGCGATACCACTTCTGCGAGCGCGTCACGAAAAGCTGCAGCGGCTGCCTCTATGTCTGCAGGGGTATGCTCGGTGGAAAGGTACCACAGGCCACGCCGCAGGATCCGGATGCCGCGGCGCTGAAGCGCGCGAGCCAGGGCTAGCGTCGCCTGCCGGTCAACCGTTCCTGCGAACTCGCGGTAGTTCCGAGGAGCTGTTGGCGACGAGGCCGACTGTAGCCGTACCCCGGTGTAGACGGCTCCCGGGCACGATTCGATCCACACGCGCGAGGCGAACGGGGCGCTGGCCTCACGCAACCGGTCCCTGAGCAGTTCCGTGAGGGAGACGAGCCGCTTGTAGCGGGCGGCTCCGTCGCCCGTCAGCAATCGAATCGACGCAAGGGCGGCCGCTACCCCGGGTACGTACGCATTCAGCGTACCGGCGTGAATGGCGGTACCGTCAGCGATAGGCGCCATACTTTCCTCGGTTCCCACCAGGGCTGCGATGGGGAAACCTGCCCCCAATGCCTTGCCGAATACGGCCAGGTCAGGCTTAATACCCAGCAGTTCCTGGGCTCCCTGCGGGTGCACGCGGAACCCGGTGATGACTTCATCGAGGATAAGCAGTGCGCCGTACTCATCGCACAGCCCGCGGAGCCGTTCGAGGAACCGGTCTCGAGGCCAGATGCAGCCGGTGTTCAACATGATCGGCTCAGTAATCACCGCAGCGATCGAATCCCCCACCCGCTCGAAGATCCGTTCGAGGTAGTCAGTCCGGTTCCAGGAAGCGACCACGATGCTGTCGAACCCGCAAGCCGCTACCCCCTCGCACCAGGGAACCGCCAGCGGGTCGTCTTCCGGCCCGCAGTCCGAATCGAGAGGGGGATGAATGCTGAAGGCGAGGCCGTCCAGCCAACCGTGGTAGTGCCCTTCGAATTTGAGGATCCGTTGTTTGCCGGTGCGTGCGCGGGCAGCGCGGATCGCAGCATGGATCATCTCACTTCCCGTGCACCCCAACCTAACCTTCTCGGCGCATCGGATCAGGTCGCACAGACGCTCGGCCAGTTCTACTTCGCGCGGGTGAAGGCCATTCCATACCTGTCCCTCTCCCAGTGCCTGATGCACTTCCTCGAAAACGACGGGATGGCAGTGGCCGTGGATCAGGGGGCCCTGGCTAAGAGCGAAGTCCAGGTAGCTACGGCCATCTGCGTCATACACGCGCACACCTTCGCCTCGCACGAGGACATCGGGATCCGGGGCGCGGAACTGGCTCGAGACGCCACCGGCCAGGACCCCCATCGCACGTTCTCGCCATACGTCGGAGGCGTTACGGGATGGACCCATTGGTTGCTTCTCCCCGAACCGTCAGGCCGGGCGGATCCGGTGGAACCGCCCTATCGGTGCGATTCGTCCGATCCGGCCAATTCTCCCGTCAGACAACGACGCCTGGTCCGCTCGAGAAACCGGATCGCCTGCTCCGCCGTCCGGACCGCGTTGTGGGAATGACGGCTCAATTCCACATAGACCCCCTTGTTATAGCCGATCTCGACCAGGGCTGCGAGAATAGGCTCGAACCGCATCGTTCCCTCGCCGAAAGCCAGGTGGTCGTGTACCCCCTTCCGCATATCTTCAACGTGCACGTTCACCAGGACCTCCCGGTACCGGTGGATCGCTGCTTCGGGGGGGCCGTCGTCCAGGCAGTGCACGTGCCCAACGTCCAGGGTCAGTTGTAGTGCCGGATGGCAAACGCTCTGTCTGAGCCGGTCGAAATCCGCCAGTCGTTCGATCAACATGCCGGGCTCTGGCTCGAACCCGATCAGCACCCTCTGCTCAGCAGCGTAGTCACACAAGCGGCGGCACCCGTCCTCCAGCCACCGCCACAGTGCTGGCTCAGGCACCCCGTTTGGCCTGACACCAGACCAGATTGATACGGCGTCGGCGCCCAGGTGAGCCGCGATGTCCACCGCCTTGCACAGGAAACGCAGCCTGCGTTCCCTCTGGCGGCGGAGGGGGTCCACGAGTGTGGGCCAGTGTTTTCGCCAGGGGTCGAGCAGGAAGCGGGCACCGGTCTCGATGACGCAGCGCATGCCGGTTCTTTCCAGGAGACGCCGAACCTCGTACAGCTCCCGCACGCTCTCCCGGTTGAACGGGTTGAGATGGTGGTAATCGAGGGTGATGCCGACCGCCCGATAGCCCAGTGCGTGCAGGATGCGAATGGCATCCGCGAGGCGGTGGTGCGCGAAGCCGTTTGTGTTGTATCCCCAAATCAGCACGGTGTTGCCCGGTCGTCCTCGCTTCCTTCCACGCATGTCCGCGCGGGCCTTCGTTCGGCCCGCGGTAAGCGGTCGGTCTTGGGCGGTGTCGGGCGGTCATGTGGCCGGCAGGAACCGCGTGGCTACGACGGTTGGCAGGATGAGGGCCGCGACGATTGCTCCCGTCGTCGGTCCCCGCACGAACGACACCACAGCCGCATCGTAGAGGATGATCGCGATCAAAAGCCAGCGCACGGTTGCCTGGATGCGTCTTGGCTGAGGGCTCAGGATGGCCGGCAGGCAGCTTGCGTTCACCACGGCAGCGAGGGCGATCCACCACACGCCTCGAATCAACAGCACGTTCGGATCGTTGCTCAACAGGAGGTCCTGGTAGGCGTCGGCCCAGGGAAGCTCCGTGGCCTGAAGTGCGGCCAGGCTCCGCGTGCGGAGTGCCACGGCAACGAAACCGGCCATAAGGAGCCCGAGGTTCATGCCCAGGAGGCTGGTGGTCAGCTCGATCCGGCCGCCGCCGGTGGTTTCGTACCGGGCGAACCGCGTCAGCGACATGACGTACAGGCCCAGGCCCACGGCTGCGGCCGTCCCCAGCCGGCCCACCAGGGGTACATGCAGTTGATTCGGTAGCCAGATGGCGTGCTCGAAGAGCGCCAGGCCGAGCGTGAAGTTCAGGGTGCGGCAGATCCCCATGAGAATGGGGCCCACGATCGTCCATTTGGTTCCGGCGTCGTAGGCTACGATGGCCACCGCGAGCCATGCCGCCACGGCGAGTACCCGCGGCCCGGACAGGATTGCGGCGCCCAGGCCGGCCGCCAGGAGCACGGCACCGAGGATGCCCGCCGCTTTCCTGCTGATTTGACCGCTGGGAATGGGGCGATCCGGCCTGGTCTGGCGGTCATACTCCACATCGAAGACATCGTTGAGGACCATGCCCCCCAGGTAGAGGCACGAGGATGCGGCAAGGACCAGCAGTGCCCTTGCCCACGGAACCTGGGCGAGGGCCGGGGTGCAGATCAGGATGGCCGCCAGGACGTCCGCCCAGGCTGTAAATACATTGCCGAGTCTGAGCAGACGGAGGTACGCCGACCAGTTCATCCGAATTGCCTGACGAGGGGGGCAATGACCTCAAAAGCACGTTTTGCGGCCGAGTCCGGGTCGTCCGCGTACGGGTAGAGTTCGATGGTGATCCAGCCGTTGTAGCCAATTTCCCGCAAGGCTTCGAAGCAACTGGCAAAATCGATGGCCCCTTCGCCCGGGATTAGATGGCGGTGTTCTCGGCTGGCCGCGATGTCCTCCAGATGGACATGGCGGATGTGGGGCGCCAGCTTCCGGATTGCTTCCGCCGGGTCTTCCCCCACGCAGTACATGTGGCCGATGTCCAGGTTCAAGCCCATGGCCGGGCTCTTGATCCGTTCGGCGAGCATGAGGTACTGATCGGAGGTCTCGATGAGCAGGCCTGGTTCTGGCTCGATCAGCAGGAGGACGCCCAGGCGTTCGGCCAGGTCGAGCACCGGGCGGAGAACTTCGACGAATGTGGAAAGGGCCACTTCGAACGTCATGCCACTGGGCACCGGGCCACCGGGCTCCGTGGTGATGTTCGGCGCGTTGAGTTCTTTCGCCAGGTTCAAGGCGCGTTTGGTGTGTTCCACCCGGATTCGCCGGTACGGGGCGTAGGGTTCGATCCAGGACGGATACCAGTACGATTGGCGGGGGTCGCCGATGGCGTTCATCATGAACGCGTTGATATTAGAGATCTTCAGTCCGAGGCGGTCCAGGGCGTCGCGCGCCGCCTGTTTTTGGCTCTCCAGCAAACCGGCCGGCCAGAGGTGAGGCACGTCCGCAAGGAGTTCGACCCCTTCGTAGCCGATCGCTTTGATCCGCTCCAGCGCTTGCTCTAGGGGGAACTTCAGGTACGCGTTCGTGCTGAATGCGAGCTTCATACAGCCTGCTTCTCCGTACACAGCAGTTGGCTTTGGGCCGTAGGTTGCAACTCGCCTCGGCGCACCTCGCCGATGTGTGCAATTCTAGCCGTGGCCGACCACGTGCCGCAATGCAGTACGCCCCGTGACGGCTGCAGCGGCCTGTCGCAGCGGCTGAGGCGAACCTCCGGCGGGCGCGGCGGCGACCCGCAGCGACAGCGATACCACCGGCGGCCAGGAGCCAGAGGCTGGCAGGTGCCGGCACGGCCCCCGCAGCAAGACTCCCCGGTGTACCCCGGTCGCGCTCGCCGAAGCGGACGCCCGCGTAGACACCGGGGTGGGGGATCGGATGCCGGGCCAGACGCCAGACGTCGCCACGGTCGTTCAGCCGGGCCAGGTCAGGGCTGAGGGCGGTGGCGATTTCCAGAGAAGTGCCGTTTTCCGCCGGTGGCAGCGTGCTGCCCCGCCCGTAGCGAACCGCATCGATCAGGCTGCCCGACGAGTCGACGAGCTGGACCTCGCCGGCAGAGTTGCTCAGCCCGAACGAGCTCGTGTCCCCCCAGCCGGAGAGCGGTATGACCGGGACGTCGGCTCCGATGGACCAGGCCCGGCGGTATTCGTCCGGACCAATCCGACTGCGTCCAGGGATGAGTACGGCGAGCTGACCGGGTAGCAGGAGGTAGTCCTCTGCGATGGTTCCCAGCAGCCGAGTCCCCCGGCGCGTTGCCTTGCGGAGTTGCCAGTGTAGCAGGCTAACCACTCGCCCCGAGACATTCGCCACTTCAACCCATTCCGTGTTCCGGCCACGGCGAAAGAACCCATCGTCACCGGACGGGTTGTACATGATCTCCGTGAACGCCACGGGGCCGGCCAAAGCGGACCGGATGTGGCCGCTCAAGACCGCCACGATCACACAGACTGCGGCTAATCCTCTTGCCCCGCACCGCCACGACCTGGGTAGGCGCGCATACTCCCCGCGGAACATCTTCAATCCTCCCGGCACGAACGGCCTGAACTCCTCGCTTACGCCCATTTGCCGCATCGTGGACAGGTGCCACCATTTCGTCAAGGGGCCGTCGTGTGGCCATGGCCTGCGTTGAACGGCCGCCGGGCCGACGTGTCAGCGGCCGCCGGCAAGCATTACGTCCGGTCGGTTTACATCAGGCGACACGGCCCCCCAGTTCCCTTCCGTGGCCGCGGGGGCTCAAGAGTGGGACGCCTGCGGGCTTCTGCAGGGGGGCGCATGGGAGAGGTTCCGGAAAGCGGACCGAGGGGTCTTCGGTGTGCGCCGTTGACGCGTTTGGGCGACATGTGGCCCGGCGCTGTCGCCACCGGGCCGCACTCCAGGCGCGCGTTGGGACGATTTCACCGTCTGTATGGAGGTCGGAAAGCGGATCTACGAGCTGGCACGTCCGATGCATAGGTGACCGGTGCGGCCGGCGTGCCGAAGCACCGTTGAGCACGCATCACTGAGAGCGCACGTCGGCCGTTTCTTCCCTGGATGTGGCGGCGTCCGCGAAAGGCGTGCTCGGCCGGGTCACGCCCGGGTGCGCGGTCCAAGGCTGCCGCCGCCAGTTCAGACGGCTTTGCAACCGTAGTCCGATGTGGTGGATTCGAGCAGGTGGCCGTATCCTCACGTTCTCCCGGCGGCCTTCCCGCCAGCGTTGCTGGCCGCGAAAGCTGCGACCGATGCGGAGAAGGTGTGCGTCGAGATAGGAGGCCGACTCGAATTGTCACGATTGCACCGGCCCTGCTACTACTACGAGCGACGGTTGGACATTACCGGGTGTGAAAGGCCTCGGGTGGCAACACCTGCACGAACCGTCGAACTCGCTAGTTCCTCCGTTTGTGCCCGACCACGGAGGGGAACTGTCACTCCAGCCGGTTGACGGACAGCTATAGTTGGAGTGTAGTGGGGGACTCGAGTTCGCACGTGGCGAAGGTCACCCGTGGATTGGTCAACGAAGGTTTGGAGGTGCGAACAGAGCGGCTGACCCCGAAGGGGTGCGGACTCCGGTGAGTGTAGTGGGCACCGCGCATCCACCGGAGCCGCCCCCTGTTTCGAGGCCATAGAGCTACTAAACCAATTCTAGCGCCTTCTGTCACGGGGTCAATGCCAGCTCTGGGCACTTGGGGTATGCCCAGGAGCTGCGCCTATGCCAGTGCTTCCGCTAGGAACCTACGTGTTCCCGGAAGATCTGCTCGAATGGGATTCGCCGAAGGACGATCAGGAGCAGCGTTGGTTCGTGATCCAGACCCGGTCACGAGCCGAGAAAGTCGTTGCCCGGTGGCTCGAGTTGTTCCGGACGCCGTTCTACCTGCCGCTTTATTCGCACAAGTTCTACCACAAGAACCGGTTGCTGACCTCATGGAAACCACTGTTTCCGGGATACGTGTTCCTGCGGTGCGACGAGCTGCACACCTGGGACCTGTTCTACCAGGTGGAGCACGTGATCAGGGTTCTGCGTGTCCCGAAGCAACGGGAGTTGCATCAACGCCTTGTGGACGTCCACCGCGTTTTGCAGGCTGGAGTGCCCGTGGTGCCCGAACATAAGCTCCAAGTTGGTCAGTGGGTGGAAGTCAAGACCGGTCCACTGCGCGGGCTCGAAGGCAAAATCGTCCGCGTGGATAAGGGCTTCAAGTTCGTCATCGAAATCGACTTCCTGAAGCGGGGGATTTCCTGCGAGATCAGTGGCTGGGAACTCCGACCTCTAGGGGGGCCACCACCACATTTGGCTGCTTCGGAGAACGGAAAGCGACGCAGGCGCCGCCGTCGTCGGCGACGTAAATCAAGCAAACACGGAGGCAACGGTCAGCAGACCGACATGGGGATCATCATGCCGTAAACGCCCGCGGACCTGCCGGTACGCCTGTTTTCGGAAGCTACCGGGCCACGACCGCCAGGCCCAGATCGAGCCGATCCTCGCGCCGAGGACTCCCGTTCGGTCCAGCTCACCCCCGCGCGCCAGCGGGCCGCCGGCTCAGCGATGGCCCCCTCCCATCGGGCCAAGCGAGCGCTATGCGGCGGCTTTCACCGCTAGTCCCGGGTAACCCAACCCAGTTCGCAAGTACGCTCGCTGCACGATCCACAAAGGCGAGTTTCGGCCGGTTCTGCGCCGACCGCCTTCCCTTTTCCCCAGCGTCTTCGAGCCGAACACCCACCCCAGTTCGGTCAAACCGCGCGGACCTGCCGTCAAGGCCCGCTCTCGGCTGCAGTCTTCACCCTCTCAACCCAGCGCTCCTGGAACTCCCGGTGGAACCGCCGAAGCTCTGGATGGTAGCTCGGCGGATTCGGCCACCGAGGGGGAA
>Ga0256839_1004257_pt1 | contig 14134 bp, 14 predicted proteins | sample 354166metaG_FD_185968 | JGI IMG/M metagenome (GOLD analysis project Ga0256839, IMG submission 185968) | Hydrothermal vent microbial communities from Mid Atlantic Ridge, Atlantic Ocean - 354-166 | ecosystem: Environmental > Aquatic > Marine > Hydrothermal vents | place: Atlantic Ocean: Mid... | reverse complement strand
ATCGGTAAAAATGTCTTCGTCGGTTCCGATACGCAGCTTGTCGCACCAGTGACCATCGAGGATGATGTGATGATCGCAGCAGGAAGTACCATCAATAAAAACGTGGAAAAAGGCGCACTCGCCATCTCCAGAACCCCTATGAAGACGGTCAAGAACTTCTTCTACAAATTTTTTGGAGCGAAATAATGCAGGTAGATCTTAATGGAAGGTCGGTACTCCTTGGGGTGACCGGCTCCATCTCAGCCTACAAAGCGTGCGACCTTGCACGCCTCTTTGTCAAAGCGGGAGCGGATGTCCATGTGGTCATGAGCCCCTCGGCCGGGCGATTTGTCTCGCCACTGACCTTCGAAGCACTGACACGCAATCCGGTACTGACCGAAGAGAGTGAGAGCTGGAGCAGTGAACGCAACCATATCGATATGGGTAAAAAGGCTGATGTCTTTATCATCGCACCCGCAACGGCAAACACGCTCAACAAGCTCTCCAAAGGGATCGCCGACAATATCCTGCTGCAAACAGCACTCGCTTTCAAAGGGACACTGCTGGTCGCACCCGCTGCCAATACGCAGATGCTCAAAAACCACTATACTGAGGGAAGCATCAAGATGCTTCGCGTCAACGACATCGTCGTTATCGACCCGCAAAGCAAACAGCTCGCCTGCGGTGATACCGGAGAGGGGGCACTGGCAGACCCCGAAGAGATCTTCTTTGAGACAGCCAAGGCGATGCTAATCGATCCGTTCTGGAAAGATCGTCGTGTGGTCGTCACCGGCGGCGGTACACGGGAGAAGATCGACGAGGTGCGCTACATCTCCAACTACTCTTCAGGCAAGATGGCCAAAGCGGTTGCCCTCTCACTCTATCTTCGTGGTGCGGATGTCTGCTACATCACGACCAAAGAGAGCGATGATCTCCCAAGAGATATCTATACCATCGATGTCGAGAGTGCCGAAGAGATGCTTGACTATACCGTCGATGCGATCCGTGTCGCCAAAAAAGGCGTGATGAGCAAAGCCAGTATGAACAGTGCTGACCCACGTATGCTCATCCAAAAAACACCGTTTCTCTTTATGGTTGCAGCGGTTTCGGACTACAAACCAACATTCCCGCAGAACGGCAAACTCAAGAAGTCAATGCTTGGAGAGACATGGACGCTGGAGTTGACACAGACCCCCGATATCCTCAGCAGTATCAACAAAGACGGCATCCGAACCGTTGCCTTCAAGGCAGAGATGGATGAAGCGCACGGACTGGAAAATGCCAAAGCACTGCTTGATGCCAAAGAGGTTGATGCCGTCTGCTACAATCTTCTAAGCGGCAGCGACAGCTTCGGTACGGACAGCAACGAGATCGAGTTTATCACACCCGATCATATCACCCCGCTTGGCAAGGCGGACAAACTGACCCTCGCTTCGAAGATCCTCGATGAAGCACGAAAGCTCGCCGATGACTAAAAGCGTGCTCAAAAACCTTGCGATCATTATGGACGGCAATGGCAGATGGGCGCAGCAGCGAGGGCTCAACCGTACCAAAGGGCATGAGCAGGGGGCGGAGATTATCCGTGATGTCACCCGCTACTGTGCCAAGCATCCTACCATCGAGACCGTCACCTTCTACGCCTTCAGCACGGAGAACTGGAAGCGCCCCAAATTGGAAGTTGACTTCCTGATGCGTCTGTTGGATCGATATCTACAAAACGAGTTTTCTACCTATCAGGAGAACAATATTCGTTTTATGGTGATCGGAGATATCTCAGCTCTCTCACCCAAACTGCAAGAGCGTATCCGACATACCCAAGAGCAGACTAGAGGGAATAGTGATCTGACACACATCCTCGCACTTAACTACGGCGGAAGAGCGGAGATCGTCAGTGCGGTCAACAGGGTGATCTCCGAGGGAAAACATACCGTCAGTGAAGAGGATATCTCCAAAGCACTTCAAACGCCTTATACGGATATCGATCTGCTTATCCGTACCAGTGGAGAGGAACGGGTCTCCAACTACCTGCTCTGGCAGATCAGCTATGCCGAACTCTACTTCACACAGACGCTATGGCCGGACTTTACGACACAAGAACTTGACGAGATCGTTACCGATTTTGAACAGCGCACCAGACGATTTGGAGGATTGGCATGACACAGACACTACTGCTTTCACTACTTATTTTCATACTCGGCACAATGATCGGCTCATTCCTCAATGTGGTCATCTACCGCATCCCAAAGGGAGAGAATATCGCCTTTCCCGCCTCACACTGTCAAAGCTGCAAGACACCATTGAGGTGGTATCACAATATCCCCATCCTCTCATGGCTTTTTCTCAAGGGGCAATGCGCCTTTTGTCAGGCGCCTATCGCCAAACAGTACCCGATGGTAGAGCTGCTTACCGGTCTGATATTCCTTGCACTCTATATAAAACTAGGTCTCGTATGGTATCTGCCCTTTGTCGCCTTCTCTTTTGCCGCACTGATGGCACTGGTGATGATCGACTTCAAATATATGGCGGTACCTGACAGTGTCAACTTCGCTGCACTGGCATTTGCCCTCATCCAACCGGACTTTCTTCATGCGGCGATGTACGCTGCGATCGCGGCAGGTGGGCTCTACCTGATCGGGCTGCTCTCCTCCCTGCTTGCACGCCGTCAGGCGATGGGCGGCGCGGATGTGATCGTCGCGGGAACGATGGGTGCCCTGCTTGGGTTCCCCAACTTCTTTGCCGCGCTCTTCCTCTCTGCGATCCTTGCGATCGTACCTTCTCTGATCAAGCGCGACACGGGTGTCCCCTTCGTCCCATTCCTGGCACTGGCTACCTTCATCGTCTATCTGTACGATACACAGACAACCCAACTGCTGGAGAAGCTCATCTATGGTTAGAGTCAAGGGATATATCACTACGAACTTCACCAAGTCGTTCCTAACGATATTTCTGCCTTTCTTTTTGATCATTTCACTGGTCTATCTGGTCAAGATCTCCGCCTTGACCGCACAGATCAAGCTTACCTTCATCGAACTGCTCACACTTTTTAGTTACTCCGTGCCCGATATCGTTTTCTATACCCTGCCGCTCTCTTTTATTGCGGCCCTTGCCAATGTACTGGTCAAACTCTCTACGGACAATGAGCTCATCTCGCTTTATGCACTCGGTCTTCCTGCACGAAAAATACTGCACAACCTTTTTAGGATCAGCCTGCTCTTCTCCCTGCTACTGCTGACATTCTCCTTTTTGGCGATGCCTATGAGCAAACAGCTCTACAAGTCGTTCAAAGAGGAGAAAAAGAGTGAAGCCAAACTCAATATCGTTCCGGGGAAACTTGGCCAGAAATTCGGTGAATATTATGTTTATGTCAAAGAGAGGAATGAGACCACCGGCAGATTCAAGGATCTTGTCATCTACAACCGTACCGATATGCTTCACGAACAGTTCTTTGCCGCCACAGAGGGGATAATGCGTCGCAGCAACGACCAACCTTCTCTTCTTCTTCAAAAGGGCTACGGTTACACCTATACTCAGGAGAGTCTGCAGGAGGCACAGTATGAAACCCTTGAGGCATTCGATACGACCCAAACAAGACATTTTCATTTTGAAGATATTGTCACCTACTGGCAAAAAGCGGCTACGGATACAAAGATCATGCACCGTATGCTCTTTTTCCTCTTTGTCAGTCTCATCCCACTGCTTTCGGTCTATCTTGTCGCAGCCTTCACGATGATCAATCCGCGTTACCAGTCAAACCATACCTTTCTTGTCATCTTCGCTACGGCGTTGCTGCTCTACCTTACTGCCTCTTCTTTGGAAAAATGGGGGAGTTTATCCTCACTTGTACTTGCGATACTATTGATACTGAGTAGTGGGATGTTTCTGTTCCAACAACGCGTTGCAAGGTACTTCTAAGATGCGTATAAAAGCAGTCATCGCCTATGACGGCAGTGCCTTCTACGGATTTCAGCGACAGACAACAACACCCCAGACCGTCACAGGCACCTTAGAGAAAACACTGCGCTCCCTGCAGATAGAAAGTACCGTTACAGGCAGCGGTCGCACCGACAGAGGGGTACATGCTATAGGACAGGTGATCCACTTCGACATTCCCTCTTTCTGGGAGAGGGATCTTGCCAAGCTCAAAACCCTGCTCAACCGAAAACTCGAAGCGATCCGATTTCGTACCCTCACAAGGGCATATCCGATGTTTCATGCGCGATTCGATGCCAAGAGACGTCTCTATCGCTACATTTTCAAAACAACCCTGCCTACGGTATTTGAGCGAAACTACATCGGTTATTTTCTCTCCTACGATCAGAAGCGTCTTAGGGAAGCACTGGCACGCTTTGAGGGAGAGCACGACTTCAAATACTTCCACAAGAGCGGATCGCAGCCACACAGCACGATCCGTACCATCTACAATGCACGAAGCTACCAAATTCGCGATTTGCACTGCATTACCTTTGAAGCCAACGGCTTTCTGCGTTCACAGGTACGGATGATGACACAGGCGGCAATGCTCTATGCACAAGGGTTGTGCGATATGGAAACACTCAAAGAGCAGCTTGAGGGCAAAAGACAACACCTTCACACACTTGCTCCCGCTTCAGGTCTCTATTTGGCTAAAATATACTATCCCCTTACAAAGGAGTGATCGGATGAAACCGTTATGGATTATCGGACTATGCTGTACACTGGTACATGCGATACAGACCGGCGAGAACGAAGCGATGCGTCAGCTCTATATGAAAAACGGCTGCAGTTCATGTCACGGTATCTATGCCGAAGGAATCGGAGCGACTCCCAGACTTCAAGGACGCAAAGAGTCGGTACTTCGTGAACGCCTTTTCGATCTGAAAAAGGGTAAAACACGCAGTGCGTTCGGTACGATCATGATCTCATTTGCCAAATCCCTCAGTGACGAGGAGATCAAACAAATGGCAAAATATCTTTCCACATTGAAAAGAGTGGAACAAGAAGAGGTATATGAACTGGAATACTATGACAATACCGGTGACGGATCGTCATAAACGAAAATGTACGAATTATATTGACTATGGAGTGTTTCGTGAACGCAGTTGACGTTCACGAAAGCGAGAAGATCAGTGGGTTGCCACTTCGGGTGTTTCCAGAACCTGAGGAACTTTTTCGATCTCAGGTGCTGCTGTAGGTGAAACACTCTCTTTGAGTTCAGCTGCCTTCTGCTTGACGGTCTCAACTGCTTCAGAGGCTTTCTGGCTAGCTGTCTCTGCCGCCTCAGAAGCACGCTCTTTGACACCCTCTACCACTTCCGCACTCTTTTGCGTAGCAGCTTCGACTGCCTCAGAGACCGCTTTTTTGGTTGTTTCAACCGCTTCTTCTACTTTCTCTGTCGCAGACTCCATCTCCTCTTTGAGCTCATCAAGCTCCTCTTTTGCATCAAAGAGCTCACTGTCAAGGTCTGCCACTCTCTCTACATTGGCACCATACTTGTAGACAAGTTCTCCACCGTCTTTGCCCTGCTTGAGGATCCCAGCTACGAACAATACAAGTACCAACAGGAAGAGTATTTTCATCAGTCCTTTTCTAATTAGTGCCGAGAGTAGCTTGAATACCACAACCACAATGGAAGCAAGCATCAGATAGGTTCCCAGAAGTCTATGCTCTTTGAGCTCTGCCTGTCCTGCCTGAGTCAAGGCATCGAACGCTTCACTTCCATCACGCAGTCCTGTAAAATACGCCGCAATCGCCGCGATCATACCGATGATCAGCAGTGCAAACGAGAGTACCCCGATTGCACGCTTTTTCGCTACTAGGTTGATGATCTCGATGATCAATACAAGCACCGGAATGGCGATCGCAAAGTGATCGACCGGAGGGTGCAGAAGTGTCGGGATATCGAACGGCAGTTCGATCGTTGGGAGTTTCAGTGCTGGTAGTTCCATGGTTGTCCTTTAAATGATGGTTTTCAGTCCAAGGATTATAACACAAAATAATTGATATTCATAGCTTAAAACGGCTTGACCACGACCATGATGACAATACCGATCATCAACAGTGTGGGTACCTCATTGTAAAAACGAAAATATTTACCGCTTTTGTAGTAAGCATCTTCGATCAATCTTTTTCGTATGTGATCAAGAGAAAAACTATAGGCGATCAACAGCGCAACGAAAACAAGTTTGGCATGCATCCATCCGCCGCTTTGGAAGATCGCAGGATTGAGGTAGAGCATCACCCCACCCGAGAGGATCGTCGCCCACATTGCCGGTACTCCGATATAGCGGTAGAGCTTGTACTCCTGCACCTGTACCACCTCTCCAAACGCCTTGTTGTCCGCATGCTCACGGTGATAGATAAAGAGTCTGGGCAGATAAAAGAGCATCGCCATCCAGCTAACAAAGCTCATAACATGAAATGCCAATATCCACGAATAGTATGCCATTTTCCATTACTCCAGTATCATAAAATCCTTGCGGCGATACACCACAAGCTGTCGTCTCTTATAATACCCAATATGGGCTATGGCTATCTTGAGCTTTGTGCCGTTTTGGGGTCTGATGCGTCTGTTTTTGAAATAGAGAGGAATCTTCTTCCCGCCGGTATAAAAATATCCTTTGCGGTAGATACCGACCAGGTCATGGAGAACCTCGTTCTGACGCAACTCATGATCGAACGATGCGTAATAGGCGGAGAGGTCGACCTCTCCTCTCTCTTTAAGGCGTACCATCGATGTGATCTCTTTGAGCCCTTTGTAGGTATGGATATCTTCCACAAGCAGATCGTACACATACCCCTCTTCCAATCCCAAAGCCGCACCGAATACGAAAACGCCTCTACCTTCGGACTTCTGCTTGATCACCGCATAACGACCGCGTTTGAGTACGACAACAGCCTTTTGAAGGAGCAAAGGTCTGTCAAGTTTGTCTGTTGCGTAGAGCATCTCGATCGTCCCTGTCATAGGCATCACGGCGTGATCCTTGCTTGAGCCGAGGTACGGTTTGGTGTCAAACAGTGCATAGATCGGCAGATGGTCGGAGTAGCCTTTGCCGGTATGCCTGCCCGTTTTAAGCTGCCAACGGTTGATATACCCTCGCTTGGTGAACAGATAGTCCCGTTTGAAGACACCAAAGGAGCCGCCGACATAGTCTACCCCTTTGCCGTCAAACATCGAGGCAGGCAGCAGGATATGATCGAGCGTACTTTTGTGCCCGTAGAACTTATGACTCCAGCGATCCCTGTAGGGAAGCTCCAACCAGAGATCGTAGTGGCTATGCGGATAGTGTTTCAAATTCTCTATTGAGAGATGTCTTGTGCCCTCCACCGTATGCAGTAGATGGCTCAGTCCTCTCTTCCCGTTGGTATCATCCAGCCGTTTGGGGAGTGTCAGATGGGCACGGTAATCACTGTTTAGATCGCCCAGAATCATATACTCCTTCGAGGAGGGCATGGTGCCGATGCGTTTGGCAAGGGCTTTGGCATAGGCGATCCGTTTGCTCTCATATCCTCTGCGGCTCTTGGATTTCCAGTGATTGACAAAGAGTGTCAACGGTCGTCCTTCGATCCTGAGCGTCACTTCGAGGATATTGCGCACGCGCGGGGCATAGCTGACCTCTATCTCGCGGCTTTGGGTGATGGGAAAACGAGAGAGCAGTGCCACCTGTATGGGTGCTCCTTTTTTATGTGTGATCACACCGTAGCGATACCCGCACCCTACACGCTTGAGCACCTTTCTCAAGGCATCAAAAGCGTTCTTGTTCTCTACCTCCTGCAGACCGATGATATCCGCATCAAGATCGCAGATCACCTCTGCGGTATGGGCAAGTTTCTTTTCAAACATACGGGCATTCCATCCGTGCCTTCCGGGAATGAACTCCTCATACTCCGTACCGTCTGATACCGCGTCAAAAAGATTCTCTACGTTATAAGAAGCGACCTTGAAGGGTGCGGCACAGAGCATGAACGGAATGAAAAAAAGAAAATAGAATCGATACATAAAAGAAGTGTAGCCAAAATAAGACGAAGAGAGCACTTGTATGTCAAATTGTCAGAATATTTCAAAGGAGCTTGGTCGCTCCTTCTTATCGGAATTTTATCCGAACATCTTGCCAAGCATCCCCATGGCACCTTGCGCACCGCCTATGCCCTCAAGCATCTGATCGACAATACTACTGTCACCGGAGGTCGCCTGATCGATCACATTGGGAAGCGCATCGGCAAGTGCCTGAAGTGCACTCCCCTCTTCCAGTCCAAGCTGCTGTGCGAATGCAGAGACTTTGTCGCTGCCAAGCAGGGCACTGACCTGTTCGGGGTCGATCGCTTTGTTCTCACCATTACCCAGCCATGAGCCTACGATCTCACCCAAACCGTTCTCGGAGAGACTTGCCATGATACCGGAGAGATCGATCCCTCCCTCTTCATTGCCAAGCAGTCCGCCGATCGCATTGGCGATATCACCCATATCAAGCCCTGTCGTCGCATCATCACTGTTGTTCTGTATCAACTCGGCACCCATTCTGAAAAGATCATTCATATCCATCTTCTTGTCTCCTTCACAATTTTGATACACCCATCATATCATAACAATATCACTGAATTCTCTTTTTGATCTCTTGCAGCAATGTCATGAACTCTTCCACCGTACCGGTACCCTCCAGCATATCGATCACTTTGGGCCCTTTGGGATCGATGAAGTAGAAAGAAGGTGTCCCCAAGCGTTTCATTCCAAGCGGGAGCTTTTGGGTGAGCAGATTCATTTTGACCAGTACGAAATCTCTGTTGAGCGCCTTTTTAACTTTGGGTTCGACCATCACATTACGATCCATCCAGATACAGCCGCGGCAATAGGGGAGATACCCTTCTATTAGGACGATCTTGCCTTCTTTTTTGGCTTTACGCAGCGCCTCCTCATAACCGTATCGCTTAACACCGTGTGCGACCATCATCTTCTCGGCATACTCGTACATATAGTCTGCCAACGCCTCACTCTCCTCCTCATCGATCTTGACAGGAGGCATCTGAGTGAAGATCTTGCGCGTTTTGGCGGGGAGAATACTTTTTGAGAGTGCGGAGGGGTCTTTGAGAAACTCACTTAACCACCCCTCTATCTCCATCTTCTGACTCTCCGTATCTGCCATACGATCCCCCACCTGATCCCTGAGACGGAACGAAAGCTCGGTAAGCGTAGGGGCTTTGAGCTGAAGAAGCGTATTGTTCTGCTCAATATTCTCATTGATCCTCGCCTGAGGGATATAGGCTTCATGACAGGGAGCACACTTGGCTTCAAATACCGCTTTACCGTCCATCCCGAACAAAAGTGTGACTGTCATCGCTATAGCGATCATATAGTGCATCTGTTTCTCCTTATTTTAACCTAATCGCATCTTCAAGCAGCTCGATCCGCTCCGTCCCGATAAGAGAGGTCAAGGTTCGTTTGAAGTTTTTCTTGCTCATCCCAAATGTTTGGGCGATCGCCTCGGCATCGCTTTTGTAAGTAAAGGGCAGACTTCCTTTCGCCTCTTTGAGCAGTTGCAGGATTACTCCCTCTGCTCGGCTGATCTTGGCGGCTTTGCCGATGGGCTGCAGAGACATATCCAGCTTACCGTCCTTGCGCATTGTCTTGACATACCCCTCTTTGCGATCCCCCACACGGAGCTTTTCGAAGATCTCGTTGTCAAAAAGCATGCCCTCATAACGGTTGTCTGCGATCACCTTGTACCCTAGCGGTGTCTTGGCAAGGATGAGCATCTCCATCTTTTTATTCGGATGCACCCCCTTGAGCGATCTCTCAAAATACTTACCGATCTTCTGTGTCCCGTAGAGTCTGCCGGTCTTCTCATCCAGACAGACACGCAGGATATACTTTTTGCCGATATGAAAGTGCTCTTTCTGCTGTGAGAGCGGCACAAAGAGATCCTTGGGTAGTCCCCAGTTGACAAACGCTCCGTAGCTTTTGTAGTCCACCACCGTAAAGTAGCCATACTCCCCCAGTTTCGCATAGGGCATCTTGGTCGTAGCCACCGGACGATCCTCACTGTCGGTATAGACAAAGAGATCCAGCAGCGAACCCATCGGCATCTCATCCTCCATGATATAGATATTGGGCAACAACACCTCTTCGCCATCCGCAGCACTCAGATAGTAACCGTAGTCGGTATCCCGTTCTATTTTAAGAGTATTGATCTCGCCGATTTTAATGTGGTCGTTTTGAGGTTTGGTAGGTGTCATGTGGTTCCGTTCTATATTTAAAGTATGCGGTTTCCCCGCATCTATTTTGACATTATAGCCAAAATCGCTATTTCGCCGTCTCCTCAAGGTGCTTGGCGAAATCCTCCGGTTTGATGAAACCGGTCAGGCTCTTGCTCGGGAGGTAGTTGTTCTCTTTGTCGAAGAAGATGATATTGGGCGTACCGAAGAGTTCGAACTTCTTCAGCAGTGCCTTCTCCGCTTCGGTATTGTCGGTGACATCAACCTTGATGAAAGTGAACTTTTTGAGTGCCTCTTGTACCTTCGGATCGGGGAAGGTGATCTCTTCAAGCTCCTTGCATGCCGTACAGCTCTCTTTGCCAAAGTCCACAACCACAGGCTTGTCTGAAGCAGCCACCTCTTTGAGGAGTCTGTCGATGCTGTAGCCGCGATGGGAGGCTTTGTTCTCTACTGATGCAACGGCGACACCTTTGGGAGCGGTGAAGCGTTCAAAGGGTCTGAGCATCGAATGTGCACCGCTAAGCGCACCAATGAACAGCGACACACCGTAAAGCATGAGCACCACTGCAAGCAGTTGCAGAAGCTTTTTTGCCCCCGGCTTGCGCTCGCTGCCGTCAAATACCCCCATATAGAGTGCACTTCCCATCAAGAGAAGCGCCCAGAGCATCAGCGTCAGCCCGTCAGGCAGAATGCGTCCGAGCATAAAGATCGCCAGACCCAGCATCATCACACCGAAGGTCTGTGAGACAGCAGTCATCCACCCGCCCGGTTTGGGCATGAACTTACCTGCACCGATCCCCACCAAAATCAGGGGAAGCCCCATCCCCAGACTCATCACAAAGAGTGCTAGCCCTCCCAGTACGGCATCACCGGTATGGGAGATAAAGATCACCGCACCCGCAAGCGGTGGTGCGACACACGGCCCTACGATCAGTGCGGAGAGAAGCCCCATCACGGCAGTTCCTACAAAACCTCCCTTCTGACCCGCTTCGTCGCTTACACGGCTAAGCTTGCTCTGCCATGATGTAGGCAGACCAATCTCAAAGTAGCCAAAAAGAGAAAATGCCAGTGCGACGAACATCGCTGCAAAAGCGGTGAGCACCCACGGGTTCTGCATCGCCGTCTGGATATCCGCACCGACCACACCGGCGATGATCCCCACGACCGTATAGGTCAATGCCATCGAGAGTACATAGACCAGCGAAGTGAAGAACGCCTTGGCAACACTGGGCTTTGCATCTCCTTTCTGCTGAGAGACGATGATACTTGAAAGAATCGGGATCATCGGAAAGATACAGGGGGTCAGCGAGAGGAGGATACCAAACAGGAAAAAAAGCAGCACAATAAAAAGTCCGCTCTCATTGGAGAGAAGATCGGCGATCTTGGAGGCGTTACCCTCTTTGAGCGCGGCAGAGATCTTGTCAAAGAACCCCAACGCTTCCCCTTTGAACGTAAACTGCTTCTTAAACGGCTGATAGCAGATCCCCGTATCGGAACATCCGACCACCTCCACTTCAAAGGTGTAGTCCTCTTTGACCTGTGAGGTGACCTGCGATAGAGGGATCTTTACCACCAGTTCCTTCTCGTACACCTTGTCGCCGTCGAACTCTTTGGCGGGGGGCAGGTCGGGGTTGAGCATCACCTCTTTGGGGGAGACGATGCGGAACTTGAGATCATCTTTGTAGATGTGTATCTTGTCAGCAAGGCTGATGCGGGTTAGAAGCTGATCATCTTTGAGTACGGCACTGATCTTGAACGCCTCTTCGGGCTGGAGGAACTTCTGTTTTTTCAACGCACTGCTAAAACTACCGAAAGCGAATGCACTCAAAAGTAGACTCATGATGAGTAACTTTTTGATGATATTTTGCATTTTTTCTCACTTGTGTTAAACTTTTATAGCATTCTATAGTAAGATATGTGTATAAGCTGTGTAATAGTAACAAAAATATGTTAATACACTGTAAAAGGTTCAACTCATGTCCAATCGCCTAAAAGAGGAGCACTCCCCCTATCTACAACAACATGCTGAAAATCCTATCGACTGGTATCCATGGGGTGAGGAGGCATTCGAAAAAGCACACAAAGAGCATAAGCCAATCTTTCTAAGTATCGGGTACAGCTCCTGCCACTGGTGCCATGTGATGGAACGCGAGTCTTTCATGGATATGAAGACTGCCAAGATCCTCAACAAACATTTCATTGCCATCAAGGTCGACAGAGAGGAGCGTCCCGATATCGACAAGCATTTTCAGGAGGTCTACAAGCTCATGAACGGCAGACCCGGTGGATGGCCTACTTCGATCTTTCTGACCGAAGAGCGCATTCCCTTTTATGCCGCCACCTACATCCCACCCGAACCTCGTTACGGTATGATGAGCTTTCCCACGCTTCTTGAGGTGATCGCTGACAAGTACAAAAACGAAAAGAAGACTCTCATAGAGGAGGGGGAAAAGATACTCAGACACCTCCACCCCGACAAGCTGAAAATAGAGGCGACCAAGCTTGACCACAGCATCATCAACCGTACTGTAGAGCATGCCAAAACACTGTTTGATGCACAATTCGGAGGTTTTAGTAAACCCCCAAAATTTCCACAGGTATCCCTATTGGGTCTGCTGCTAGATATCTACAAACTCAAAAAAGATACAGAAGCTCTAGAGATGGTTGAGAAGCAGCTAACCCATATGGCAAAAGGAGGGCTTCGTGATCTTGTCGACGGCGGTTTCTGCCGCTATGCTACGGACAACGAATGGCTTGTGCCGCACTTCGAGAAGATGACCTACGACAATGCGCAACTCTCACAGGTCTACCTCAAAGCCTACCATGCCACCGGTGATGCCTTCTACAAAGAGGTTGCGTTCGAGACACTGGATTTCATGCTTGCAAAGATGTGTGAGGATGAGCTCTTCTACTCCGCCAGTGATGCCGACACGGAAGGTGTGGAAGGAAAATATTTCGTCTATACCTATGAGAAGGCACGCAAATCCTTCCTCAAATCGGGTATCCCGGAAAAAGCACTCGATCCTCTGTGTGAAGCGCTGCATATCACCCCTGAGGGCAACTTCGAGGGCAAGAACATCATCCGTCTGGATGACCCACGAAAGACCAAAGAGATCCCCTACTACAAAGAGGCGATCGAAGCACTGCGCAGACGCAGAGAAGAGAAACGCACCTACCCCTTCATCGACAAGAAGGTGATCGTCTCATGGAATGCGATGATGATCACCTCACTCTTCAGAGCCGCTCGTACAGATGAGCGGTATCTTACCCCTGCAACCGCTTCGCTTGATGCTCTGCTTGGAAGTATGTATCTGCATTCCCAGCTCTTCCATTCGACACTGATTGGCAAAAAACCGAAGATCCACGCCTTTTTGGAGGACTATGCCTACCTCTGTGAAGCACTGATCGAAGCCTATGAAACCACGCTGGACGAGACCCATCTCATTGTCGCCCAGAAGCTTGCCAATGCCGCGATCGAGAAGTTCTACAAGAACGGGATATGGAAGTTCTCACGCGGGGAGTTCGAGACCGATGCGGATATCTTCGACACCTCCTACCCCTCCTCTCTGGCAACGATGATCGGTGCATTGCACTCCATCTCCTCCCTGATCGACACGGTCTACAAAAAGTTCGTCTTCAAGAGTCTGGAGATCCACTCCTACGATGTGATGCGCCAACCCGTCTCCTCTCCGAAGATGAGCCAGATGGTCATCCGCTATCTGCTCGATGATGTGATCATCAAAGCAAGCAACAAGAGACTTGCCAAAGAGATGAAACGGCTCGACACCCTCCCCTACCCCTTCACCCTCTACCGAAGCGACACCAACGACGGCTTCATGATCTGCAACTCCTCGGCGTGCTTCGGACATGAGAAGGATATGGACGGGGTGGAAGAGATGCTTCAAAGACGACAACGGACATGAGACGATCGCTTCTCATCCTTACCCTCCTCTTCACCTGTCTCATTGCA
>Ga0256839_1004256_pt1 | contig 14138 bp, 8 predicted proteins | sample 354166metaG_FD_185968 | JGI IMG/M metagenome (GOLD analysis project Ga0256839, IMG submission 185968) | Hydrothermal vent microbial communities from Mid Atlantic Ridge, Atlantic Ocean - 354-166 | ecosystem: Environmental > Aquatic > Marine > Hydrothermal vents | place: Atlantic Ocean: Mid... | reverse complement strand
CACCCCGCGAGAAGAGCCGCTCGAACACCAGCGCCGGATTGATCTCCTTGGTAGCCGGGGTGTACGGATCGCGCCACGAAATGTTGGAGGAATAGGCGCAACTGTAGCCTGAATCGCAACTTCCCGCATTCGCGCCGGGGTCACAGCCGAGGACGAGCGATGGGAGTAGGGTTTCCTTGCCCACGTGCCGGGCGGCGAACTGGTCGACCGAGATGCCAACGCGGATGTTCGCACCGCTGGTCTTCACAGGCTGGCAACCCGTCAAGAAAACCGACGCACTTCGGGCGTGGTCACCCGGTCCGTCGCCGTTGGCACGACCTTTGTCGTGGGTGAGCCCAGAGATCACGAGGATATCGTTGCGCAGATCCTTCAAGGGTTGCAGAACGTAGGGCAGGTCAAACATGTAGCCCGTTCGCGACGGCGTCCACTTGTGCATGTTGACGCCGTTCGGAACGTTGAGGAAAGCCATGCGGAGCGGGGCACGACTGCCCTCCGCAGCAGCGGCGGTTCGCGCCAACGCGGGCACCATGGCATCGAGAGCGGGCAGAGCGATCAGGGTGCCCAACCCCTTGAGGGCTGCTCGACGGGAAAGGACTCGGTTCCGCAGGGCTATTCTCGGCGCCATAGCGCTTCTCCCGCTGATGCGTCTGCGGTAGGAACACACTGTAGATCCGGTCTTCAGGCGGGCACTACCAATTATCGGTTCTGCGGTCGGTCAAATCAACACGGAATCATGCGTTTCCTGGTTTTTGTCGCAGCCTCGCCAGTACGCCGCCACGCCGCTGTACACCACGCGGCACAGCCCGATCCCCCCTCGCCCGCTCACCATGTGCCCGGCAGTTGCTCCCTCCGGTCACCGGAGAGCCCGCCGAGCAGGTCCAGGGCCTGCTGGATTGCATGCCGGAGCGACGTGCGTGGGGGCATCTCGGGGTCTTCTTCCCCCGCAGAACGGCCAGCCGTGGACAGCGGGACCTGGATCCAGGGGGCAGCGGGGGCAGAAGCGAAATGCTGAGGGGGCATGTCCTGTCCGGACGGCCTGGGGCCCACCGGTCGCTTGGAATCGATTGGTGGCGGCAGGCAATCCAGGTTGTGCACCAGGATAGCCGGCTTGCCCGCCACTGCCAGGTAGTAGGAATGTGCTCCGGGGACGACCAGGTTGTATACCGCTACGGGTCGGTCCAGCCGCTCCCGTCGGTTCGCCCGCACCCGGTAAGTGGCCCGGGCGCCGGTACCAAGCAGCGTACCCGGAGCGAGCTGTGCGGCCGGTACCCAGGTCGACTTGGAAGGTACCCAAAAGCGGTGGTCATCGGTTGTGCGTACGAGCACGGGGCTTCCCCCGTCGACGGGCTGCAGATCCAGAACGCGCAACTGGCTAACCTGCCGGACCGTTCGCGCGGCCACGCGTGCCGTGATCCGACGGCCGGTTCGCGGATCGCGCGCAAGCACGATGTCCCCCTTCTTTACCCCCTCGATCGGCACAGCCTCAACCGGTTGTCGCCTTGCACCTGGTCGAGACTGAAACAAGCGGGCAATGTCCCGGTGCACACCGTGCTTGCAGGCGCGAATGGTCACAGCAAGGATGAAGACGACAATACAGAGCAGAACGTACCCTGGACTGGGGCGCTCTTTGCGTCCGGATCTTCGCATAAACACCTCCCAACGTCTCACAGTGCACTCGCCCCAGTGACCGCTGGGTCGCCCCAAGCAGGCGACGCACTTGATGTTACATCGATGTCAACCAGTCAGACCAGCGTAGCGCTAACCCGCCCGGCTGCGAACGCTTGGCAACCACGCCCACCTGTGGTACAATGGTCCTGCGCTTGGGGTATCCGCGACGCCAGAAAACGGGTGCGAGCTAAGCCGACAAGCCTGGCGGGGCCGAAAAGGCAGTGTGTCGGCTGAAACGCAGGCGAGGGGGGCCGAAACACATGGTGGGATACCGGTGGCATAACATCTCCCAGGAAGACTGGGCCTTCGACCCACCCGGGTGGTTCACTCGAGCTCTGTCACGGCGCCCGGGCTCTGGCGAGAATCTGGTGGAATCCAGTCAGCGCGCCGGTTATGCTTAAATGTGATTACATTAGGTCTAAAACCAGGTCAACGGTCCAACTTCGGGATGTGTTCCTTGGCTCGAGTCTAGGAGGTTGTTGGTGATGCAGAACTCATCCCAGGCGAGAGGCTTTACCCTTATTGAGCTGTTGGTCGTCATCGCGATTATCGCGGTTCTTATCGCACTGTTGCTCCCCGCGGTACAAATGGCGCGGGAAGCGGCCCGCCGAGCGCAATGCCAGAACAACCTGAAACAGATTGGTCTGGCCCTGCACAACTATGAGCAGGTCCACGGTTTCTTCCCTCCGGATGGCATGCGGGTGTACCGATCGGTTGCTCGACGGTGGGCCAATCCGGGGGCCGAGCAGCAGTGGAGCATGAAGGTGTTCTTGCTCCCGTACCTGGACCGGCACGACGTCTACAACGCAGCGAACCTCGACCTCCGCGCCTACGGCGAACCTCCCATGCCACAGTCCTGGAGCCGGGATGCGAACGCGACGTTGAGGCGCTCGAAGATCGAGACCTTCCTCTGTCCTTCCGATCCCCACTTCGACAATCCCGATCCCTATGCGACCTCGCAGAACTATGCACCCAACCATGGAACGGAGCGTCGGTTCAACAACTGGCGGACCAACGGGATTGTGTACGAACCTGGTTGGGATTGGGCGTACAACAAGCCGATCGGCACACGGGATATCATCGACGGCACGTCGTTTACCGCCGCGTTCACCGAGTGGATCCGCGGGGGTATGCAGGGCCGAGCTACGGCTGAGAACGGAGATTACCTCGCCGTAACCTGGGAGGCTCCGTCGGTCACCAACTACCCCCTCAATGCCCGGCGTGAGGGTGATAAGTGGCATGAGCGTGTCTGCGATGCTTCCACCCATTATGACTGGGATTACAAGGGCTCCTTCTGGTACGCCAGTCTCAACGGCGTGGGAACCGGTTTGGGCTTTTCGAAACGGCCTAACCACAAGAGTTGCAATGTGGGAAGTTGGAGTGCCGGGCATTACTTGATGGCGCCGTCCAGCATGCACAAGGGCGGTGTGAACGTCCTCTTCACGGACGGCCGAGTGCGGTTCATCAGCGAGGACATCGATCAAGAGGTCTGGTTCGCCATCGGAACACGGGACGGTCGTGAGCCGGTGAGCGAAACTGACTTCACCTTCTAGTGGTGGGCCGTCCGTTGCATAGTCCGCTCAGGGGCGGAGGCGCCGAGAAGCTACCTCTAGCGTGGCGCCTCCGCCGTTCGCAACCCTACCTCAGATTGAAAGGAAAACTTATGGGAACCAAGACTAGCCGGAACCGATGGCTCCTCGCCCTGGTAGCCGGTTTAGCCCCCCTCGCCCTCGTGGGATGCGGGGGTATGGAGCCAAGCCCTCAGCCGCGCGAGGAAGCCGTTAAAAACATGGCAGAAGGCTTGGGTGTGCCCTCAGAGACCGATGCTGGGGACATGGGGATGCCCCACATGCAAGAGGTTGTGCCGGGACAATCGGGCGAAGGGAGCTATCCAGGCCAACGCTGAGCGGCTCGGTTAGTCCGGATCGAGCTGTCCAACGGCGAAGTGCGGCCGTCGCTCCGACAGGGAACTTAGCAGCCGCGCTTCGGTGCAGCGGCTTGTACTGAGTATGCGCGCCTGCGGCGCACACGCGCTACCCCCAGGCCAGACCGGCGGTAGCGATGCGCAGGCGAACACCGTGCCCGGCTCGTACTGTAGATCCCAGTCGTCGCCTTCTCCTGAGCACCGATTGCCGCCACAGTGGCACAGAGAAATGCTTTCTACGCGGTAGTAGGCCACGGATCAGGCGGCTTCCCGATCGTGCGGAACGTCGTGCGCTATTCAGGAGCGGGAACGGCCCCTGTCTGGCCTGCGGCGCAAGCTGACCGGACGCTGTTGCGGCTCGGCTAGGCGATTTCCCCCTCTGGGCGTTCCGGATGCCGCTTGCCCCCGGGTCGAACAGGGTGCGTGAGCGGCACTGCGCACAGGCGTTCCTTGGGAAAGCAACAAAGCACCACGCGTCTCCGAGGCCTACGGTCGGGAACGCAGCGTTGGATGGCCTGGCGCGGTCGATTGTCCCGCTCCGGCCCCTCGCACCAGCGACCCAGGAAAGGAACCGCCCTCCGTTGCACTCAGCCGATTCGGCCTCACGACGCAGTCGCCCGGGCAAATCTGACAAACTCCCGTCTGGAACCCTCCATCGAAGGCATCGGCCGTTACCCCTGCAACTTGCCCCCGTGCATCGGCCCCGCTGTTGCACTTCTTCTTGCCTTGTTGCGCGGTGTGGGGAGGGGGGCCAGACGCCTGTCTGGCTCTGCGCGGGCGTACACATGCGGTCATGGCGTAGAATTGCACCCACGGTAGGAACAACCCGTATGTGGTGATCGATTCCGATGCTGGTCGATTTGGGCATTCTCATTGCAGGACTCGCTCTGCTGGTGGTCGGCGGCGATACGCTTGTCCGCGGCGCTGCCGGGCTAGCGAAGGCGCTGGGGGTTTCCAGCCTAATCATCGGGCTCACCCTCGTCGCGTTCGGCACCAGTGCTCCCGAATTAGCCGTAAACGTGCTCGCTGCTGCCCGCGGAAAGGGGGACATCAGCTTCGGCAACATCATTGGCTCGAACATCGCCAACGTTGGACTCATCCTCGGCCTTGCCGCAATGGTGCGCCCTGTGGTGGTTCAAACCCAGGTGATCGCCAGAGAAATCCCCTTCATGCTTCTGATCACCGCTTGTGCCATCAATCTGGGTCTGGACGAGCTATGGTGGGGAACGAAGTGGAGCTTCGATGTTAACGACGGTCTCACGCTGCTGATGCTTTTTGCCATCTTCCTGTACTACTCGGCATCCAGCGCGCTCGAAGAACGCGAAGCGGAACTGGAGAAACTTCCCGGAGCCGGCCGCCGTTCCCTTGGCACACTCGCCGCTCTTACCGTTCTTGGCATCGTGATGGTCGGTTTAGGGGGTGAGCTCACCGTGCGTGGCGCCGAGCAGGTGGCCCTGGCACTGGGAGTGGGACGCGAAATCATCGGTTTGACGATTATCGCGTTCGGAACCAGCCTACCCGAGCTTGCCACGTCCCTGGCAGCGGCCATCAGGAAACACGAGGATATCGCCATCGGCAATATCGTCGGATCCAACGTGTTCAACCTCCTATTCATCCTGGGCGTGACCTCCGTGATCGGGATCGTCCCGGTCCCGAACCACGGACTGATTGACCTGCTGGTCATGATTGGTTTCTCCGCCGTGCTGCTGCCCATGTGCATCTCGCATCAGCGCACGATTACAAGATGGGAGGGCATCTTGCTGGTGGCCGGGTACGCGGTGTACGTTTACGTCCGAGCGGTCTATCTGGGTGGGCTTGCAGTGCCGAGCCCTCTCTGATTGCCGCCGGTTCTCTGCTGATGTTCGCCCGACCAGACGCCGCGACCCCGCAACAGAGCCGGGCATCGAACCCCACAATCACGTGGTCAGAACGGGGAAGTCTGAAGTATGACGCCGAGAATCGTGCCCGTCGACCCCTCTTTCCTACCTACCGGCTTCCGCTGCTGCGGGATTCGGTGTGGGATTAAGATTTCCGCTACGGCGCGCGATCTTGCGCTGTTCGTTTCCGATCAGAACGCCTGCGCAGCCGGTACGTTTACCACGAATCGCGTCGTCGCGGCACCGGTGGTGCTCTGCCGCGAGCGCGTGCCGGCGCCGGACATCCGAGCGGTGCTGGTCAATTCCGGAAATGCCAACGCCTGTACCGGTCCTGCCGGGTTGGAGGATGCCGCCACGATGGCCCACCGCACAGCGGTCCGATTGGGCTGCCGCCCCGAGCAGGTCCTGGTTTGCTCCACGGGGGTCATCGGCGTGCGATTACCCCTGGATACCGTCCTGCGCGGGATCGAGCAAGCCACCAAAGAGCTAGGGAGCACAGCGGAACACTGGACCAACGCCGCTCACGCTATCCTTACCACCGACACCACGACCAAGGTCGCTGCGCGATCCCTGGAAGCAGGGGGGAAGAGCTGCCGCATCCTCGCCATCGCCAAGGGCGCAGGCATGATCGCCCCTCGCATGGCCACCATGCTGGCGTTCCTCTTCACCGATGCCGTGGTGGACAACCCGGTCTGGCTGGCCGAAGTACTCCGCCGCACCGTGGACCGGACATTCAATTGCCTCAGCGTGGACGGCCATACAAGCACCAACGACTCGGTCCTCCTGCTGGCCAACGGTGCCAGCCGGTGCCGACCGGACGCGGAGACGCTAGAGCAGAAGCTGGGCGAAGTCTGTGAGGAGCTGGCCCGCGCCATCGCTGCCGATGGCGAGGGGGCGAGGCACCTGGTCGTGATTCGGGTCGAGGGCGCGGCGAGCTTTGAGGATGCCCGCGCCATCGCCCGAGCGATCGCGGACAGCCCCCTGGTGAAAACCGCGGTCTACGGCGCCGACCCGAACTGGGGCAGAATCATTTCCGCGGCCGGCTACTCAGGAGCCCCCTTTGACGAGCGAACCACCAGTCTCTGGATCAACGACACTCTGGTCTACCGTAACGGACAACCGGCCGCCTTCGACCGTTCCGAGCTATCCAAGCAGATGAAAGCCGCCCGGGAGGTCGTGCTCCGGCTAACCGTCGGTACCGGCCCGGCCGGTTGTCTCTTCTGGAGCTGCGACCTCACCGAGGAATACGTTCGGTTCAACGCCAGCTATACCACTTAGGCACGCCCTCTCACCAATCGTGCCCCGAAAAGTTGCGAATTGCCCCCTGTCCTCTTGCGCTCGGCCACACCGTGGCCGGCTGTGCATAACGCCGCGGGCGGTGCTTCGCCCACCAGCGAATTCGGCCTATGCGATCGCCCGAACCGTTTCGAGCCGCTCGCCTTCGCTGGACTAGCCGACCGAAACCGGCTCCTCGGCCGGGATATCGGCCGACTGGTCTGTTTGGGTCGAGTCCTGTTCCGCCGCTCCAGTCTCCCCTTTCCAGGCAGTTACGTATCGCCAGGAAGCAAGGCCGGCGAAGAGGAGATCCAGGGCGACAGCGATGCTCACTTCGAGCAAGCCGCCTTGGCCGAGGGCGTAGCCGTGTAGTCCCACGGGCCGTCCCTCGTTGAACAACGGCAGGACGAAGTTCACCCCGTACCAGGACATCAGGATCGACAGGAAGCAAAGGTGGCCGCCGAGCAGGAGCCCGAAGTTGTTCCAAAGGCCCGTGAAGCGACCGTGAAGCACAATCATGTAGCAGAGAAGCGAGATCAGGGCCCAGACCTCCTTGGGATCCCAGCCCCAGAACCGCCCCCAGGAATCGTAGGCCCAGACGCCGCCGAGAATCGTTCCGGCGGCCAGAAGCACCACGGCCACCTGGATACAGCGGTAGGTAGCCTGGGCTAACTCGCGTGCCAGCCGCTGCCGTTGGGACGTCGGCCGCGTGAACAGATAGAGCGCGAGTCCCCCGGCACTGACTGCCCAGGCCAATGCCCCGGCAGCGTAGCTGGAAACAATCGTAAGCACATGAATCACGAGATAGAGGTTCGTACGCAGCACGGGCTCGATCTGACTGATCGAAGGATCCAGCACCGAAGGTGTGTTCTGCGCGATAATCATCGCGGTTGCTGCAACGGCGGCGGCTGCAAACGCAAACCACCACCGCCGATAGATGAGCTCGAAGACCAGGCCAAAGATAGCCCCGGAGAACGCCACCCACACGACCGTCTCGTACAGGTTCGTAACCGGCCCCCTCCAGCTCGCCCCCATTGCATAGCCGGCAACGATGCTGCGGACCACAAAGCCCCAGCACGCCAGGAGCGTAGCCACACCGGTCAGCGACATGGCCACGATGTAGCCCCACCGCGGCTTCTTCATGAGCAGCCCGATGGCGAAGACCGCGGCGGCCGCGAGGTAGAACCCTGCAGCCCAAGTAAACGGCTGAAGGCGGTTGTAGTGCACTTCGAGATCGATCACACGTGTGCCGGCGGGATAGGCGGCCGTGTCGCGCTGAGACGAGACCGCCGGCCCCTGCGCCTTGCGCATGCGCACCCGCAGTTCGTTGATCTTCATCGCCTGCTCGCGTAATGCTGCTTTAAACTGCTCGGCTGCTGCTGCAAACCTGGGGCTGTACAAGCCGTCGGCCAGAAACGCCTGGCGCATCGCGCGGAACGATCGGCGGATCGTTTCCAGGTGCGAGGCTGAAAAGGCATCCAGGAGCCGAGCCTCGATCATCTCATCACTGCCTGCCACGAGGACCGTCAGGGGCAACCAGTGCTCGCGGCTTGGATCTGGCGGTGGGGCCGTGGGGAGCAGCTCAAGCTCCGTCCCCATACGCAGGGTGATGAACGTCATATAGCGGTTCCACAGGTCCCACCCCTTCCGCTCGATCGTATCCAGATTCTGTTCGGCAGCCACCTTCTCCCGCAGTTCCAGTCCCCAGTCGAAGAACAGCACATCCCTGCCGTTGACCCGATACCGAGCCCGATACAGGTCGAGCGCGGAAACATGGTCTACGGCGGGGTCAAACCCGAGGCGGCGCTTGAGCGTGTCATTCTGGATCAGTAGCAAGGGGGCATTGTCCCACACGTCTGGCTCATGGCTCGCCCAGTACTCTGCCTGGAGATTCCGCCACTGCATTTGCTGCAGCCTCTGCGGCTCCCAACCCGGCCAGGAGAAGAGCAGCGTCAGCGAGAGCTCTACCGGGTCCCACTTGCCCGACAGCTCCGGATGTTCGCGCCATTCCAACCGGAACCGCTCGCGGCCGGTCATGATCCGCACCGACTCGCGTGCGAATGTGTCGAACGGCTTCACGCGTCCGCCGTGCAAGACCGGAATGTCGCGCCATACCTCCGGTCCGTTTCCGTACGCGACGGGCGACGTTCCGCCCAGAAGGAAAACGGCTAACAGGAACACCTTTCCCCATGGATTCCGCATGGTTCGCTCTCCTCGGGGACGCGCTTCTGTACGGTTGATCAGCCAGCTCACGCGCTCGCCCCCTGCTTTCGGCGTTTGAGAGCCTCGCGTGCCGTCCGTGCACGTCCAAACTGCTCGCGCCACTGCGATCGAGGCGCGAAGAAGTAGGCTTTCATGTAAAACATCACACAGATTCCGACCACGATCATGAGCGATCCGATCGCCTTCAGGGGATACCCTGGGTCCCGTCCCACTGCGAAGACAGAAACCATCGTGCCGTCAGAATCCTGGAAGTAGCTGCTCTGATAGAACTTCAGCCCCCGGTACTTGAGGGGGTTGTTCATGGAAATGACATGTTGCTCATCGACCCCTCGTTCTGGATCGACCACCTGCACCACGCTCGTGTAGCTTGCCGGGCGACCGGTGCCGGGATCGTAACCGATGGCGAAGTCGATGAGCTTGATTTGGAACGGCAAGTGGAGCGATTCGGTGTCGTAGGACACCCGTAGCGCCGTGTGCGGGTCGTTCCATGCCGAGACGGTCCTCGTTTCGAACCGCTGCAGCCAGAACCGCTCCCGTTGCGCGTCCGCACCTTGGCCAACCCTCACCTCGACGCGAACCGCCGGCGGGGCGTTCTCGTTCTCCCATTTCGGAACCGGTCGCACCTGGCGCTCGGGGATCACGTGCCACCGCACCTGCTCGAGCTTCAGCTCTAGCCCCATCCAGGCCGAAATGTCGGTTCCTACGGTCCAAGCCCCACTTCGATGCTGCCCGCTATTCGTCTTGAGCCTGTAGTAGACGTTATTGTCGGGGCCGAGTGCGATGTCAAGCCGCGCAAGCGCGCCTGCCGGGATCGCAAAGGGATCGACCGACGGATGGTAGAGCACGAGCTTAACCGGCTCCAGAGGCGGCCAAAGTCGGTATCGAGCAAACGCTTGGCCCAATTCCCCAACCTGGCCCTGCTGCAACACCCACTGCAGAGCGTCCTGCCAGAGGAGCAGGTCGGTGGGGTAATGGCTCCACCCCGCAAAGACAACATGCTGGCGACCGACCTTGTCGTCACGGCTCTGATACAGGTTCACCCTCACGACGGGTCGTGCCAGGCCACGCTCACCGTCCTGGCCCCCTCCCACGTGACTGTCGTACTTGGTGATCTCCAGCTCGTACGGCGTGCCTGGAACCGCGACCCGCTTCTCCAGGTACTCCTCGACCGGAAGATCGAGCACACCGCCTGCTGAATAGACCCGAAGCAGACCGCGCCGGTGGTCCACGCTCGGCGGGTTCAGGAAGTCCCGCACCTCCGCCTCGTAGCGGAGGCGACGAACCACCAGGAACGCCGGAGCCAACATCGAGCGGGACTCGTAGACCAGCCCGCTCGCCACATACAGATCGACCGGCTGGTCGACGTTCATCCCCCCTGTTTCCTCCCCTTCTTCATGGGGAGGCGTACCAGGGGGATGGATGTGCCCATGCATACGCAGCCGCAGGTAAGGCTGACCTTCGGGCGAGTCCACGTAAACAATGCTCGCTTCGCTACGAGGGTAAAAGTTCGTAATCGCTACTCTGAGATCAGAGCGTCCGGTGTCCAACTCGATACGATGGCCCTCCGGCCAGTTCCGGCCACCCAGTTGCAACGGAATACTGATCTCCTGTGAAGGACTCCCATGCGCTTCCCCTGCAACGGACACGAGTTGGAGACGGAGCAGTTCCCGGTCGAGCAGAATCACCTCATTGCCAGATTCCCCCTCGCGTAACGCTAACTGGCCGTCGATTCCGGCAACGAGGGTCAGGAACGAGCCGGCAAGCAACACGAGCAATCCGCCGTGGGTGATGACGAACCCCGTGTGCTTCCGCTGCCACGGAAACCGGCTCAACGTTGCGCAGAAGATGTTGACGGCCAACAGGGGAAGCAACAAAAGCAGACCAGGCAGGACGATCGGCAACCGAACCGGGCCCACGCTCAACCAGTGGACGAACACCCACGCCTTGTACAGATCCGCGTGGGCCGCGCGCATGCCGTAGCGAGCTTCCCAGATCGTGCCCACGGTGAGGATGACCACGAGCAGCGACAGCAGCACCACGGCCAGCTTGAGCGACGACAGGAAATCGAACGCGTCGGCAAGCAGGCGCTCGAGCCGAGTCAGCTCAGGTTCTGCATCGGCTTTGCCAGATCGACGTGCCTTCGCGGCTGACACCCGTTTCTGAGCGATCGCCGTGTTTGTGGCCATGCGAGTTGCGCTCGATTCTGGTCGGAGTGCTCTATCCAGGAGGGTCCAGTTCGCGAGACGACTACAATCGTGGGTCTCTGTGATTATAGACAGCGCGACGGCCGTCGAGGTTCGCGCGCGGAGCGGAAGCCTAGCGCCGCGTGTACCGCCAGCGGGCAAGGAATGCCCGCTCGCGATCCGCCGTCCGGTAGTAGTACTGCAGCAGCGGCGCGATCGATGGCTCCAGTTCGCGGTTGGGTACCGCCCGACCATTGACCCGCATCTTGATCGGCCGGGAGAAGTCCACCACGTCCGGCCCCAACCAAAGACTAGCCTTTACCGGCCCCCTCAGGTCGAACATGATCGTGTTCGGAGCACGGATCACCTCCACCCGAACCGACCCGGTCCGGACCGATCGACGCCCGGCGGGTAGGTCCGGATTGTTGATCAGATTAGGCAGGAGTTCGTCGATCGTCACGTAGTAGAACTGGTCATCGCAGACGCGGCCCGTACGGCACTCGAACTTCACCGGATAGGTCGTCCGCTTGCGGCGACGCATCCAATCGAACACCTCAAGCTGTATGTCCGTGAGGGGTTCCCGTCCCCTCCCGTGGTACAGCAAGAAGCGCACATCCATTCCGGCCCGCATCATCGGATCAGCCATGAGCCGGTTGTTCTGGGGGGAATCGTCGTTTAGCGAGCCATCGACCAGGAAGATGGACAGCAGCGCGCCGTTGGGCCGGTAGAACCGGGTGAATGTGCCGGGCGCACCGGCAATGGGAATCAGACCGGCGAACTGATCGGCGTGGCCAAGACCAATGTCCCACGCTGCTTCCGCCCCCTCATAGTGCCCGGACAAGAACACGCGGTCGCGATCAATGGAAAACCGAAGGCTCGCGTCTCGAACGGCGTGGATCACCCGCAAGTGCTCAGCCACCGAGTACCGGTAGCCCTGGCTGCTGTCGTCGAGGTAGTCAGGCGCGATCACGATGTAGCCATTCCGCTGTGCCTGGCGAGCCCACCATTCCACCTGCATCTTCGCCGTGGTCACGCGGCCGCGCAGCGTCACCACTGCCGGATACCGGTGCTCCGGGTGATACTCCGGGGGAAGCAGTACGTAGTAACCGGTAGACTGTGCATCACTTTCGAACGGCAAGTCGATGCGGGTGATCACTCCCGGCTCGACCTTTGTCGCGTCCGCCAACGGCGGGGGAAGATAACGAATGAGTTCGCGGGCAAGCTCCGGCGTCAACCCCTCCATCTCTTCCAGCTCCGACTCGATCCGCTCCCGCTCCAGCGGGCTGCTCCTAACGTACCGCTCGATCAAGCGACGAGCCCGCCAGAGCTCGAGCGCGCGCGGCAAATTCGGTTGGGCATAAGGCACCCCGGCCAACCAGGCTGAGATCAAGAGCCCGAGCCTGGCCTCCGCACTCAGGTCCCGGTTCTCGCGAAGATCGAGGTATATCTTGAGCCGACTGAGGGACTCGAAGGTCACACGTGAGCGGATCTCGTCGGCAATGGGGGCAACACCGCTGCGCAGCTCGGCGCGCAACTCCCCAACCAGCTCCTGCACGTCCGTGCGGATCACCTGCAAGTCCTTCAGATCCTGCTCGTATTGCCCACGCAGGCTGCGAACACCCACAACCACCTCGCCCGGAGCCTCAGGGGGCAATGCCTGGTGGAGCAACCCGTACACAAAGCGGTGTTGGCCCGCCGCCTGACGGATGCGCAATTCCTCCAAAGCACGTCTGGCCTTCAATTCAGCAAGGATCCGCCGCGCGGTCTCGATCGCTTCCTTCCGGTCGGGAAAAGCCGCCGCAAGGGCATCCAGTTCGCGCTCGGCCGCAAGCAACCATCCCACCCGCGCCAAGAAATTCACCACGCGAACCCGCTCCGTAAACCGCTCCGAATCGCTGGCCCGCTTGAGCAACTTCAACACGGTCTGTTGAGGAATCGCACGTGTCGCGATCGCGCCCTCCCACCTGTAGTTCAGCCCAAGCAGGCGAGCATAACGGGGGGTAAGCCTGACAATCCCTTGAACGAGCCCCACTTCTTTGCCCCGTGCGGCCAGAAAATAGACCGTACGGCGGCCAAACTCATCGAAGGGCTCGATCCGCGTGATCGCCGCCAGGTTCACCACCTGAAACACCCCGCTCCGCCCTGCAGCCACCTGCGGTACGTTGAACTCCTCCTCGGGCTCAAATTCCGGCCCCTCAATCAGATCGGCCAGATGCCGCTGCCCGAACACGATCAGGCGCAGATCGTCGTCCACCAGGATCAGGCTGCCCAGACGGTCCAGCACGCCGTTGTAGCGGGTGCCATCAGACAGGACTGCCGTGCCGACCTGCGCCAGGCAGAACCGCGGCGCAGGGCAAAAGAAGCCGCACAACAGGGCTACTGCGGCGAATCGGAAGAACCGCGACATGTGGAGTCCTTGTCGGGGCACGGCTGCACGCCTGAGTCGGCTCACGCGGATCGTTTCCTCGGTGCGGTCCTCCGTAACGTCCGTTTCAGCCACGCTTCCGGCACCTTTCCCCAATGCCGCACTCGCCCTTCCACAACAACCACCGGCACACGATCACCATACTCGCGCGCCAGCTCAGGGTGCTGATCGACGTCCACGTAGCGGAGGGAGAACTCGAACTCTCCCGCCATCCGATCCAACAACCGAGCCAGTTCTTCGCACAAGTGACACCCTTTTCTAGTGTACACGACGATCTGCGCAGGTGCGGACCTCCTCCGCAGGAAACGCCGAAAGGCCCGAACGATTCCCCTCACCCCTGACTCCTCCAGCACGATTGCCCATCCGGAAGCCGCAAGGTATACACTAACAGACCGCTCGGGGTTCGGTTGTACGTGCCGAGTGCGCCGTCCGGCGCATCGTACGGTCCCCCGAGCCATGCAGCCTGGCCGCCCGCGTCGCTGCTCATCGTTGTCCGATATCGGCCCGGAGGAATCTTTCCGAGGAAAAGCGGCCCGTCTCGCTCGAACGCCCCCAAAAGCCCC
>Ga0256839_1004255_pt1 | contig 14138 bp, 10 predicted proteins | sample 354166metaG_FD_185968 | JGI IMG/M metagenome (GOLD analysis project Ga0256839, IMG submission 185968) | Hydrothermal vent microbial communities from Mid Atlantic Ridge, Atlantic Ocean - 354-166 | ecosystem: Environmental > Aquatic > Marine > Hydrothermal vents | place: Atlantic Ocean: Mid... | reverse complement strand
CCGGCGGGGCCTTCGCCGGCCGGCGGGGCTTGCCGGGGCTCGCCCACGTGTCCGTCGTCCGCTGGCGTCGCGGCTGTCTCGGGCGGGGCTGCGGCGCGGCCGTCGGCCTTCGTCAATGGCGCGGGGGTCTCTGTTTCGATGCGCGGGGGAGTGTCGGTCTCAGGCTGGCGGGGCAGGCCTTTTTGTTGCTCCGGGGTCTTCGTGCGTGCCGGTGCGGGGCTGTCCTGGCGCGCTTCGCGCGGTTGCGCGGCGTGGGAAGGTTTGTTGGCGTCGTCGCTGTTCGCGGGCGGGTCGTCGTTGCTGTCCGGGGTGGCTTCCGCGCTCAGCACGGCGCGGATATAGGGGCTGCCCAGTGGCTGGATGGTGAGCGGCGCGGCGTTATCGTTGCCAATGAGGAGCAGGCCGTGCAGCAGCAGGGACAGGGCGGCAAAGCCGAGCAGCAGCCGCGACACCCCGGGACGGGGAGCTGCGAGTGTCTGCTCGTCGATGGCGCGGAAGTGCATGGCCTAGGAGCCTGTCGGATTTGGGAACGATCTACTGCGCTGGTGGGAGAGCGGCCAAAATGTCCCCGATTTTTCGTTAAATAGGACCACTATTCGCCTCAAAATCGGTAACATTTTGACTCGCTCTCCCACCATGCTCGCTACGATTGCCTAAGCCAGACAGACTCCTAGAAGGCGGCGCCTAACTGCACATAGAAGGCGCGTTCGGGCAGCGGGTAATAACTGTAGGGGGATGGCGTGTAACCCGCGGAGTAGCTGCCAAAATCATAAAAGCCGGCGTCGGCGGCCTTGGTATTGGTGAGGTTCTGGGCCAGCAGGCGCACATGCCAGGCGCCGAAGTTGTGGCGGAGGTTCAGGTCCACGCGGGTGTAGTCGTCCAGTTTCTTGCCGGCGTTGGCGTAGTCGTTGCCGAAGTAGCGGCTGCCGGTGTAGATGGCGTTGATGCCCAGGTGGGTGTCGCCCGTGACCGCGTATTGACCGCCCAGGGTGAACTTGTTGCGTGGCACCAGGGGGATATCCTTGCCGTCGTTGGGGCCGGCGCGGTATACGGCCTTGCGCCAGGCGTAGCCGGCTTGCAGGCTGGCTTGTTTGCCCAAGGGGGCATGCAGGCTGAGGTTGACGCCATCGCGGCGGGTCTTGTCCAGGTTGACATTGCTGTAAATGCTCTGGTCGAAGGCGATTTCATCTTCCAGCAACATCACGAACAGGTTGGCGCTGAGGTCGATGCCATGGCGGAAGCGCTGGCGGGTGCCTATTTCCAGGTGATTGGCGGTCTGCGGATTCAGCAGACTGATGTTGCCGGTAAAATAACTCCACATCTCGTCCAGCACCGGGGAGCGGAAGCTGCGCGCCAGGCGTACATAGTTGCGGCCTCCGTAACGGTGTTTGTGGCTCAGGGTGATGTCGGCCGCGTTGAGGTGGTCGCGGCGGTCATCGTTCGTTTCAGCCGCGACATTGCTGCGGTTGGTGATGTCGATGTCCACGCGCTGGTGGCGATACCCCAGGTCGAGATTGACGTTGTTGCCGAGGGCGATGCCATCGGTGAGGTAAAGCCCGTAACTGCGCCGGGAGGAGTCGCTGTCGTTGATGGTGGTGGCGGGCGGTGGGGACCAGTTGCTGAATTCACCGCTTGCATCGAGCCGGCTCAGGTAGACGTCCAGTCCCATGGTCAGGGTGTTGCGGCCAAGCTGCCGTTGGTAGCGGGGTGTGAATGACAGGGTGTCCAGGTCGGCGCGGGTGTCGCCGAATACCGTGGCCTTCTGGCGCTTTCGGCTGTAGTTGATCTCGGTGGCCAGGCCGTTGGCGCTTTCGGCAAAGGCCTCGATGGCGAAGCGCTTTTGCTCGGCTTTTTCCAGGGTTGCGGTCGAGCGGGTTGGGTCGGCGAGATAGTCGGGTTCATAGAGGTAACCGGGAAGTTCCAGGTTTTCGTTGTTGGCGTTGATGCGCGTGCCGTAAAGCCAGTCGCCATGCTCGCGGCTGAGTTCGCCCATCAGGCTGAGGTTTTCGATCGCGCTTTGTTGGCGATAGCCGTCGGACTTCAGGTTGTCGACGTTGAGCGAAAGGGCGGTATCGCCGGCCATCTTGCTCAGGGCGGCGGTGAGGCGGCGGGTGTTGAAGGTGCCGAGTTCCACGGCCACATTGCTGCCCTCGCCGTCGAAGGCGTTCTTGGTGACGATGTTGATGACGCCGCCCACGGCATTGTCGCCGTACAGCACGGTGCTGCTGCCCTGCACGATCTCGATGCGCGCGATGCTGTCCACCGGGATGGTGGCGAGACTGGCGCCCTGCAGGTCGAAGTCGTTGAGGCGGCGGCCGTTGAGCAGGATCAGGGTGTTGCTGCTGCTATTTTCACCGAAGCCGCCGAGGTCGATGGTGGAACGTGAATCGTTGATGCCGAACAGGCTGCGGACGCCGACGCCGGCCTGGTAGCGCAATACGTCGGTGATGTTGTTGGCGCCGCTGTTGGCGATGTCCTCGGCGCTGATGGTGATGACGTTCACCGGCGCGGTGTCGATGGAGGCATTGAAGCGCGTTGCGGTGACGATCACCGGGGCGCTGTCTACGGCGCCGGCGTCTTCCTCGGCCTGGGCCTGGCCGCCGGCGAGGGCCGCCACGGCGAGGGTCAAGAGGGTCTTGCGGATCAGGGTATTCGTTGTACGGCTCACGGTGTTTTCTCCCATTGATGTTGCGCACACCCGCGCGGATTTCGCGGCGGCGAAGGGAGAAAAAAGGGAGGGCTGCAAGCGTGCTGACTACTGCCCGCCACCACTGCCCTCCGCAGCCTGTGTCGTCGACTTCAGGCCGGTCTCCGGGCTCATGAGCGATCTGTCGATCCAGCCGGCGCCTTCCCATGCGAAGCACAGTGGCGGGGTGCCGGTTGTATGCTCAATTACCGTTGCGGGGGCAGCGCTGGAATTGCCCATCCTTGCGGGGGGGCGCACCAGTTTCCCGTTTCATCCCGTGGGCGGATCGCCCGTGGGACACCTGAAGCAGGCGCGCATTTTAGCAGGTTGTTGGAAAGGGCGTCCCGTCTTTTTCCGCGCCGCCGAGCAGGGACTGGCTATTCACGAACTGGAGCCCTCGCAGAGCCTGCCGGACCGTGAACGCTGGGCGCCGCTGGTCCAGTGGCTGGAGGCGGCGACCGGGCAGTTGCCGGCGGCGAATGGGGCCGTGGCGCCGATTGGGGTCAGCCGGCCGGATTGATCATCGTGCCTGGGAAGACTACCGGGGCAAATAGACCGGGCCGTCAGGCCCCGCCAGGGTGATCAGCGGGTGGCCGTAGAGCCGTTCGAGGTTTTCCGCCGTCAGTACCGATTGCGTCGTCCCGCGCAGGGTCTCGCCGCCACCGAACAGCAGCAGGGCGTGGTCGCAGAAGCGGCTGGCCAGATTCACATCGTGCAGGATCATCAGCAGGCCCTTCGCTTCATCGCGGGCCAGGCCGACGAGCAATTTCAGCAGGCTGATCTGCTGATGGAGATCGAGGTGGTTGACGGGTTCGTCGAGCAGGAACAGTTGCGGTTGCTGGCACAGCAGGGTGGCCAGCGACAGACGCCGACGCTCGCCGCCGGAGAGGGTGTCGATCTGGCGTGACGCCAGCCCGTCAAGTCCCACCTGCGCCAGCGCCTGTTCGGCCAGCGTGATGTCTTCGGCCGATTCCCATTGCCAGCGCCCGAGGTGCGGGTGACGTCCGCTCAGGGCCGTTTCCAGCACCGTGCCGGGGAAGGCGTCGCCCTCTTCCTGCAACAGCAGGCCCAGCTGCCGGGCGACCTGCCGGCGCGGCAGCCCGTCGATGGGCTGGGCGTTCAGCAGGACCCGGCCGGCCGTTGGCGCCCGCAGTCCGGCGAGGGTGTGCAGCAGGGTGGTCTTGCCGACGCCGTTGATGCCCAGCAGGGCCCAGCACTGGCCGGCATGGATAGCGAGTTCGAGATCATTGCAGACCGGCTTGCCGCCGATCGCCACCGCCAGGCCGCGGGTACTGAGCAGCGAGGCACTCATGCAGGCGTCTCCTTTTGCTCACCACAGAGGCACGGAGGACGCAGAGGAAAGAAAATCATCTCTCGCCAAGCCGCAAAGGGTAAAACCTGAATTCGTACTTTCATGACAGCGCATAGCACAATCTCTTGATTCCACAGGACTTCCAAAAAATGCCCGCTTATCCGCGGGATACACTTCGATAGCCTATGGGTGAAGCTAAGATTTTTTGAAAATACTGTGAAACCACTATTTTGCACTCTGCATCCGCCCTGAAGATACGGCTTCAGGTGAAAGTCATTCAGGTTTGATTTCTTTGCGCCTCTGCGTCTTTGCGAGAGCCAATAAGATTCCCTCTGTGTCTCCGTGCCTCTGTGATGAATGTCTTTTTCTGCCAGGCTCATAGCCCGCTCCCCTTGCGGTTGAGCAAATAGAGGAACAGCGGCACGCCGAGCAGGGCGGTGATCACCCCCACCGGCAGTTGCTGCGGGGCGACGAGGGTGCGCGCCAGGGTGTCGGCGAGGATCAGCAGGCTGCCGCCGGCGAGCACGCAGGCGGGCAGCAGGTGGCGATGGTCGCGCAGACCCAGCAGGCGCAACAGGTGGGGGATCACCAGGCCGACGAAGCCGATGCTGCCGGCGATGGTCACCGCGCCGGCGGTGAGCAGGGAGGCGATGAAATACAGCAGCAGGCGCAGGCGCGGTACCGCCACGCCGAGGGCGGACGCGGCCAGTTCGCCACGCGCCAGCACGTTGAGGTCGCGCGCCAGCGGCAGGCACAGCAGCAGGCCGACGCCGCAGGCCAGCAGCCCCCATAGCGGCGGCGGCGTGTGGCTGAGGTCGCCCATCAGCCAGAACAGCATGCCATGCAGGCCGCGCTCGGGGGCGAGGGCGAGGATCAGGCCGATCAGCGCCCCCCAGCCGGCGGCCACCACCACCCCGGTGAGCAGCAGGCGGGTGGCGGTCCAGGCGCCACGGCCGTGGGCGAGGCCGAACACCAGCAGCATGGAGGCGAGCGCGCCGAGGAAGGCGTTGCCGGCCAGCAGCAGGCCGCCGAGTCCGGCCAGCAGCGACAACAGGGCGGCCACCGCGGCGCCGCCGGAGATGCCCAGCACGTAGGGGTCGGCCAGTGGATTGCGCAGCAGCACCTGCATCAGCGCCCCGGCCAGGGCCAGCATGCCGCCGACGGCGAAGGCGGCGAGGGCGCGCGGCAGGCGCAGGTCGAAGACCACGGTCCGTGCCAGCGGCTCGGCGCCGTTGCCCAGCAGCGCCCAGGGGCTGACGTCGATGCTGCCGCTGAGCAGGGCCAGCAGCAGGCTGGCCGGGGCCAGCAGCAGGAGCAGGCCGAGGGTGGCGCGGGGTGTCAGGCCGGTGGGCATTCAGAACACCCGGCCCAGGAACAGGTAGGAGGACTGCCGGCCCGCGCTGTTGAAGCCGTAGGCGATGTAGACCGGGCCGATGTAGGTGTCGGCGCCGATGAAGACGCTGCCGGCGTGGATCAGGGTGTCGAGGCCGATCTCGGCGCGCGTCTGCCAGGCGTTGCCGGTTTCGAGGGAGAAGCCGGCGTACACGGGTATTTCCGCCGATTTGATGAAGTAGTGATTGAGGGTGCGGTAATAGGCCAGCGTCGCCAGGGCGGTGTAGGCGCCGGCGAGTTCGTCCTGGGCGTAGCCGGAGAGGCTCAGGAAGCCGCCCAGCTGGAACAGGTTGGCGAGGTTGGCGTGGTTGTTGATGGTGTCCGCGTAGCTGATGTTGCCCAGCAGGGTGTTGTGGCCCCAGCGGCCGGCGCGATAGAGCGAGAGGCTGCCGAGGTCGAGGTTGGCGTCGGCGCCCAGGGCGCGCTTCGATGAGGACAGGGTCAGCTGGGCGTAGCTGCCGCGGTGGGGGAAGTTGGGATTGTCCAGGCTGTCGTAGGTGAAGCGCAGGCGGTAGGCGCCGTCCTCGCTGCGGCGATCGGCGGGCAGCGGCGGGCCGGCGCTGACGCTGGCCTTGCTCGATGCGCGCAGGAGGCCCAGGCGCAGCTCGGCGCGATTGCCGAACTGGCGGCCGGCGTCCAGCGCCACCTGCCGTTCCCGCAGGCGGGCGGTGAGCAGGGTGTCGCCGTTGCGGTAGAGATTGACGCTGCGCTGGCGGGCTTTGATGCTGGCGGCGACGAAGTAGTCCGAGCCGGCGCTGACGGGCTGGAAGAATTCACTGGCTATCCCCGAACGCTCGCCGAAGCTCACCTCGGTCTCCCATTCGGCGCCCAGGGCATTGACCTCCGTGGCCAGCAGGCCGGCGGCCAGGCTGATCTTGTTGGAGCCGCTGAAGTCGCCGCTCATGGCGACCCCGGCGCGCAGATAATTCGGCCCCCAGTCCTTCTTGCGCACGTCGATCAGCAGGCGGGTCCGGCCGTCTTCCTCCGTGTCCAGCCGGTAGTCGATGCGGGAGAAATAACCGAGCCCGTACAGCATGTTGATGTCTTCTTCCAGTTGGGCGCGGTCGAAGTGGTCGCCTGGCCGCAGGTGGATGTAGTTGGCCAGGCGTGCCTGCGAGAGGCGGGAGTTGGTGCTGATGACGAGGGCGTCGATGCGTGGGGCGTGGGGTGGCAGGCGGCCCAGGCCGCGGCGGTAGTCGCGGTAGCGCGCGGCGTCGAGGCGATAGCGGCCGAGCCTGCCGAGACTGTCGCGGGTGGCGGTCTCGCCGATGGCGATGATCTCGCGGGTGCGGTCGAAGTCGGCCGAGGAATAGCCCTTGAGGTCGGGGGTGACCAGGGTGTCGTCGTCGGACAGGTAGTGCAGCTCCTCGGCGACGGTGTCACGGGTCAGCAGCGACGACACCTGTTCGGCCACCGCCAGCACCGAGGTGAGCTCGTCGGCCGCCAGCAGCGGCGCGCTGATGTCGATGGCGATGATGAGGTCGGCGCCCATGTCGCGCACCGCCTTGATCGGCAGATTGCTGGACAGGCCGCCATCGACCAGCAGCCGGCCATCGATCTCCACCGGCGCATAGACACCGGGGATGGCCATGCTGGCGTGCAGGACACGCGCCATGTCGCCGCCGGCCAGGGTGACGCGCTGGCCGGTCTCGATGTCGGTGGCGATGGCGCGGAAGGGGATCGGCAGTCGGTCGAAGTCGCGCACCCGCTCGGCGCCGTTGGTGAGCCGCTTCAGCAGCAGCGCCAGGCGCTGGCCCTGCAGCAGGCCCCTGGGAAGGCGCGCGCCCTGGCGGTCGATGCCGGCCTGCAGGGTGGTGAGGATGTCCAGGTCGTCCTGCTTGCGGCGGAAGGCGCGGAACTGACGCCCGGCGTCGTCGCTGAAGCCGTCGTTCCAGTCGATGCCGAGGATGGCGGCCTCCACCTCGGCCGCCGACAGGCCCATGGCATAGAGACCGGCGATGATGGCGCCGGCGCTGGTGCCGGCGATCATGTCCACCGGAATGTGGTTTTCCTCCAGCACCTTGAGCACGCCGACGTGGGCCAGGCCACGGGCGCCGCCGCCGCTGAGCGCCAGGCCGATGCGGGGCCGTTCGCTGGCGGCCTTCTCGGTCGGCGCGGCATGGGGCGGCGGGGAGGTCAGGGATAGTAGCAGGCCCAATGCCAGGAAATGGGCGCGTTGCATCAGCGCTTGTCGTCTCGCAGGCTGATGACGGGCCAGCCGCGGGAGCGGGCGTGGTTGCGCAGGGTGTCGTCGGGGTCGACGGCGACGGGGTGCTCGACCATTTCCAGCAGCGGCAGGTCATTGTGCGAATCGCTGTAGAACCAGCTGCCGGCGAGGTTTTCACCCTGCTGGCGCAGCCAGTCCGTGAGGCGCGTCACCTTGCCCTCGCGAAAGCTGGGGACGCCGTTGACGCGGCCGGTGTAGCGGCCGTCGAGCCGCTCCGGCTCGGTGGCGATGAGGTGTTCGATGCCCAGGGCGTCGGCGATGGGGCGGGTGACGAAGCTGTTGGTGGCGGTGACGATGAGCGGGGTGTCGCCGGCCTGACGGTGCCTGTCGATCAGCGCCCGGCCTTTGCCCAGGATGATGGGCTGGATCTTTTCCGCCATGAACTGGCGGTGCAGCGCCGCCAGCTGTCGGGGCGTCATCGTGGACAGGGGCTTGAGGCTGAATTCGAGGAACTCGCGGATATCCAGCGTGCCGGCCTCGTATTCGTGCAGAAAGCGCAGGTTTTCGCGCTCGTAGAAGTCGCCGTCGACGAGGTCTTTTTCGACCAGAAAGCGCCCCCACAGATAGTCGCTGTCGCCGCCCAGCAGGGTGTTGTCGAGATCGAAAATGGCCAGGCTCACGCCGTTCTCCCGCAGTGAAAAAGGTGCGGCTATGATAACCAAAGCGCGGCTGGCGCGCTTGCGCGGGCCGCGACAGATGTGGAACAATCACTCATCGCGGGAAATAAGTTGTTGATTTGACCGATGATTGACGCCGACGGATACCGACCGAATGTGGGCATCATCCTGAGTAATTCGGATGGGCGGGTACTGTGGGCGCGGCGTATCGGTCAGCAGGGCTGGCAGTTTCCGCAGGGCGGCATCAAGGACGGCGAGGAGCCGCTGCAGGCGCTCTACCGCGAGCTGCGCGAGGAGATTGGTCTGCAGGCGCACCAGGTGGAGGTGATCGGCAGTACCCGCGGCTGGTTGCGCTACCGCCTGCCGAAGCGCTTTCTGCGTCGTGACTGCAAGCCCATGTGTATCGGTCAGAAGCAGATCTGGTTTTTGTTGCGCCTGCGGGCCGCGGACCAGGACGTGCGCCTGGATCTGGGCGACATCCCGGAGTTCGACGGCTGGCGCTGGGTGGATTACTGGCACCCCCTGCGGGAGGTGGTGGCCTTCAAGCGCGATGTCTATCGTCTGGCGCTGGAAGAGCTGGCGCCCCTGTTGCCGGGGGCGCCGCAACGGCCACCCCGTTCCCTCCGGTCCTGATGGATCTGCCGGGCGCGGTCTTTTTCTGCCTCTGCGTTTCGGCTACCCGTCATGTAGGGTGGGCACCGCCCACCGAGTGTCCCTGCCGATTCATTCCTGGTGGGCAATGCCCACCCTACTATGGCTAGCCATTTCCCCTCAGGGGTTAATAGAGACTTAGCGGATGCTGGATACTCTGCGGCGCATCGTTCAGGAAGTCACCAGCGCCGAGAACCTGGATCAGGCCCTGAAAATCATCGTCGCCCGCGTCAAGCTGGCGATGGGGGTGGAGGTCTGCTCGGTCTATCTCAAGGACAAGCAACGGGGTGAAAACGTCCTCATGGCCAGCGATGGCCTGAATCCCGAATCCATCGGCAACGTGCGCCTGCACGACGCGCAGGGCCTGATCGGCCTGGTCGGCGAGCGCGAAGAACCGCTCAACCTGGCCGATGCCCCCTCCCACCCGCGCTTCGAATACTTCCCCGAGACCGGCGAGGAGCGCTTCCGTTCCTTCCTCGGCGTGCCCATCATCCACCACCGCCAGCCGCTGGGGGTGCTGGTGGTGCAGCGCCGCGCCGACGCCCCCTTCGGCGAGGACAGCGTGTCCTTCCTGGTCACCGTGGCGGCGCAGCTGGCCGGCGCCATCGCTCACGCCGAGGCCAGTGGCGGCATCAGCGGTCTGACCTCGGGCAAGGGCCGCCGCGCGCGCAGCGTCGAACCCCTGCAGGGGCAGCCGGGCGCGGCGGGTGTCGCCATGGGCACCGTGGTGGTGTGTTATCACGATGCGGATCTCGACACCGTGCCGGATCGCGAGGTGCGGGATACCCGCGCCGAGGTGAAGAAATTCAGACGCGCCGTGGCGGCCGTGAGCGCCGAGATCCAGGCCATGCTGGAGCGCATGGCGTCCGTTTTGCCGGTCGAGGATCGCGCCCTCTTCGACGCCTATCTGATGATGCTCGACGGCGACAGCCTGGTGGGCGACACCATCGCCCGCATCCGCCAGGGAAACTGGGCGCGGGGCGCGTTGCGCGACACCATCCACGAACACCTGCGCGCCTTCGACGCCATGGAGGACGCCTACCTGCGCGAGCGCGCCGAGGACGTGCGTGACCTGGGGCGGCGCATCCTCACCAAGCTGGCCGCCGAGGGACCGGTGGAGCCGCGCAAGTTCCCCGCCCACACCATCCTCGTCGGCGAGGAGATCACCGCCTCGATGCTGGCCGAGGTGCCCATCAAGCGCCTCGCCGGGGTGGTCTCGGTGCGCGGCTCCAGCACCTCCCACGTGGCGATCCTGGCGCGCGCCATGGGGGTGGCGGCGGTGATGGGCGTCAGCGACCTGCCGGTGGGCCGGGTGGATGGCCGCAAGATCATCGCCGACGGCTATACCGGGCGTGTCTACATCGACCCGCCGCGACGGGTGCGCGACGAGTTCCGCCACCTGCTGCGCGAGGAGCAGGAGCTGTCGAAGGAACTCAGCGACCTGCGCGACCTGCCCGCCATCACCCCGGACAAGGTGGGCGTCCCACTGTACGTCAACTCCGGCCTGCTGGCCGACGTCAGCCCCTCGCGCAAGAGCGGCGCCGAGGGCATCGGCCTGTACCGCACCGAATTTCCCTTCATGATCCGCGACCGCTTCCCCGGCGAGGAAGAACAGTGCCAGATCTACCGCCAGGTGCTGGAGGCCTTCTCCCCCGCGCCGGTGGTGATGCGCACCCTGGACGTGGGCGGCGACAAGGCCCTGCCCTATTTCCCCATCGAGGAGGACAACCCCTTCCTCGGCTGGCGCGGCATCCGCATCAGTCTCGATCACCCGGAAATCTTCCTGGTGCAGTTGCGCGCCATGCTGCGCGCCAGCGCCGGCCTCAACAACATGGACTTGCTGTTCCCCATGATCAACAGCGTCGTCGAGGTGGACGACGCCATGCGCCTGCTGCGCCGCGCCCATCACGAGCTGGTCGATGCCGGCGTGAATATCAGCATGCCGCGTGTGGGGGTGATGATCGAGGTGCCCTCGGCGGTCTACCAGGTGCGCGAACTGGCGCGGCGGGTGAACTTCCTCTCCGTGGGCACCAATGACCTGACCCAGTACCTGCTCGCCGTGGACCGCAACAACGCCCGCGTCGCCGACCTCTACGACGGCCTGCACCCGGCGGTGATCCGCGCCCTGCAACAGATCGTCGACGGCGCCCACGAGGAACAAACGCCGGTGAGCGTCTGTGGCGAGCTGGCCGGTGATCCGGTGGCCGTCATCTTGCTGCTGGGCATGGGTGTCGACAGCCTCAGCATGAGCGCCGCCAACCTGCCGCGCATCAAGTGGGTGATCCGCAGCTTCACCCAGCGTCGCGCGCGCAAGCTGCTGAAAGAGGCGCTGACCTTCGAATACACCCACGCGGTGCGCAATTATCTCAATGCCGCGCTGGAAGACGCCGGCCTCGGCGGACTGGTGCGGGCGGGGCGCTGATGCGCGGCTTGCCGCTCCTCCTCGCCCTGGTGCTGCTGGCCGGCTGTGGCGGTGGTGACGAGCCGCTGGTCGACCTGAACGAGCGTATCAGTGACCGTGAGCTGAAGGCCATCTCGCCCCCCCGCCGGGATGACGCCATCCACGTCGGCTTCGAGCTGCGCGCCAGCCCGCAAGAGGATGCCCGCCAGTACCTGCCCTTCCTGCGCTACCTGGGCGAGGCCACCGGCCAGCGTTTCGCCCTGCGCTTCACCCCCGCCGCCAGCAGCCTCGGCCGCGAACTGGCGCAGGGGCGGGTGCAACTGGCGCTGATGGGGGCCGTCGGCTATATCCAGGCGCACGCCAATGGCGACGCCATCATCCTCGCCCGCGGCCTCAACCGCGAGGGCCGCGGCGAATACCAGTCCTTCATCGTCGTGCCGCCCGCCAGCCCCCTGCGCACGCTGGACGAGCTGCGTGGCCGGCGCCTCGCCTTCGGCAGCCGCGATTCCACCCAGGGCCACCTGATCCCGCGCATCATGCTGGCGCGCATCGGCATCGGTCTGCAGGATCTGGCCGGCTACGCCTACACCGGCTCCCACCAGGCCTGCGCCAATGCCGTGCTGAGCGGGCGCTTCGATGCCTGCGGCATGCAGGACACCATGGCCCGCGACATGGCCGGGGCCGGCCTGCTGCGGGTGCTGGCCCGTTCGCGTTTCTATCCCTCCAGTGGCGTGGTGGCCAGCACGCAGCTCGATGCCGGCCTGCGCGAACGCATCCGCGAGGCGCTGCTGGCCTTCGATCCACGGGCGGACTACATGCGCGGCTTCTATCACTGGGAGCGCACCGAGATGCCGCGCGGCTTCATCGCGGCCGATGACGCCGACTACGCCGAGCTGCGGCGCTGGATCCGCCGCCTCGGGCTGCTGCCGGGGGAGGAGGGGGCATGAAGCTGTCCACCAAGATCATCTGGCTGGTGGCCGGCCTGGCCCTGTTGTTCGGCCTCGCCACCAGCCTGCTGTTGCGGGACACGGTGCAGCGCTATGCCAGCGAGAGCGCGCGCGACTGGAGCGCCTCGCTGGTGCACGCCATCGCCGAGGGCGTGGCGCGCAATACCATCGACGGTAACAGCCTGCCGGTGCGCCGGCAGTTGCAGCGCCTGGTCAGGGAGGACGATGTGCTGGCCTACATCTTCCTCATCGATTTCGAGGGCCGCCTGTTCGCCCACAGCTTCGACAGCGGCTTTCCCCGCGCCCTGTTGCCGCGTCTGCGTGAGGCGGCCCCCGGTGATACGCAACGCCTGTTCACCACGGAGGGGGAGATCCTCGATATCGCCCACCCCCTCATCGAGGGCATGGATGCCCGCGTGCACGTGGGCGTGGCGCAGCATCGTCTGCATCAGCTGGTCGAGACCGCGCGCCGCGATACCCTGATGATCGTCGTTCTGGTGGCCCTCCCCGGCGTCTTCTTCGCCATGCTGCTGGGGCGGCGCATCAGCCGTCCCCTGCAGATTCTCAGCACCCAGGTACAGGCCTACGGTCAGGGGGCGCAGCACGACCTGGCCCCCATCGAAGGCGCCGACCCGGAAGTGGCCGGCCTGGTCGAGGTGTTCCGCGGCATGATCCGCGCGCGCGCCCAGGCCTACGTCACCCTGGAGGAGCGCGAGGAGCACCTGTCGCGCACCCTCGACAGCATCGGTGACGCGGTGATCAGCACCGATGCCCAGGGCCGCATCACGCGCATCAATCCGGTCGCCGAACAGCTCACCGGCTGGGCCGCCGATGCGGCGGTGGGCCGGCCGCTGGGCGAGGTGTTTCACATCGTCAATGACCGCAGCCGCCAGCCGGTGGCCGATCCGGTGCAGAAGGTGCTCGACACCGGCCGGGTGGTGGGGCTGGCCAACCACACCGTACTGCTTGCCCGCGACGGCAGCGAATACCCCATCGCCGACAGTGGCGCGCCGATCCGCAATCACGAGGGCGACATCATCGGCGTCATCCTGGTGTTCCGCGACGTGACCGAGGAATACCGCCTGCAGGCGGAGCTGTTGCAGCACCGCGAGCACCTGGAAGAGCTGGTGGAGGCGCGTTCACGCGAGCTGGCGCAGAGCAATGCCGCGCTGCGGGCGGCGGTGAAGGAGCTGGAGAGCTTCAGTTATTCCGTGTCCCATGACCTGCGCGCGCCGCTGCGCAGCGTCGTCGGTTTCAGCCGCATTCTTGAGGAAGACTGCGCCGATGCGCTGGATGATGAGTGCCGCGTGCATCTGCGGCGCATCATCGCTGCGGCCCGGCAAATGGGGGATCTCATCGATGCCTTGCTGAAGCTCTCGCGCATTTCCGGCCAGCCGGTGCAGCGGCAGACGGTGGACCTGGGGGCCATCGCCGCCGAGGTGATCGGGCGTCTGCGCGAGGCCGAGCCGGGGCGCGCCGTGGAGCTGGTGGTGGCCGACGAGGACATGAGCGTCGAGGCCGACCCGAAGCTGATCGAGGCCCTGCTCGACAACCTGCTCGGCAACGCCTGGAAATACACCGCCGGCCGCGAGCCGGCGCGCATCGAACTGGGCGTCAAGGTGTCGGATGGCGAGCGGGTCTTCTTCGTGCGCGACAACGGCGCCGGCTTCGACATGCGCTATGTCGACCGCCTGTTCACCGCCTTCCAGCGCCTGCACGGCCGTGAGTTCGAGGGCAGTGGCATCGGCCTGGCCACCGCCGCGCGCATCGTGCGCCGCCACGGCGGGCGCATCTGGGGCGAGGGAGAGCCGGGGCAGGGGGCGAGCTTCTTCTTCACCCTGGAAGGCGTTCGCGCCTGAAGGCGCTACAAGGCGGTGATGTTTTTCGTTTTAGCGCTCTGCGGTG
>Ga0256839_1004254_pt1 | contig 14139 bp, 12 predicted proteins | sample 354166metaG_FD_185968 | JGI IMG/M metagenome (GOLD analysis project Ga0256839, IMG submission 185968) | Hydrothermal vent microbial communities from Mid Atlantic Ridge, Atlantic Ocean - 354-166 | ecosystem: Environmental > Aquatic > Marine > Hydrothermal vents | place: Atlantic Ocean: Mid... | reverse complement strand
AAAAGAGAAAGTGGCGGGTGAGTTTTCATTGGTGTGCGCCACACACAATCTGAAAAAAATAGCCCGGTCAATGCTTGATGGATTAATCCGCCCAGATTTTGGAAATGTATGCAAAATGTGCAACTAAGAAGTTGGTTTGAGTTGGATTTTTTCATTATTTGAGGCAAATATTGAGTATATTTAACGAAAATAATGAAAGAACCTGACCAAATCCAGCTTTTCCTTACTGTGGTTTCTATTCTCGAACAGCCTCCTGGTGCCAGGCGTGCTGCTGCACCAGCTCAGCCATCAGCCTGATATGCCCCGGCGACTCATTGAGCGCAGGGATATAGTGATACGACTCTCCACCCGCCTTGAGAAAGTAGTCGCGGTTTTCAACCGCAATCTCCTCCAGCGTCTCCAGGCAATCTGCTGCAAAACCAGGGCAGATAACATGTACGCGCTTCACCCCCTCCTTGCCCCACTCCTTTAACAGCTTGTCCGTATAGGGCTGAATCCATGGCTTGCGCCCCATGCGGGATTGGAAGCTGATCGCCCATTGATCGTCTGTCAGACCCAGCTCTGCCGCCAACAGCGACGCTGTGCGCTGGCACTCCTCCGGGTAGGGATCGCCACCATCGGCATAATCCTGGGGGATACCGTGGAACGACATCAGCAGGCGCTCTGGCTGCTCTTCACGCTTCCACACCGCGCGCACTGAGTCGGCCAGCGCCTGAATATAGGCGGGATGATCCTGATAGTGGTTGATAAATCTCAGCTCTGGGATGCGCCGCCACTGTTGCAGCTCTGCGGTCACCGCATCAAAGATGGAGGCAGTCGTTGCCGCACAATACTGCGGGTAGAGCGGCAACACCAGCACCCGATTGGCATTGGTCTGGCGCAGTTGATCCAGCCCGGCGGCAATGGATGGATTGCCATAGCGCATGGCCAATGCCACTTTAACGGGCTGATCCAAACAGTCATTCAGCTGCTGTTGCAACCCCTCGACCTGATGCTGCGAGATCCGCATCAGCGGTGAGCCCTCCTCCGTCCAGACCGAGGCATAGGCCGCAGCCGAACGCCTGGGGCGCGTACGCAGGATAATGCCGTTCAAAATAAACCACCAGAGCCAGCGAGGGCTCTCCACCACGCGCGTATCACTCAGAAACTCTGCCAGATAGCGACGCACATCCTCCGTCGTAGGTGCATCGGGTGTCCCCAGGTTTACCAGTAGAACACCCAGATGCTCAGGGATGGCTTTGTCGATTACAGGATGGTTTTGGTAGGGCAGCATATTATTCAGGTTTTTTTCTATTGGCGTTTATCTTATCCAGAATCAGATCCTGGTCACTCAGATTGACCAGCACAACCTCTCTGTCACGCTTCAGGGTCAGCCTTGCCCTGTCTAAAAACAGCCAGTGAGAGGATTCTACCGCCGTGATTTCATGAAATTTTATCGTAGTCTCATAATCCTGGTCTGGTTTTGACAGCGTAATGCCTTTGTCGTCAACCACCACATGCGCGCCACCAAAGGTTTTTAGCAGCTTTTCCAGTTTTCGTTTATACCAGTGCGCCAGACCAATCGGTATGATTGTCAGCAGCAGCAGCGGGGTTGAAACTGCATCATAGTACCAGGCCGCCATAGCCCCCGCGATGCTGCCCAGTAAAATGATGCTGACCAAGCCATCAACCCTTTGGTACTTCACTTTATTCCAGACTGAGATCATAACTGCAGCTTATGCGCCTCTCAGTGTCTTCAATGGCGGTTGATTCAGTACAAAGCGGGTACCCAGGGTTCCAGCCACGCCCACCCCGATGGCACCGATCAGCATGCCACTCAGCCAGAGGGCAGGCCCCGGCAGATAGACCAGATCAAAGATCTGCTTCGCAATCACCATCCCGATGGCACCGGCAGCAATGGCGCCAACCAGACCCGAGAGCAGCCCCAGACCCGTGTACTCCAGCATGATGCTGCTCATCAGCTGACTGCGCCGCGCACCCAGGGTGCGCAATACAGCGGCCTCGCGGATACGCTCATCCAGCGTGGCATGGATGGTGGCATACATCACCATCAGCCCGGCCAGCACGGTAAAGATAAAGACATACTCCACCGCCATAATCACCTGTTCGATAATATCCCGCACCTGATTCAGAATGGTCGCCACATCCAGCACCATGATATTGGGGAACTGCTGCACCATCCTGTTCAGCACCGCGTGCTGTTCTGCAGGCAGATAGAAGCCGGTGATGTAGTTGACTGGATATTTATCCAGCAACCCTGGCGGTGCCACCACAAAGAAGTTGGCTTTGAAGCTCTCCCAGTCGATCCGCCGCAGACTGCTGATTTTGGCGGTAAAGAGCTGCCCGGCAACATTGTAGGTCAGGGTGTCACCCAGCCCCAGCCCCAGCTCTTTGGCCAGGCTCTGCTCCACTGAAATGATCGGTTTTCCATAATCCCCCGGCTGCCACCAGCTGCCGCTGACGACCGCATTGCCACTCTGCACCTCCTCCGCCCAGGAGAGATTGAACTCACGCGCCACCAGCCGCTTGGCACGATCGGTTTTAAGCTCGCTTGGCACAACGGGCTTGCCATTGATCTGCTCCAGACGGGCGCGCACCATCGGATAGAGCAGCGGTGGCTCTACCCCTTCTGCACGCAAAAAGTCCCGCACCCCCTCCAGTTGATCGGGCTGGATGTTGATCAGAAACCGATTGGGGGCATCCGCTGGCAGGCGATTCTCCCACTCACTGAGCAGGTCACCCCGCACCACCGCCAGCAGCAGCAGCGCCATCAACCCCACTCCAAAACCGACCATCTGCACCAGGCTGTGACCCGAGCGGCGGGAGATGTTCACCACCCCAAAACGCCAGGCAGCTCCACCCTTTTTACGCAGTGGCCGCAGCAACAGCAGCAGCCCACCCGCCACCAGCGCCAGCATCAGCAGCACCAGCAGCAGACCGGCCACGATGGCAGCCGCCAGAGTCAGATTTTGCGCCTGAAACAGCACCAGCACCATAAAGGCCAGGATGCCGATGCCGTAGGCCGACAGGGCATTGGCCTTCAGCCCGCCCAGATCCCGCCGCAGCACCCGCATGGTGGAGACATCCTTCAGTTGCAGGATGGGCGGCACTGCAAAACCGAGCAACGTCACCATCCCGGTGATCAGCCCCAGTGCGACCGGCCAGAGACTGGGGGCAGGCAGATCAATGCCTGCCAGTGGTGCCAGAAAGAACATCAGCCCCCACTGTGCCAGGTAGCCGACAGCAATGCCGACCACGCTGGCCAGCAGCCCCAGCACCACCATCTGTATCAGATAGAGCCGGCTGATCATCGCCTGCTCCGCCCCCAGGCAGCGCATGATGGCGCAGTTATCCAGATGTCGGCTGATGAAGCGGCGGGTCGCCATCGCCACCGCAGCACCCGCCAGCAGTACGCTGACCAGCGCCGCCAGCGCCAGAAAGTGTTCGCCCCGCTTGAGCGCCGAGCGCACCTCGGGTCGGGCATCCTGCACATCGAGCAGCGACTCACCCGGTTTCAGCTTTGGCTCCCACTCCTGGCGGATCTGCCCAATGGCCTCCGCATCCCCCGCCAACAGCAGGCGATAGACAATCCGGCTGGCTGGCTGAACCAAACCTGTGGCCGGCAGGTCATCGGTGTGCATCAGCAGCCGGGGGGCGATATTGAGCAGCACCCCTTCGGATTGATCCGGCTCACTGGTGAGTACTGCGGCGACCTTCAGATCAATATTACCGACCGTGAGCTCATCCCCCACATCGACCCCCAGGATGGTCAACAGGCGGCTGCCGCCCCAGACCGTGCCCGGTTCAGGGCCGCCCGTGACCGCAGCATCCGCCGCAAACAGCTTGGGCGCAACGCGGTTCTGTCCACGCAACGGGTAGCTGTCACTGACCGCCTTCAGCGCCACCAGCTGGTTTTTCTCTCCGGCCAGCACCATGGTGGGAAACTCCAGCGTTTTGGCGCTCTGTAGCCCTAGTTCAGCGGCGCGCGCCACCCGCTGCGCCTTGATTGCGCTGTCGGAGAGGTAGACCAGATCACCACCCAGCAGGTCATTGGCCTGCCCGGCCAGCGCTTGGTGGATGCGACTGGTGAAGAAGTTGACCGAGGTGACGCTCGCCACCGCGATAATCAGCGCCATGGCCAGCACCAGCAACTCCCCGGCGCGCCATTCACGGTGGAGATGGCGCAGGGCAAGGGAAAAGTGGTTCATGACCGTTCTGCCTGTAGTTGCCCCTCATCCAGCTCCAGCTGACGCTGGCAGCGTGCTGCCAGATGCAGGTCATGGGTTACCAGCACCAGTGTAGTGCCCTGCTCGGCATTGAGCTGGAACAGCAGATCAATGATGCGCTCACCGGTGCGGTGGTCAAGGTTGCCGGTCGGCTCATCTGCAAACAGCACCTGCGGGTGCGGCGCAAAGGCGCGGGCAATGGCCACCCGCTGCTGCTCACCACCGGAGAGCTGCTTCGGGTAGTGGCTGGCTCGCTCCGCCAGCTCCACCCGTTGCAGCACCCCCTCGGCCACCTGCCGGGCATCGTGTCGCCCGGCCAGCTCCAGCGGCAGCATCACATTCTCCAGCGCCGTCAGGTTGGGCAGCAGCTGAAAGGCCTGGAAGACAAACCCCACCTTTTCGCCCCGCAGCCGGGCGCGGCCATCCTCATCCAGCGCAAAGAGATCCTGCCCGCCGATGGAGACCTGCCCTTCGGTAGGCTCATCCAGCCCGGCCAGCAGCCCCAGCAGGGTTGATTTCCCTGACCCCGAGGCACCCACGATGGCAACGGTCTCACCTGCGGCTATACTCAGGTTAACGCCCTGTAGCAGGGTCAACTCCCCCTCGGGACTCATGACGCGTTTATGTAGATTCTGTGTGTTGACTACGATTTGTGCTGTCATACGGGGGCATCCGGGTTTGTAGAGTTCAACTGGGTAGGATTATCACACCATGAAATGGTTCTATCGAACACTCATTATTTTTTTGCTGGTCGCAGTGCCACCCTGTGCCACCGCCAGCGAGACCATCCTGGTGCTGGGCGACAGCCTCAGCGCCGCCTTTGGGATAGAGAAAGAGCGGGGCTGGGTCAACCTGCTGCGGCAACGGCTGAAGCAGCATGGATACGACTACCGCGTCATCAACGCCAGCATCAGCGGCGAAACCACGAGCGGCGGGCTGGCACGGCTCCAGCCTCTGTTGAAGCGTCATCAACCCACTATTGTCATTCTCGAACTGGGGGTCAACGATGGGTTGCGCGGACAGCCGCTTCGCAGCATGCGCAAGAATATCCAGCAGATCATCCGGTTGAGTCAGCAGCAAGGCAAGCTGCTGCTGGTCGGGATGCATCTGCCAGCAAACTACGGGATGGGCTATGCCCGCCAGTTTCACCGCGTCTACAGTGAACTGGCGCGGCACAACGGGGTGCCGCTGGTCTCTTTTCTGATGCAGGGGCTGGAGGATAGCCGCAGGCATTTTCTGCCCGACCGGCTGCACCCCAACGCCGCAGCGCAACCTGTTCTGCTGTCAAATATCTGGGAAGAGCTAAAGCCGCTGCTCAGAGAGTAGCACTGCGAAAATGGCGCGGGCGAATCCCCAGCAGAAACAGCACTGCAAAATAGGCCGCCGCCGCCGCACCGATCAAAGAGGCCAGCCGCACAATCCGCTCCCCCGTCGTCAGCGACAGCCAAAGCTCAATATCACCTGCCCCCCAGAGCAGCACCCCGGCCATTACGGCACAGCCCGACGCCCCCTGCACAATCAACACCGGCCAACCCTGCGCGGGTCGGTAGACCCCCTCTTTGCGCAATGCACGAAACAGCAGGTAGGCGTTGATATAGGCCGACAGCGTGGTCGCCAGCGCCAATCCGGCATGTGCCAGTGGGAAGACCAGCATGATATTCAGCACCATGTTGGAGGCCATCGCGATAATCGCGATCCGCACCGGGGTCTTGGTATCCTGCCGGGCATAGAATCCGGGGGCCAGCACCTTAACCAGGATAAAGCCGATCAACCCCAGCGAGTAGGCCATCAGGCTGCGGGTGGCCATCTCCACATCGTGTGCGGTGAATGCCTCTGAATACCAGAGCGTCGCATTCATCGGCCCCGCCAGCACCAGCAGACCCACCCCGGCGGGCAGCCCCAGCAACAGCACCCAACGTAGCGCCCAGTCGATGGTTTTGGAGAAATCCTGCGGTGACGCCTCAGCATGTTTGCGTGACAGGCTGGGCAGGATCACCGTCGCCAGCGCCACCCCCAGAATGCCCAGCGGAAACTCCATCAGCCGGTCAGAGTAGTAGAGCCAGGAGATGCTGCCTGCGGTCAGCAGCGAGGCGATCAGGGTATCCAGCAGCAGATTGATCTGTCCGACCGAGACCCCAAACAGCGCCGGCACCATCAGCTTACCCACCCGGCGCACCCCTTCATCCCTGGGTGCAATCTGCGGTCGGGGCAGCAGTCGCAGTTTATTCAAAAACGGAATCTGAAAGACAAACTGAACCGCCCCGGCGATCAACACCCCCCAGGCCAGCGCCATGATCGGGGTATCCATCTGCGGCGAGAGCCACAGGGCGCAGCTGATCATCGAGATATTCAGCAACACCGGGGTAAAGGCGGGCACTCCAAAGCGGTTGTGGGCATTGAGGATGCCGCCCGCAAAGGCCACCAGTGAGATAAAAAAGAGATAGGGAAAGGTGAGCCGCAACATATCGACCGCCAGATCGAACGACTCACCCTTGGCGATAAAGCCCGGCGCAAACAGGCTGACCAGCACCGGCGCGCCGACCACCCCCAGCAGCGTCACCGCCAGCAGGCCAGCACCCAGGGTGCCCGCCATCCGATCGACAAAGCCCTTCAGCTCATCGAAACTGCGCTTGGCTCGGTACTCTGACAGCACCGGCACGAAGGCGACCGAGAAGGCTCCCTCGGCAAACAGGCGGCGCATGAAGTTGGGGATCTTGAAGGCGACAAAGAAGGCATCCGTATGGGCATTGGCACCAAAGAGATGCGCAAACACCAGATCACGCACCAGCCCCAGGATGCGTGACAGAAAGGTGTTGCTACCCACAGTTGCAATCGATTTAATCAGCGAGGCCAGCAGTTTTTCCTATATTTTTTATCCACGGATTAAATACCTTCAAAGTATCAGCTTTGGAGTCCTGCAATGTTGCAGGACTACCAAAAGTAGGCGCTTTAGGCGAAGCCCCGCTTCCAAACAGCAGTCTACATTAACTTCCAGGCACCAACAGCAATATTTATTTGACAAGCAGTACCGGGTTCAGCAGAATACCCGGCCTTTCACCTCGGCATATTTCTAGGAGACCGAAGTTGGCTAATACAGCACAAGCACGCAAGCGCGCCCGTCAGGCGGAGACGCACCGTCAACATAACGCAGGCCGCCGCAGCATGATGCGCACCTATATCAAGAGGATCCTTGCCGCTGTTGAAGCCGGCAACAAAGAGGAGGCTCAGGCCGCCTATAACGAGGCCGTCCCTGTAATTGACCGTTCAGCCAACAATGGCCTGATTCACAAGAACAAGGCGGCACGCTTCAAGAGTCGTTTGAACACTCGGGTCAAGGCGCTGTAGGCTGGCATCCCAGGCAGTATCTTAGAAAACCGGCAGCTGCCGGTTTTTTATTGCCTGAAATCTCAGAGTCAGACCAGCACCAGATTATCCCGGTGGATCAGCTCCTCTTCATTCACATAACCTAATATCCCCTGGATAGCACTGCTGGGCTGCCCCATGATGCGCCGGCTCTCCTGGGCGCTATAGTTGACCAGTCCGCGCGCCACCTCCCGACCCTGCTCATCCACGCAGGAGACCACCTCGCCCCGGACAAAGCCACCGTCAACCGCTTTGACGCCAACCGCCAGCAGGCTGCGACCCGAGTTGCACAGCACTGTGACGGCACCGGCATCCAGGGTCAATCTGCCCTGCACCTGCAAGTGCCCGGCCAGCCAGCGTTTTTTTGCCGCCTGCGGCTCCTGGTTTGAGACCAGCAGCGTACCCACCTCTTCACCCGCTGCAATACGGCTCAAAACACGTTCGCTAGCACCCGACGCAATGACGGTTGTCGTGCCCGAGCGGGCAGCCAGTCGCGCCGCACGCAGCTTGGTCACCATGCCGCCCCGCCCCAACCCGGTACGGGAGCCACCCGCAAACCCGTCCAGCTCTGGGTTATCCACCGGACTCTCGTTGATCAGTCTGGCATTGGGATTGGAGCGGGGATCACTGTCAAAGAGCCCCTCCTGATCGGTCAGCAGCAGCAGCAGATCGGCCTCGATCAGATTGGCCACCATCGCTGCCAGGGTGTCATTGTCCCCAAAGCGCAGCTCATCATTGGCCACTGTGTCATTCTCATTCACCACCGGCACCACGCCCAGCGCCAGCAAGGTTCGCAGGGTGCTGCGCGCATTGAGGTAGCGCTGCCGGTTGGTGAGGTCATCATGCGTCAGCAGCACCTGCGCGGTGTGCAGCCCATGCTTCTGAAAGCAGGTCTCATAGGCCTGCACCAGCCCCATCTGACCGATGGCCGCCGCAGCTTGCAGACCATGAATGGTGCTGGGCCGCTGCTGCCAGCCCATGCGGCTCATCCCCTCTGCCACGGCACCGGATGAGACCAGAACCAGCTCGCGACCTGCGGCCACCCAGGCGGCCATCTGCTCAACCCAGGAGGCCAGTGCCTGCCGATCCAGCCCTTTGCCATCCCCGGTCAGCAGTGCGCTGCCAATCTTGACGACCCAGCGCCTGTGTGAAGGAATCTGCTCTCGGGAGCTCATGCTACTTTGTTGGATCCCACGGCTCGTCATCCGCCTCAGGCTCGGCATTCTCGGCGGCCTTGAGCGCATCGAGATAGTCCATCAACGCATAGACCAACGCCTGGGTGCCCTCTCCATTCAATGCCGATATGGCAAAAACGGGGCCATCCCAGCCGAGGGATTCCAGCAGCTGCTGCCGTCTCTGTTCAAACTCTGCATCATCCAGCAGATCCTTTTTATTCAATACCAGCCAGCGCTCACGCTGCGCCAGATCACCACCAAACTGCTCCACCTCTTTGATGATGCGACGCACATCCTCAGCCGGATCGGCTGATTCATCAACCGGCATCATATCCACCAGATGCAGCAGCAGGCGGGTACGCGAGAGGTGCTTCAGAAACTGGATGCCCAGCCCGGCACCCTCCGCAGCCCCTTCGATCACACCGGGGATATCCGCAATCACGAAGCTATGGTCGGTACTCACGCGCACCACCCCAAGATTGGGGTAGAGGGTGGTAAACGGGTAATCAGCCACCTTGGGTCGCGCATGGGAGACCTTGCGAATCAGGCTGGATTTACCCGCATTCGGCATCCCCAGCAGCCCCACATCCGCCAGCAGGATCAGCTCCAGATAGAGCTGTCGCCGCTCACCCAGGGTGCCTTTTGTGGCCTGCCTGGGGGCACGGTTGGTGCTGCTTTTAAAGCGCGTGTTGCCAATGCCGTGAAAACCGCCCTTGGCCACCAGCAGCTTTTGGCCATGCTCCAGCAGCTCACCAATACTCTCTTCGGTCTCCTTATCCCACACCCGCGTGCCCACCGGGACACGCACATAGATATCTTCACCTGCCCGCCCCGTGCAGTTGCGGCTCATGCCATTCTGGCCACGCTCTGCGCGATGGGTGCGGTGATGACGAAAATCAACCAGCGTATTCAGCCCGGAGTCCGCCACCAGAAAGACATCGCCGCCATCGCCGCCATCGCCGCCGTCCGGCCCTCCCTTGGGGATATATTTCTCACGGCGAAAGCTGACGCAGCCATTACCGCCATCACCGGCATCAACACGGATCGTTGCTTCATCGACAAATTTCATTGGATATGGTTTTAGCCCGAACTGTTCGTAATTTAAAGAGGCGAATCTCGCACAACCAATTGTATCAATTGGTTGTGCGAGATTCGCCTCTTTTTAGGTAATTCAGGCGTATCTATTCAGATTGCCCCTGAAACCCATCCATTCAAAGCAAAAGCAGACGCTTTAGGCAATGTGGGTTTACAGGTGCAAATGATCATTTTTTAACGTAGAAACACCCAAAGCACGGGCATAAACGGCAGATTTCAGGGGAGGCAGCTACATTCGGGCTGTTTTTGCAGGCTTGGCTAAACCTTGAATCGCCCCACCAATTCCTGGAGCTGAAAGGCCTTCACCGAGAGTTGTTCACTACTGGTTGCAGCTTGTTGGCTTAGCTGGCCATTCTCATTTGCCACACCATTGATCACAACCATACTCTGGCTGATCTGCTCGGTTACCATACTCTCCTCCTCCGTGGCACATGCAATTTGCGTCACCAGCTGCTTTATCCCTGCTACAGAGGTGGTGATTTCCGCCAGGGCGATTCGAGCCCTGTCTGCTTGCTGCACACTCTCGTGAGCCTGACTGCGGCCATGCTCCATGACCTTGACCGCCTGCGCCGTGCCAGACTGGACATGCTCAATCATCTCCTGTATCTCCTGGGTTGCTTGCTGGGTACGCCCCGCAAGGGTGCGAACCTCATCCGCTACCACTGCAAAGCCCCGCCCCTGCTCCCCTGCCCGAGCCGCCTCAATGGCGGCATTGAGTGCCAGCAGATTGGTCTGTTCAGCAATCCCTTTTATCACACCCAGGACATCACCAATCTTATTGCTCTCCTGACCCAACCGAAGGATAACATCGGCTGATTGCTCTACCTCCCGGGCCAGCGCACTAATGGTCTCTGTGGTCTGATTGACCACTTGCGCCCCCTCATTGGCATGCCCATCAGCTTGCACCGCGGCCTGCTCAACCTGAGTCACATCATGGGCCACACTCTGCACCGTGGAAGCCAGCTCGGTAAGCGCTGTCGCGACTTGCTCCGTCTGTATCTGTTGATGCTGGATTCCCTCACTGCTTCTATGATTGGTCTGTGAAAGCTCCTGCACGGCACTGAGGCAATCATTTGAGGCATTCTGAACCTCGCTGATCAGTGTTTGAAGCCTGCCAACAAAGATGTTAAGCCAACGCGCCAGCTCACTGACCTCATCTTCACCCGATTCATCAAGGCGCTTAGTCAGATCGCCCTCTCCCTCTGCAATATCCCGCGCCATACCAGTCACTTTTGCCAGCGGTCTGGTAATGGTAATGGTCAGTATGATGGCACTCACAAAGGAGAATGCGATAACCGTCAGCAAAAACAGGCTGACAATGAAATTTGAGCTGCTGATCTCCTCTTTAAAGGTTTCTGACAAGCTGCTGATGCCCTGGTTTACAGAGACGGCATCCATGCTGAGTTGTCTGGCCTTGTTCAGTTTTTCTGTAAGTGCATTTAGCTCGCCAGCCTGCACACCGATGCCTGCGGTAAACTCATCCATCTTTTTCATGGTGCTGGAAAGGTTGATCAAGGCCTCCCTGCGCATGGCTTCTTTAACATCTCCAACCGAATCTGTGGCATCTTCCAGGCTATAGCGTGCCTCTCCATCCGGCATCCCGTCTACAGCCTCCTCCATGTTTACTGTTAGCTTATCAAGTGTGCTGGAGATGGCCTCTATCTTGCGTGCCAAAACCTTTACCGTTTGGTTGGTGTGTACAATATCCTCTGCAATGGCGGACATGCCGCTGGAAATATCTGACAGGTGATGGCCTACCTGCACCACCATTGACGCTGTCTTCTGAGCATTTCCCGCTCCTGTGGCCGCCTTCTCTACAACCTCACCAAAACCATCATTGAGCTTTCCAAAAGAGAGGCTGGCAATCACTAATGTAGCCAGAAGCAGAGCACCTATGATGGTGCCATTCATGATCAGTTTGGTTTTGATCTTCACAAGTCTATCCTTTGAGTTGATACTATATGTAGATTAAGTATCGGCAGCCTGTTGAAAAAGTTTATTGGTAGCTATGAGGTGCTTGCGAAATTCCTAAGGCTGCTCTTGGCACCAAAAGAAGGTGCTTTAAGCGAGGCAAAAATTTGCGAAAAAGCGGAGTTTACACGCAGTAAATGAGCATTTTGAGCCGATTTTTAACGCCGCCAGGGGCTGTCTCAGGAGTTTTGCAAGTACCTCCTATTTATCTAAAATACCCGGGGGGTATCTTCTGTTCTTCATGCCTTGTTCGGGATCACTTAACAATACAGTAACAGGGCGTATAGGTTTTACCTGGCAGTTTCATCCGGTGCTGATTGACGAATGAGGTAAGCAGATCATCCATTGGCCGCATGATCTCTTTATCTCCGCGCATTTCAAAATGGCCATGTTGTTCGATGGCACGAATGCCATCATCCTTTACATTACCTGCCACGATTCCTGAAAAGGCCCGCCTCATGTTTGCAGCTAAAAGGTGGCTCTCCTGATTTTTATGCAGCTCCAGCCCCAGCATGTTTTCGTGTGTGGGGGCAAAGGTCTCCTGGAACGCACTATCTATCTTTAACAGCCAGTTGAAATAGTATGCATCGCCTGTTTTTTGGCGAAACTGGCGCACCTCTTTTATCCCGCTCAAGATCTCACGCGCCGCAGCGGCTGGGTCGTTGATTATGATCTTATAGCACTTGCGGGCTTCATCCCCTAAGGTGTCTGAAATGAATTTATCAATCGACTCAAAATACCCTTTTGCGCTTGCCGGCCCGGTAAAAATCAGGGGGAACGGCACCTCTCTGTTATCCGGGTGCAGAAGTATCCCCAGGATATAGAGGATCTCTTCTGCGGTACCGGCACCTCCGGGAAAAACGATAACACCGTGACCCGTGCGAACAAAGGCCTCAAGGCGTCTCTCGATATCCGGCAAGATAACCAGGTCATTCACAATCGGGTTGGGGGACTCAGCAGCAATAATGCCCGGCTCGGTAATGCCGATATAGTGACCATTATTGATGCGCTGTTTTGCATGGCCGATGGTTGCCCCTTTCATCGGGCCTTTCATTGCACCGGGGCCGCAGCCTGTACAGACATCCAGCCCTCTAAGCCCCATCTCATGCCCGACCTCTTTTGAATATTCATACTCTTTGCGGGATATGGAGTGCCCACCCCAGCAGACAACGAGGTTTGGTTTTATTCGGGGTTTGAATATATTGGCATTTCGCAAGATATGGAAAACAGAATTTGTAACGCCACTCTCTGTTTTCAGGTCAAAATTCGGGCTATCTATAATCTCATTGCTGGTATATACAACATCTCTCAATACTGCAAAAAGATGTTCGCTTATACCTTTGATCATCCTCCCGTCAACAAAGGCACTGGCTGGCGCATTTTTCACCTCCAGCTTTAAACCACGCGCCTGCTGCAGGAGGCGAATCTCAAATGTCCTGTATCGCTCCAACAGCTCTTTGCCATCATCCAGGTTGCTTCCACAATTCAGCACCGCTAAGGAGCAGTTGCGGAATATTTCATATATGCCTCCCTGGCTTCTGTCCAACAGTTTGCTGACTTCGACCTCAGCAAGGATGTCCAACTGGCCATGGGGCGTGATTCGCGCATTGACTACCTCATACATTGTGCTGCACCCTCAATCATTGAAGCCATACTCGTCTATTACGTCGCGGATGGGGGTCAGTATCTCCGCTGCCTGATCCATGATTTTAAACCCGGTATCGTAGAATGAGGCGTTAACATCCCGATCCTCCCATCGGCTCTCGGCTTCAAAGCAGATACGCCTGGCTTCGCCATCATCACTCTGCCAGCGCATCTCCAGATTGAATCTTTTATTGAGCTCTATTGGCTGTTCGCTAACCAGCATCAACCCTTCCGTTGTGATGTCAACAATATGCCCAAGCAGCTCTTTGGTATCCCTGTCCCAGACGCGCAGGTAATAGATCAGATGCCGGCGACGGATAGCACGCCTGCCATTGGCTCCTTCTATCTCTCTGTCCTTATTATCGAATAGCTTTCTTATATACATGAGAATCTCTCTGTTTTTACCAGGATATGATCACAGTTATGCTGGTTTTTTCTTACCACCTTTCCTGTACACTTTTCGCTGGAACAGATCTGTGCGACGGCTGACCACCCGGTCAAGAAACAGCAGGCCATCGAGGTGATCGACCTCATGTTGCAGCACCCGTGCCTCATAGCCTGCCATCTCATATTCATGAGGTTCGCCCTGTATATCCTGCGCCACCAGTTTGATCCGTTCCGCCCGAATCACATTACCCGTATAATCGGGCACAGAGAGGCACCCC
>Ga0256839_1004253_pt1 | contig 14140 bp, 18 predicted proteins | sample 354166metaG_FD_185968 | JGI IMG/M metagenome (GOLD analysis project Ga0256839, IMG submission 185968) | Hydrothermal vent microbial communities from Mid Atlantic Ridge, Atlantic Ocean - 354-166 | ecosystem: Environmental > Aquatic > Marine > Hydrothermal vents | place: Atlantic Ocean: Mid... | reverse complement strand
GTGCGGTGTTGATTGATTTCAAATCTTCATTGGCTGAAATCATGACAATGGGTGTGGCAGGGTGAATATCAAATATCATTTGAAGTACTTTCAGACCATCCATGCCAGGCATATCAAGATCTAATAAAATCAAATCGAGTGCAGATTCAGCTTGTGCTGCCTCCAATGCTTTTTCGCCATTTTCAGCTTGGATAATATTGGGTATTGAATCATTCAGGCGGACAAGTGCAAGCGAAAGGCTTTCACGAAAAAGGGCATGGTCATCAGCAAGCAATATATTCAAAAGCCACCTCCTTTTTCGATTCAGTGGATGGCAAACTAACAGCTTCAAGAAAACTAGGCTAGGCACCCATTTGGTTTAACCCATATAGCCAACTGTGCAAGTGTGATAAACCTTACCAAACTTTGCCTTGAAAGTTCAAAGGGCTTTCTAATACTAAATAAAGAAGGGGAAAAACAATGAAGAAATATTTAATGACTTTATCCTTAGTAGCAACAGTTGGTTTCATGTTGCCAACGGTTGCATCTGCAGATGCAAAAAGCTGTGAAGAAGCCTCGAAAGAAGCATCGTTTTATCAGTCTAAAGCTGCAGGCGCATGGGCTGCCTATGGGAGTTGTAAAGGCTTTGAATGGATGGGAGGCAACGCAAAAAAACATTGTGAGAACGTTCACCATCATGCTGAAAAATGGCAAAATAAGGCCAATTACTGGAAAAGGAAAGCGGAAAAAGCATGTTTTGATTAAGATTTTTATGAGCCGCCTAAGTACTTAGGCGGCTCATCTTATTTAGGTAGGCAAAAACCATGAAAATATTACAATACTTGTTTGTTATTACTGTTTTATTCGTTGTAACGAGTTGCGCTAGCATTACGCCAGAAAAAGAAGGGGTGATTTTTGAGCGACAAGGTGTTAGTACTTTATTGATTGCACCAGAAATGCGCGATGTTTATTTTAATAATCCAAATTCAACTGAACGACACTGCCGAGCGCCTGGACCAGATGTCTCGGTTGAATCAAGCTCTGGTGTTTCGTTTGGTTTTTCGGTTGCTGGTAATGGTGATTCTATTGGAGACAAAAGTGATCAGGCAGGGCTGGCTCTTGGGGGCAGAAATCCCGCAGTGCTTATTTCAAGAGAGTTGATGTATAGGGCATGTGAACTATCATCAAACCTCAATGCAAATCAGAAAACGACATTGTTTATTTATGAACGCTTTTTGCAAGTGATTGAAAAAAGTTTTGCTCAACAGACAGGGAAAGGTACGGATCCAGCTAGCGATTCATCCAGCCCTGTTTCATTGGCGGATGTTGTTGAGGCAACAAAAAAAGCTGATGCGGCATCTAATTCAGGTATGTAAAAAGGCTGTACTATGAAAATAGCGCAGCCCTTTCGTTTGTTTCGAATGTTGGTTAATCAATCATTTGCTTAAGCCAACGCTCCAAGAAATGAATATTAAAATCCGCAGCTTGGAAGCCGGGGTTGGCAAGCAAGCGTTTGTGCAGTTCTTGATTGGTGGTGATGCCAATAATCGCAAGCTCATCAATGGCTCGCTGCATACGGCGAATACATTTTTGCCTGTCCCTTGCGTGTGTAATGATTTTAGCAATCATAGAGTCATAATGCGGTGGAATGCTGTAACCCGTATAAACGGCTGAATCTACACGCACACTTCTGCCACCTGGCGCATGATACAACTCAATTTTACCAGGAGATGGCGTAAACTTAAATGGGTGTTCCGCATTGATGCGGCATTCAATGGCATGCCCTTTCATTTTGATGTCTTGTTGCGTAAAAGCAAGCTTCTCACCCGCAGCTACACGGATTTGCCACTCAATCAAGTCCACACCTGTAATCCATTCGGTGACAGGATGCTCCACTTGGATTCGAGTATTCATTTCCATGAAATAGAAGGATTGGTCGGGGTTGAGCAAAAACTCAATCGTGCCAGCACCTTCATAATTGACTGCTTTTGCCGCAGCAACACCAGCAGCACAAATGGCCTCTCGTGTTTCTGGGCTGATGGAAGGGCTAGGTGCTTCTTCCAATACCTTTTGGTTGTTGCGCTGAATGGAGCATTCGCGTTCAAACAAGTGAACAATATTGCCATGCCCATCACCAAGCACTTGCACTTCAATATGGCGAGGCTCTTCCAGGAATTGTTCGATAAATACAGTGTCGTCACCGAAAACTGTGCCTGCCTCAGATTGGCATAAGCTAAATGCTGATGGCAACGATGGTTCAGAGTGGACAATTTTCATGCCCCTGCCTCCGCCGCCAGCAGCAGCTTTGATGATGAGTGGAAAGCCACAATCTTTGGCGATTGCTTTGGCTTCCTCAACTGTGCGCACAGCACCTGGTGAGCCATAGACTAAAGGTACACCAGCTTCAACCATGCGCTGTTTGGCTTTAACCTTATCACCCATAATGCGCATAGACTCAGGCGTGGGGCCAATCCAAGTATAGCCTGACTCAATCACAATTTCTGCAAATTCAGCATTTTCTGCCAAGAAGCCGTAGCCAGGATGAATTGCGGCAACATCCGTTAATGATGCTGCTGCCATAATGGCAGGGATATTCAAATAAGACTGTGTACTAGCCGCAGGACCAATACAAACAGACTCATCAGCCAGGCGGGCGTGCATGGCATCTTTATCTGCCTCGGAATAAACCGCAACTGTCTCAATACCTAATTCTTTACACGCGCGGATAATGCGAACGGCAATTTCGCCACGGTTAGCAACAAGTATTTTATGGAACATAATATGATTCCTTAGGCTGGGGTAATAACAAATAAAGGCTGACCATACTCAACAGGGTCTGCATTGTTAACAAGAATCTTTTCGACTACGCCATTATATTCAGCTTCAATTTCATTCATGAGTTTCATAGCTTCGATGATACAAAGTACATCACCTTTTTTGACAGGTGCCCCTACCGAGACAAAGGGCGCATCATCGGGTGATGCTGCTGCATAAAATGTTCCAACCATGGGCGATTTGACCAAGTGTTGCTCATTGGTTTCTTCGACTGGAGTTGAGCTTGCTTCTGCTGTTGTTTCTGTTGCTGGAGCTTGTGGAGCTGCTGCCACTGGCGCGTTGACAACTGGTTGGGTTATGGTTGTGGCAACCATACCCTGGCGTGAAATGCGTACAGTGCTTTCGCCTTCTGTTACCTCGATTTCTGTAATGTCGCTCTGTTGCACCAGGCGAATAAGCTTTCGAATTTCTGAAATATCCATTGTACTCTCCTAGAGTTTCTATTGGTTTGCCAAAAAGTGGTGGTGTAAGCCGCGTAAAGCCAAAAGGTAGGACTGCGCGCCAAAGCCCGCAATCACACCCATTGCCATATCAACCATCATAGATTGATGTCGAAATGTTTCACGCTTGTAGATGTTGGACAAGTGCACTTCGACAAATGGTATTTTAACAGCCAGCAAAGCATCTCGAATTGCCACGCTGGTATGGGTGTATGCCGCGGGATTAATAATTAAGGCATCCGCGTCCAAATGTTGGATTTTATCAACAATTTCACCTTCATGGTTGCTTTGAAATGATGTGATGCGCACATTGAGCTTGTCGCCGAGTTTGATCAGAGACTCATCAATGTCAGCTAAGGTTTGATTGCCATAGTGCCCTGGTTCGCGTGTACCAAGCATATTGAGATTAGGCCCATGGATGACTTGAATATGTAAACGGGTCATGTGGTTGCTGTCCATGTTTGCTGTAGGGCGATAAGCTCTTGATCATCAGGTGATTCAAGCAAGAGTTCAGCAAGCATATTGAGGGCTGCAGATGTATCATCTTGTGCCCAAAGTAGTTTTGCCATGCGTTTTGAGGCAGGTAAAGCTGGCTGAAGCTCGATATTGGTTTTCTTGATTTTCAACGCGCGCCTCAAACAAGCTTTGGCTTCATCCTTATCCCCTTTTCGGTTTAGGATAGCGGCAAGAATATGCCAAGGCTCGGGCTCAGCAGGCGCAAACTCAAGAATTTCACGCAGAAGTTGTTCAGCAAGGGTTAAGTTCTTGTTTTCAATAGCTTCTTTGGCTTCTGTGAGACCTGCTTTGACACCAGGCCAAATGCGTGGCTTAGGTGCATTGATCTGGTCCGAAAGTGAACCTTGCACATCTAACTCTTTTATGTTGTCTGTAGAAGCTGCTAGCATGCGGCTGATGTTAAGTATAAAACAGATTTGGGTCAATCAGGATATTTATCATAGTTGGTATTTTTTTAAGAAATAGGGGTGAAAGTGCTGCAAAAATGATAAGAAAGGATGATTTTTATGAATATTCGACTCAATGGTGAAGTGCAAGATATTTCTGCGGCAACGGTTGAGGCTTTAATTGCTGAGTTGGGTTTGGAAACACGCATGTTGGCAGTGGAGCGCAATTTAGAAGTTGTACCTAAAAGTGCATATGCGACGACGGTATTGGAAGAAAATGATAGAATAGAAATTGTCCACATGATTGGTGGCGGCTGAGGATCTGATGAGCAAAGATACATTGAAGATTGGTACATACGAGTTTACATCGCGTTTAATCGTGGGTTCAGGTAAATATAAAGACTTTGAAACCACAAAACGAGCAACAGAAGTATCAGAAGCGGAAATGATTACGGTTGCAGTTCGCCGTGTGAATATTACCGATGCAGGCAAAGAAAACCTGCTTGATTATATCGACCCCAAGAAATACACGATTTTACCCAATACAGCAGGTTGCTTTAATGCTGAAGACGCTGTTCGCACCCTAAGACTGGCAAGGGAAGCTGGTGGTTGGGATTTGGTAAAACTTGAAGTGTTGGGTGATACCCAAACGCTTTACCCGAATGTGGTGGAAACCATCAAAGCAGCAGAAGTGTTGGTGAAAGAAGGTTTTCAAGTCATGGTCTATACCAATGATGACCCGATAGTGGCGACCAAGCTTGAAGATGTGGGCTGTGTGGCTGTGATGCCATTGGGTAACCCGATTGGTTCAGGGCGAGGGCTGGCTAACCCTTTTAATATTCGTGTGATTAAAGAGCGGGCGAATGTACCTATCGTAGTGGATGCAGGCATAGGCACGGCTTCGGATGCAGCCAAAGCCATGGAGCTTGGTGCAGATGCAGTTTTAATTAACACAGCCATTGCCGAAGCCAAAGATGAATGTTTGATGGCAGAAGCCATGCGTGATGCCGTGAGGGCAGGGCGCAAGGCGTTTCTTGCAGGGCGTATGCAGAAACGAGCATTTGCATCAGCATCGTCACCCACAGAAGGCTATATCTGGGATTCATGACTTATCTGACGCGCACTAACTGCGTCAGGGCTGTTTACGAAGTAGAATATTGCAAGCGCCACCGCCGCTTTGTTTGGAGGGGGTGGCGATAAGGATGTGACTGGAGAAAGAGCCGTGTTCTAACCATTGGTAGGTGAAATCTTTAAGTACGGGTTTGCCGCCTTGGGAGTGTCTGCCTTGCCCATGAATAATACACAAGTAGCGTTCGCCGTGATGTATGGCTTGGCTGATGAATTGTTGCATGGCTTGTTCGGCTTGGGTTTGGGTTAGCCCGTGCAAGTCCAGCGCGTGTTGGATATTCATTTGTGCGAGTTTTTTGACATCTTTGGTAGCAACACCATGAGCCTTAAGTTCGTAGGTATCAGTGCGTTGCACACTGAATCTTGCATGATGTTGTGATTTGATTGCGTGGAATGCTTTGCTGTCACGACGGTTGATTATATTGTGCGGATTGTTTTTTTTGGCTTGGATGCGCTTTTCTGCTTTGATGGGCTGCACTTGTGCCATTATTTGCGTAAATAAATCTTCCTCATTCATCGCGTTGTGGCCTGTCCATTAAAGTTTTAAGCGCATCTTTTGGTGTGGCTTTACCTTGGAGCACGGCATAGGTCATTTGAGTGATAGGCATTTCAACCTGATGTTTTTGCGCAAGTTTCACTGCGGCAGTAGTTGTTTTTTCGCCTTCGACCACTTGCCCTACATATTCACGGGCTTTTTCAGCGCTTAATCCTGATGCCAAAGCCATGCCCATTTTGCGATTGCGCGACAAGCTTCCTGTGCATGTTAAAAGCAAATCACCAAGCCCAGATAACCCAGACATGGTTTCAGATTTTCCTCCACATGCTGTGGCTAGCCTTGAGATTTCGGCAATGCCTCGTGTAATCAAAGCTGCCAGCGCATTGTGCCCTAAGTGCATACCTTCAGCCATACCTGCAGCTATAGCAATCACATTTTTAAGCGCGCCACCGAGGGCAACGCCAACCAAATCTGTACTGGTATAAACCCTGAAATTATCATCGTCAAAAATAGTGGATACTTGCTTTGCCAATGCTGCATCATTGGCGGCAAGGGTAATGGCAGTGGGCTTGCCCATTGCCACTTCTGCGGCAAAAGATGGCCCTGATAAAAGCAGGGCGCGTTCAATACCCACAAAACGAAGCAATAATTCATCAACTCGTTCCAAAGAGTCGGGGTTGATACCTTTATTGGCTGCAATAACAGGATGATTGTAGTCACGCAGGCGAATCAATGCAGTTTCTGCAGCTGCGCAAGGAAGCCCCAGTATTGTGGCAAAAGATTGTTGCAAGAGGCCAGGTAAGTCAGGGTGTTCCTGCCCTATGGCCTGCAGGGAACCAGGAAAGGAGATACCTTGTAAATAACGGGCATTTTCTCGTTCTGCATTCAGTTGGTTGGCAGTGGTTTGGTTACGGGTAATCAAATGGACTGGGCGACCATGCTTGGCAAGCACCATGGCTAACGCTGTGCCCCAGGAGCCTGCGCCCCAAACTGTTACTGGTTGTGTGTTCATCAGACCCACCTCTCCCTGCGAAACCATTGAAATACTGCCATACCAAGGATGATAAATGCAAGGGTAAGGATAGGTGTGTCTCCCCACTTTTGATATAAAGTCTGATGCGAAAGTGGCTCATATTGACCACGCACAATGCCCTCCTCCCACCATGGCATGGTTGCCATAATCCGACCATCAGGCGCAATCACAGCGGATATGCCTGAATTGGTAGCACGAAGCACATATCGTCCATTTTCAATAGCGCGGACTTGTGAAGCCTGAAAATGTTGCCATGCCGCAGGGCTGGTACCATACCAGGTATCGTTGGTGACCACGATGAGAACATGAGCACCATGGCGCACACGCTTGAATGACTCTTCAGGAAATAAGGATTCATAGCAAATGATGGATCCGAGTTTTTGCTTGCTTCCGCTCGCTTCATGGATGGTCAGAATGCCATCATCTGTTGCAGGGTGAAAGTCTGCCAGGTTGGGTACAATTTTCCCGAGAAAGGGTAGCCACGCGGGGACATATTCACCAAAAGGAACAAGGTGATGCTTGCCAACAAACTGGCGTTTGTTTTCTCCCTTTTGTGCTAAAAATAGTCCGTTTTGTGCTTTGTTGCCCGCGGCAAGGTTGAGCCCTCCGAAAACAAGAGCACCTTGCCAAGCATCACTTTGTTCCTTAAGCCATGTATCCCAGCTTGGATTGCGCAAGAGGTACATGGGTACAGCCGCTTCCGACCAAACAATAAGGTCAGCATCTTTGGCTTGTTCGGATAGTATGACCAACTTAAACATAATATTTTGGATAAACTGGGCATCCCATTTTTGGTTTTGTGGTGTTACAGGTTGAACCAAAGCAACCGATTTGCTTGGGTGTGGTGGCACATGAATGTTTGGCGCAGCCCATATGACTACAGCTGATACAACAAGGGCGAGGATGGCATGTTTGCGTGTGCCTTGTTTTAAGAGTAAAACCAATGCTGCGACGATGAATAAAATGAAAAAGGTTACACCATAACTCCCCACCACACTTAACCAAGATGATACAGGTGTATTCACGCTGATGTTGGCGATGGCAGTCCACGGCAGACCTGTAAACACAAAGCTTCTTAACCACTCTTCCAATGTGCCAAGGGCGGGGAAAAGCCACAGGATGTCTAATGGATGCTGATGGAGCTTGCAGAATGACCATGCCCAAAACAACATAAACAGGGTAAACATCAATGCCAAGATGCCAACCACGGCAAGACCTGCGATATAGGGGAGATGACCATAAATATGAATGGTATCGGCAAGCCACCAGCCGCCAAAGCCAAACCAGCCAAATCCAAATGCGCCACCCAGCTTGAGTGGGTGCTTAGGGTATTGCATGAACAGATGCAGCCACCCTGCAAAGGCAATGAATGCTAACCACCAATAATTGAATGGTGAGAATGCGTAAGGCATGGCAGAACCAAAGAGCAGGGATAAAAGTATGGCAAACTGATGGTTCATGGGCGAAACTTAGCATTCATGCTATGGTATTTCATGGATTAGGTTAAACTTTCAGCTATGGATATGATATTATGGGTGCTTCCTTATCTTGGTTTAGGCTTGGTTGTTGGTTTTTTTGCGGGGCTTTTGGGTATTGGCGGGGGTGGTATGATGGTGCCTCTGCTGACCATGATATTTATGGCACAAGGTTTTGATGATGCTCATCTTGTGCATATGGCATTGGGTACATCCATGGCATCCATTGTGCTCACTGCCATGTCCAGCGCATACAGCCATCATCAACATGGGGCAGTGCTTTGGGATGTTTGGAAGCAGATGATACTTGGACTGTTGCTGGGTACATTTATTGTTTCTTTTTACACATCCTATTTGCCGCGCACCTTCTTGGCAGTCTTTTTTAGTGTATTTATGACTTATGTGGCGATTCAAATGTTTCTCAACATCAAGCCCAAACCCAACCGCTCGTTACCCAACAAGCTGGGGCTTGGGTTGGTGGGTTTGGGTATTGGCGGCATATCGGCATTGGTGGCGATTGGTGGTGGCACGATGAGTGTGCCGTTTCTCACATGGTGCAATGTAAAAATGCAACATGCTATTGCCACATCTGCGGCACTTGGCGTGCCGATTGCGGTGGCGGGCGGCGTGGGTTATGCCATTGCGGGCTGGGGTGAACAAGGATTGCCCGTATACAGTGTGGGTTATGTGTATTTGCCTGCCGTGCTGCTGATTTCCGTGGTTAGCATATTCATTGCACCCGCAGGCGCGAAACTTGCCCATCAATTGCCTGTAGCCTTATTAAAGAAAATATTCGCCGTCATTTTACTGTTGCTGGCGATGAAGATGTTGGATATGGTGTTTTAACTCGATCTTACAGGAGTTTTGCTTGCGATAGTGCTGATATTTTTTGGTATAACTGTTGAATCTTGGGGTGGTTTTGTTCTTCATCGGGCAGTTGTTCATAATAATGCAGTGCGTCTTGCCATTTGCCTTGATCTGCAAGCTGAATAAAAACAGAGCTACAGGTGCTACTGTTTTTTGGGGTTTCTTCCTTGTTGGTTATTTGCTTTTCCTGCTGCATATCATCAAAGCTTTCTTGCAGGAGCAGGCTCACATACTTTGCTTGGACATCGGGATCATTTTTTTCAGAAGCGCTTAAATACTTGTAGCAGGCATGAGCATTTTCCCATGATTGTTGCGCAATCATGTGTTCAAAGATGGTTAAATATGTGCTTTTTCTTTGTTCAGTCTTGGCTTCGACTGGCTGGATGGGTGGCTTTGCATGTTGTTGTGTATTTTTTGTTGTTTGTTGCAATCTTTTTTCGGGTATAGCTTTGGTTGCCAAGGTCGCTTTGTTGTGACCTGCCTTGGTGGCGGCGTGTGGTTTTGGTGCTGGTCTGGTGTAGCGCGCAATAGAATTTTTCAGCTTGAGTTTTCGTTTGCCCATGATAAGCAGGGTAGCAAGCAATAAAGCAAGAAGAGTGCCCCCGATTAGCCATGGCAAATATGAGGTTGGCGCAGTTTGCTGTTGCACGCTGGTTTGCTTGAGCAAAGCGTTGATTCGTGCTTCTAGGCGATTGAGTTCTGCCATCAATGCTTCTGGTTGAGGTGGGGTGGTTAGGCTTGTGGTGATATGCAGCGGGAAGTTTGTTGCCTGGTGATACCATGTTTCCCATTGGTAAACTTGTATCATGCTGGGGTGAGGGCGTATATCAGTACTGTGAAGTGAAGTGGCTAGTTTGAGTGGAGCTGTGGCGGATATGGGCTCAGACTTAAGCGTTATAGGAAAAGTTTTGTAATATTGTTTTTGTGTGCCATGTGTGATAAGAACAAGGGTCATGTTTTGCTCTTGAATAGGTTTGGTTGAGCGGATACGCAGCATGACTGATTTTGTGTTCAGAGGATGGGCTTCAAGCCAGAAAGTGTCATAATCTTGAGGTATGGTTATATTAAGGTGGCGATAGACCTTTTTGGGAGCGAGTGAAACTTCTGGAGGATTGGCGCTTTCAGATTGGAAAAGTATACGCACTTGTAGCGGTTGTTGCTGGTAGCTGAGAACTTCTATATCAGTAAAGCTGTTGCCCCACAGTGGATCAATGCAAGCTATGAGCAATAACCAAAACCAAAGCATGCGCCGCAGTATATATTGTTAAAATACATTTGAATATATGCTGGCTAAGTGTATTTCATCACTGAATACCCATGTGTAGGTGTTGGATATGGGCAAGCGAGCGGCGAAAGCGCGACCAATCCCATTGTTTGCCGGGGTCCCACTTTCGGCTGGGGGCAATATCCTGATGCCCAACAATGCGTTGTTTTGTAATGGTAGGGTGATGTGCCATCAAGGTACGGCAAAGCCTTGCTGTTTCGGTGTATTGCCTGCGGGTAAAGGGTTGGCGCTCATCGCCAATGATTTCAATACCAATGCTGTAGTCATTGCAGTTGTCTCTACCTTGCCATGTTGACTCACCTGCGTGCCAGGCGCGGTTATTGGTGGCAACAAACTGCGTGATGTTGCCATCGCGAGCGACAACAAAATGCGCGGAAACTTTCATACTCTTAAGGCTGTTAAAACTTGGGTGTGCCTGTGCGTCTAAGTTGCCCAGAAAGAGGTCGGTAATATATTTACTTCCAAACTCACCATCGGGCAATGAGATGGCATGAAGTACAATCAAATCAACAACTGTGTCAGGTCGCGCGTTAAAGTGTGGCGAGGCTATATATTGAATATCTGGACTGACCATAAGGTGAGCCTTCACATGCTGCCAACAAACATGGCATTAAACTCATTTTCTGTCATCATGACGGGGTTAATTGCACCCATGTCCTGGATGTTTCTCCACAACACTTCTGCTTCTTGTTCAGACATTGCTGGAAAAATAAAGCGGTAGGTTGGGATAATTTTGATGTCTTGCGTATATTTGTAGGGCTTTTTTAATGCTTTTAATGCTTTTTGACGAAGTTGGGCATACTCAGGCAGGTAAAAGCGACCAAGCCCCAACATATATGTACCATCGCTGCGCCTTAAAATGTCCACGCTGTCAATGTTCCATTCTTTGCGTGCCGCTTCGGCTTCAGTGCGTGAAACAAAGGTGCGTGGGTCATCAAAAACATGCAATTGCACGGCTTCTTTACGCTCTAAAATGACGGGATTCATATTGTTTGCTCTGAATTTAGCTTGCAAGTCTTGCACGGCTTTTTTCCATACCATGCGTTTGGTGAACACACGCCACTTTTCGTCTTCAAGCGCGCCCAAATGTGGGCGCTCTGGAATCCAAACGCGTACACCCTGTGGCTCATGAGTGATTGGCGGTGGAAACCAGGCATACCAAGCTGTCCAAGACAAGCCGAGCACAGTGATAAAACCGATGATGTTTTTCAGGCTTTGCATGATTTGAAGTGTTGTTGTGCCAATATAAGTATGCCTTTGAGGGTTAAATACGGCTCAATATGCTGCACTTTGGGCATATCTGCGCTCAATTTGGCCGCCAAGCCGCCAGTGGCTACAATGACAGCATTTTGATAACCGTCTTCAGCCAACAATCTATCTATAATGCCATTTAATCCATCCACAGCCGACCAATACACGCCTGCTTGCATGCTACTGACCGTGTCTTTACCAATCAGCGTATCCACAGGTGTAATGGCAACTTCGGGCAGCTTGGCAGCGCGTTTGGACAGCGCTTCCAGTGCCACCTCAATGCCAGGGATAATCAAACCCCCTGCATATCGCCCATCCGAGGAAACCATATCAAATGTAGTGGCAGTGCCACAATCCAACACGATGGCAGGCGCACCAAAGATTTCACGGGCAGCAAGCGCATTAACAACTCTATCCGCGCCGACTTCTTTGGGGTTTTTATAATCTATGGCAATGCCTGTTTTGACATGTTTATCACCGACAAAAGCAGGGCTTACGCCGCAAGTTTGTGCGCAGGCCTCTTTGAGCACCTCATCCAAATGCGGTACAACGGATGCCACCATAATACCATCTAGCATTTTTGGATTGAGGCTAAATTGGGAAAACATGCCAAACAGCTGCCAGCTTAATTCATCGGATGTGAGCTGATGATGGCTTGAAAGCCGCCAGTGCGCTTTCAAATCTTCGTCTTGATATAAGCCAAAGACCATCTGTGTATTGCCTACATCAATACATAAAAAGCGATTCATACAGGTTTATCCATAAGTATAACATCGCCAGCAATGATACGCTTATCTTCACCATTAACCAACAATCGTAGCGCGCCATCGCTTGCCAAGCCCAGCGCAATACCCTGGATATAAGTGTTGCCATCGTGTACAGACACGGTTTTCCCATTGGCAATATGTGCCTTTTCCCATGCTTGCAGGATAGACGGAAACCCTTGGTTTTGCAGTTGACTATAACGGATATCCAAAGCTTGCAATACAGCTTGTAACACATCATTTTTATGAACTTTTCGCTTACAGTGTTCATTTAAGCTGGTGGGTGGGGTGCGCATGTTTGTATCCCATATTTGCGGTGGCTGGATGTTGACACCAATGCCGATAACCACAGCCATATCATCATTGGTTTGCTGTGTTTCAGTTAAAATGCCGCACACCTTTTTACCAGCAATCAATAAATCATTGGGCCATTTGATACCCACCTTGGGCACAAATAACGACAACGCGTCATGCAGGCTTACAGCGGTTAAAAGCGATAGCCTAGGTATTTCAGATGCAGGTAAACTAGGGCGCAGCAATACGCTCATGGCAAGGGCATGATTGATGGTTTGCCATGTCCTGCCCAAGCGACCCTTGCCGCATGTTTGTTGCTCTGCGACAATGGTTAAACCTTCTTTTGCACCCTGTTGCGCTTGCCTGAGTGCCTCCTTATTGGTGGAGTCAAGGCTTTCAAAGTGTTGGATGTTGAAATCGAGCATGGTTAGTTTTGCGATACCCGCATGGATAAATCCAAGGATGGCGCAGAATGAGTGATTGCGCCTACGGCAATGCGATTGATACCTGCTTCAGCATACACCTTGGCATTGTCCAAGGTGATATTGCCTGATGCTTCAAGCAGGATGGATGTTGGCACAAGCTTGCGTGCTTGGCGGACGACTTCCGGGTTCATGTTATCCAGCAAAATCATATCTGGGCAGGCATGAACGGCTTCGATCACTTCATCCAAAGTTTCACATTCCACTTCAATCCATGTGTTGGGCGAAAGCTTGTGGCAGGCAGTGATAGCATCAGTGATAGAGCCAGCGGCTAAAATATGATTTTCTTTGATAAGCATGCCAGATGCAAGGTTTAATCTATGATTTTTGCCGCCGCCATCCAACACAGCCTGTTTTTCCAACACTCTCAAACCAGGTGTTGTTTTGCGGGTGTCCACAATGTCGCAGCCTGTGCCTTGAAGAACCTGAACAAACAGGGATGTTGCTGTCGCAATACCTGACAAGTGCTGCATAAAATTGAGAGCTGTGCGCTCGGCTGATAAAAGTATACGCATATTGCCTGATAATTCGCAAATGAGGTCTCCTGCTTGTACTTTATCGGCATCATGTTTATGCCATATCTGAGAAACACCTTTATCCATAGTTGCAAATACCTGCTTGGCAACCACGCAGCCTGATAACACACCATCTGCCTTGGCAATAATCGTTGCCTTGCCAAATTGCGCTTGGGCAATCGTCGCCTTGGCGGTTAAGTCATGGAACGCCATATCCTCAGACAAAGCGGAATCAATCAGTGGTTGAAGCAAGTGAGTGTTCATTGTTGTATCCTAAAGTATCCAAAGTGTGAGGCTCAAGCCCAGCATCGACATGGGCAAGTTCCAACCTTGTGGGATGAGGGCGCGAATCATGGAAGCCACAAAACCTGCGATCACCGTAGCAACCATAAAG
>Ga0256839_1004252_pt1 | contig 14143 bp, 6 predicted proteins | sample 354166metaG_FD_185968 | JGI IMG/M metagenome (GOLD analysis project Ga0256839, IMG submission 185968) | Hydrothermal vent microbial communities from Mid Atlantic Ridge, Atlantic Ocean - 354-166 | ecosystem: Environmental > Aquatic > Marine > Hydrothermal vents | place: Atlantic Ocean: Mid... | reverse complement strand
CCGCGCCGCCCCAATCAGCTCCTCTGTCACCGAGCGCGACAAAAAGCCTTCATCACAAAGTGCCTTCAAGGCGCAAACCATATGGCGCGGATAGCGCGTGTTTTTTTGCGGATGAATGAGCGCCATGGCCTGGGCGATGAAATCTATGTCGGTCAGCCCGCCATGCCACAGCTTGACATCCCATGGGGACTGGCCCGGCTTTTCCCGTAACAGACGAAGGCGCATCTCGGTTATGTCCGTGCGGATTTTTTCCGGCGGGCGCTTTTGGGTCAAGATCTTTGTGATTTGGTCTTCAAGACGGGCCGGTAAATCCCCCTCCCCATAAATCACCCGCGCTTTAAGCAGAGCCAGCAATTCCCAGACCCATGCGTCTTCTTTGTAATAAGAGGCAAAGGAATCGAAATTAACCGCAATCGGCCCGGCCCGGCCTGATGGCCGCAATTGCATGTCTATTTCGTATAAGCCGCCCTCCTGCGTCTGTACGCTCAGCGATGTTACCAGCCTGCGCACCAGACGGGTAAACCATGTGGCGGCATCCGGCGCATTGGCGGCAGGGACGGACGGGGCCGCATCATAAATAAAAACCACATCCAGATCCGATTGGTAGGTGAGCGCCTCGGCACCCAATCGCCCCATGCCCAATATCGCCAGCTGTCCGGCAGGGCGCTGTATTTTTTTACCGACCACATCGCCAATCGACGCCGCAAGGCGGGTAATACATGCATCGGCTATGGTCGTAAAATTCCGACCGGTTTCGCGCGGGGTTGCATAGTGCAGCAAAAACCGTGCGGCAATTTTAAACCGCTGCTCGCGCGCCAAACGCCTTGTATCATCGAGAATGGTTTCGATATCCGCTTCCTTGGCGGGCGGCATCTCCTGCAATAATTTAGCCGAGGGTTCAAATTTTAAATAATTTTCATCCAGCAGGTTTTCAATCAAATAGCTACGCTCTGCCAACAATCTGCCCAGACTTGGCGATAGATTGATGAGATCGACCACCCGCTCAACCACGCGCATATTGTTCAAAAACAAAGAAAACACCTGAACGCCGGCAGGCATATGTTCCAAAAATCGCTCAAAGGCGCGAAATGTTTCATCCGGATTGTCGGCCTTTGCCAATCTTGCCAAAAGCGGCGGAACAAGCTTTGTCAATAATTCACGCCCGCGCGCTGTGCGCGTTGCCCGCATCCCCCCGGCATGCCAGCGCCTTATGGTTGCCGAAATATAATCGGCATCCTCAAAGCCAAGCCTCTTCAAGGTCCGTAAAGTTTCCGGGTCATTTTCAACCCCGGTAAAAACCAGCGATCCGGCCTCAACACTCAAATCTTCGGCGTCTTCAAACAAAGCCGCATACCAGTTTTGCACCTTGACCAGATGACCCCGCAGCGCTGCTTCCAAATCCGCTTCATCCGTAAAACCACAAAGATGTGCAAGATGGGTGCGCTTGATAATATTTTTGGGAATCTTGTGCGTTTGCGCATCTTCGAGCATTTGCAAGCGATGCTCCACATGCCGCAAAAACAAATAAGCCTCCGACAATTCCTCTTTGGCTTTTTGGGAAATTTGCCCGGCAGCCTGCAAATCAATCAGGCTTTGCAATGTCTCCCGCGCCCGCAGATCAGGGTTCTTGCCACCAAGAATTAATTGCTGGGTTTGCACAAAAAATTCGATTTCACGAATCCCGCCCCGCCCCAATTTCAAATCATGGCCAATAAATTCTATTTCGCCACCACCTTTAACCGCATGAATTTGTCGCTTGATGGAATGAATATCCTCAATCGCCGCATAATCGAGATATTTGCGCCAGACAAAGGGCCGCAAACGCTCCAGAAATTGCCGCCCCAAAACCCTGTCCCCGGCTACGGCCCGCGCCTTGATGAAAGCCGCACGCTCCCAGTTCTGTCCGGACATTTCATAATAGCGCTCGGCAAAATGAATACTCACCGCTGCCGGCGTCGATCCCGGATTGGGACGCAGGCGCAAATCCGTGCGAAAGACATAACCATCTTGCGTTTGATCATGCAGGAGCGCCACACCCTTATGGGTGATGCGCTTCATGAAGCGGGCAATATCAAATCCCGCTGGCGGCGCGCGCACGCCCTCTTCATTGGCCTTGAACGGCAAACCATCCGGGTCAAACAGAACAATAATATCCACATCGCTGGAATAGTTTAATTCTTCCGCCCCGAGCTTGCCCATGGCAATGACGCAAATACCGGAAATGTCCGCATGGATTAGATCCTGATCAAACAAATCCGGCGTTTGCCCGGTGACCTCCCGAACCGCCGTCAAAAAACTTGTATGGATGCAGCGATCGGCAAAATGCGACAAGACGCCCATAATCTCCCGGGTGCTGGCGACACAACCCAAATCCGCCAGTGCCAAGAACAAAGCCATGGACTGCTTGGCATGACGTAAATCCCGTTGCGCTTTTTCGAAATCCCTACAATCAGCAACATCACCGGCTGTGGTCATTATGCCTTCATAGACCTGTCCCATGGGCGCGCTCAACAGATCTTTGAAATTGATGGTTTCGCGCATCATAAGCTTGCGCAGATAGGGTGAATTTTGCGCCACCACACTCAAAAAATCCTGCACATTTGGCGCCAGCGTCAAAAAATACGCATCCCTTCTGCCAAGACTATCCAGCCAGGCTTTTCGCTCCTGCAAAGCCGCTTGCGAGGCCGCCCCCCGTGGCAAGCCTGTCGCCCCTTGCCCAAGGCGCACCGCCAGAGCCATGGCAAGAGGGCTATCCGGGAGATGAAAATTAGCGGTCATAAAACTGGTATACAGGGTCATTCCGTAAAGAAAAACCCGCCAGACCAGCCGACGGGTTTTCCATTTTAAGCCTGAAGGCCAAAAGGCAATGAGAGCATTTTCGCGCTTCTTTGAATCACGAAAACCCTCTCATTTATTGTTTTGTTGCACTTCTTATCCGAAAACCGGTTTCCGGTTTTCGGGAAGTGCGCTAGCAGCCAGCTGCTTTTTTCAAATTGGAAGATGGCTTAAAGCGCAAGCTTTTAGACGCCTTGATGCGAATCTCTTCGCCTGTGCGTGGGTTGCGCCCCTTGCGGGCGGCACGCTTGGTGATGTTGAAAGTGCCAAAAGTGCCGATCGTGTAGCGGCCTTCTTTTTTGGATTTTTTCAGGCCTTTTTCGATTTCGCCGAAGACCAGCTCAACAACGCGCTTGGCTTCTGCATTGCTCAAATCGCCTGCTTTGGCGACATTGGCGATAAAGTCAGCTTTACTCATGGGTAAATTCCTCAATTGATAGATGGCCCCTATAGGACCGGTTATGTTCAAAAATAGGGCAGCAGAGCCGGAAAAGCATTTTTGCTCTCACCAAGACCCCGCCACTTCCTCACTAGGGGGGTGATTTTTTTCAAAGTGCAAGTGAGGAATTCGCTATTTCCCTTATTTTTTCTACAAAATAGGGGAATTTCGCTGTTCTGAGGCCAGGACTCTAGAGCCTGTTCGGTTTTGATGGAATCAAAACCGGGCTCTAAGTTTTTGTTTTTGAGCGCTTCTTATCCGAAAACCGGTCTCATCCTGAGCTTGTCGAAGGACCCACTTTTCGCAGAAGTGCTCTAGCCGTGGGTCGGTTTTGTCGCCGCTTCGCCCCTGGCCAATTCTGCCCCACTATTTGCAAGCTGCCCGGCTTTCTTTTCTGCTGGTGGAAAAGCAATGCGCACCCCGAGACCATAGCCCTGTTCCCCGTCCTCCGGATTTGGCCGCGCCAGCCCGTCGCCGATGGAAAGGCTGGCATGATGGGCCGCCACCACAGCCGCCACCATGGACAGTCCAAGGCCACTACCCGTGCTTGTTCGGCTTTGATCGAGCCTGACAAAACGGTTCAATATCCGCTGGCGATCCTGCGGCGCAACACCGGGGCCATTATCAAGCACTTCCAGCAGCGCCCCGCCACCAAGCTTCGGTGTCAGGCGAATTTCAATTTTCGGGCGGGGATTTTGACCATTTTCATGGCGGGCATATTTAAAAGCATTATCCAGCAAATTCGACAAAGCCTGCGAAATCAATTCCCGTGACGCATAGATGGGGGGCACCGGCGCCATATGGCAGGAGAGTTCAAATCCGGCTTCTTCGGCGGCCGGTTCATAAAGCTCGGCAATTTCCTCCACCAGATCCCCTAGATCAATCACTTCAAACCCTTTACGCCGCTCCCCGGATTCAATCCGTGTCATCGCCAATAAGGCATTAAAGGTTGCCAGCAGGCGCTCCACATCCTCTGCTGTTTCAACCAGCGCCTGGCGCTGGCTGGCATCATCGGCACGCAAAGCATCATCCAGACGGGATCGAATACGCGTTAGTGGCGAGCGCAAATCATGGGCAATATTATCGCTAACCTGACGCATGCCAACCATCAGGCGTTCAATTTGCTCAAGCATCATATTGAGATGGACCGCGAGATTATCAAATTCATCACCGCCCCCCGATAAGGGGATTCTTTTGGTCAAATCGCCGCTTCTGATAGCGCTTGCGGTGCGGTTGATATCGTCGAGCCGCTGCAAAAAGGCCCGCGACGAAGCGATACCAACCACAAGCCCTAACACCAATGTCACCAACCCGACGTGGAAAATTGCAGAGCGTGCCGCATTCCGTATGCTGACAATATCGGTAACATCACGCCCCACCAGCACCAAAGGCCCCAGCGACTGGCGTCCGCGGGGCGGGAACCGCGTCACCAGCGCCATCGCCGGGCGCACTTCGATCGCCGGCTCGCCAAAGGGATCATTATCATTGCGCGAAACCAGCTCATAGGTAAATTCAAACAATTCATCTTTTTTATAATCGCCGGTCGGAAAATTGGTCAGATTACCGGCGATTTTATTGCCATAGGGCGGCACCACCATATAATAAAGCACTGTATGACTAAGCGAAACCCGCTTGTCCATGAAGCGGCCAAGCCCCAACAGGCCTTTATCTTCATAGACCGCATGAAACAGAAAAATTTCCTCGCGCAATTCCTGCTCGACCTTGCTGCGTTGTTCGACAATGGTCGCCCGATAGATGAAAGCGCCGAGCAGCCCGACCGCCACAACAAATAGCAGCATATAGACAATGGTGACGCGAAAGGCCGTGGTGCGAAAAAGGCGCGGAACAAGATTGGCGACGCGCCATTTGTCCGCACTCTGCCCCACATCTTGTGAAACATCATCCCTTGCTTGTTCGTGAGGCCGATTGCCCGCCATGCCTGTCCATCCGTTTACACGCGCCTATCATAGACGCGCTCTTAGAGTCTATTTTCGTTTTGATTCCATCAAAACCGGGCTCTAAGTCTTTGTTTTGAGCACTTCTTATCCGAAAACCGGCCTCATCCTGAGCTTGTCGAAGGACCCACTTTTCGCAGAAGTGCTCTAGACCCTATCAATGAATGGCGGAAATTCCAATAAAGCAATTAATCCTCATCGGATAGTTTATACCCGGCTCCGCGCACAGTGCGCAAAAGCGGTTTGTCGAAATCCTTATCGATTTTACTGCGCAAACGGGAGATATGCACATCAATCACATTGGTTTGCGGATCAAAATGATATTCCCAGACATTTTCCAACAACATGGTTCGCGTCACAACATTGCCTGCATGGCGCATAAGATATTCCAGCAGGCGAAATTCGCGAGGCTGCAAATCTATTTTTTTGCCTGCGCGGCGCACAGTGCGCGACAAAATATCCATCTCCAAATCGCCCACCGTAAATTTGGTGGTAACATTGGACGGTGCCCGGCGGCGACCCAAAGCCTCAACCCGGGCCAGCAATTCCGAAAAGGCATAGGGTTTGACCAGATAGTCATCACCGCCCGCCTGTAGCCCGGCAACCCGATCATCGACTTCCCCCAAGGCCGACAGAAAAAGAGCCGGCGTTTCATCACCCGCATCGCGGCGCTTTTGCAACAGGCTCAGCCCATCGAGTTCCGGCAACATGCGGTCGATGACAAAGGCGTCATAGCCACCGGCTTCGGCCATGTTCAGCCCCGTCGCACCATCAAGAGAATGATCGACCGCATGGCCCGCTTCGCGCAGCCCTTTTACCAGAAAGGCCGCTGCGGAAGCATCATCTTCAATTACTAAAATTCTCATGGTCTCTTTTTACCTTGATTGAGGGGGGTTAAAAACTAAAACAGGCAATGCAAATGCCGGATAGAATTTCCGCCATCACATCCCCCGCACCATAAGGGCTTACGCCAGATATTCCGGGTTTTGGCGACAAGTCCATATGATCGGGATATAGGTCTCTCCATTGTCTATTTCCATAGGATCACTCATTATTTTCCAATGGCAGGGCTCTAAAATCCTTGCGATTGTCTATTTGCACCCGCAATAAAATGGCTTCGCGCCCTTCGCCTTTGGCTTTGTCAATAATGGATTCGAGATCACTTTTCTGCTCAACCGTCTGGTTATCAGCCTTGAGAATGATTGTGCCGCGTGAAAGCCCGGCCTCGTCAGCAGGGGATCCCGATCGAACCGCCGTGACCACAACCCCCTTCACATCCTCCTCAATGTCGAGGCGCTCGCGCATCTCGTCATCCAGCGCACCAAAGCGAACGCCCAATTCATCCAGCAAGGAGCTTTGCTTTCCTGCACCCTTGCCAGAAAAATCGGCGCCCTCCTCATCCATATTGCGCTCACCCAATTTTACGGTGAAATTTTTAAGCTTGCCATCGCGGGCAACTTGCACTTTCACATTCTCGCCCGGCTCAATACTGCCCACCAGACGGGTTAACGCGCGGGCGCTATCAACCTCCTTGCCATCGAACAGCAACACAACATCGCCCGATTGAAATCCGGCTTTGGCCGCAGGCGTATCCGGCATGACATCGGCAACCAGCGCGCCCTTGGTTGAATCAAGATCCATCGCCATGGCGAGATTATTATCAACATCGCGAATAGAAACACCAAGCCAGCCCCGGGAAACGCTGCCATTTTCAATAATCTGTTGAACCACATTACTGGCAGTAGAAGCCGGAATGGCAAAGCCGATACCAACGGACCCGCCGGTGGGAGAATAAATCGCCGTATTGACGCCAACCACCCGCCCTTGCAGGTCAAAAGTCGGCCCACCGGAATTGCCGCGATTGATCGGCGCATCAATTTGAATGTAATCGGAATAATTGCCCGGCGCATAATTATCACGCCCCAAAGCAGAGACAATGCCGGAGGTTACCGTGCCACCAAGGCCGAAGGGATTGCCAACTGCCAAAACCCAGTCGCCAACCCGCAATTCAACATCATCGGCAAACCGCACAAAGGGCTGGCGGCTATCGACATCGACCTTCAGTACCGCCAAATCCGTACCCGGATCAATGCCTACCACTTCGGCATCCAATTCGCGGCCATCATTGAGCCGGACAGTGATTTTTTCCGCCCCGGCAATAACATGATTATTGGTAACCACATGCCCCTTGTCATCCACAAAAAACCCGGACCCTTCCGCAACCGAGCGGCGCTCTTGCGAGAACCGCTCGTCAAACCCGTCGCCACCAAAGCGGAAACGATAGCGATCCTCCAAAGCTGGCGGCAGGGCAGCGACCCGCACATTTTTTTCTGTATGAATACTGACAACAGCCGGTGAGACCCGTTCCACCAGATCCGCAAAGGATAGCTGGCCATCATAGCTGGCCGGCGGGGTCAACAAGCGCGGCGGCTGCACATTGGCAATCGCCCCGGAAAAAAACATTGCCGATAATGCCGCCCCACCCAAGACCGCAGCCACAAGCGCATTGCGTGACGTTTTTGCTTTTAACAAGGATTTCCCTTTGGCTTTTGTAAGCATGGTCGTCTTCTTTCCTTTCCATAGCCCTTTCATCTTTCTGCTGGCAGCTTCCAGCAACCCAACAAAGATGTGCCCCCCGGCATTGGTTCTAAAATTTCAAACAAATTTCCAAAATCCGAAGCACTCAATCTAACGGCTCCCCCACCAAGGAGCAAAGCCTTTAGATGTGCTGCGATGATCCTCGATATTTGTGCGCTTTTGCGCATTACAAGCCAATGGCGCTATTGTGAAAAAAAGGTAATGAAAGCAGGTGGTTACGCCGCATGCATGATGGCTTCCAAACGTGCCACCGTTTTGCGGGCATCGCTGGGGTTTTGCAGGCGCTCCGCCAGAGCAGAAAGTTGCTCGCAAAGGGCAGCAATAGCTGCTTCATTTTCAACTCTGGTCGGCCCGGGCGCCATGAATTTTTCCAGCACCGCAACCGCATCCAGCAGCGCATCCGTGCTTGATTTGCGTGCCTTGTCATAGGCCTCGAGGCGACCCAGCGAATCTGCACGCCCGTCATTTTCCCCCAGAAATCCGGTGGCGGTAATCGCCCGCTCCATCAAAAGTTCAGCGCCCGGATCACGGCCAATATCCTGCGCCGACGCCGGCAAGGCCTCACGCAGGCTGACCACGGCCTGATCCAGCAAACGGTCAAAATACAGCCCTGACTGGCGACCATAATTTTTGGTAATGTCGCGTAATTCTACCGGCAAATCCTTTTCCTCAAAATTATTGAGGTCCAGACAGCAATCAGCAAAACAGGAAAATACCCCGACCACCGCCTCATCCATACCATCAAGGGCGGTCTGGCGCTCCAGCCAGGAATTTTGCCGATCAAGCCGCGAAGCCAGAGCATCGGTGACATATTCATCCAATTCCGGCTTGAAAGGCGCACCGGCCTGACGGCGCAATTCGCTGAAAATCGACTGCAATTTCAGCGCTTCCACCGGCGACCATAGCTTGGCCAGAAACAGACAAAACCCATAGCGCACCCGGGCAGCGCTTTTTTGCGCATATTGCACAAGATGCATGGCGATGCGGGCATGGCGATCCGGCAAGGGAGCCGAGGATACCACAGCGCGATATAGCTTGCCCAGCAATTTCGCATGGGGCAGCATCAGGCCCAATTCCAGCAAATCCCCGTAAACCGCTTCCCCGCCAAGACGCAAAATAAGCGAGCGCCGATAGCCCGGCTCTTTACCGGCCTTGCGTGCCAGCTTGCGAATGGTCATTTCTGCCGGGCGATGCATATCCTTTAGCAATTTCTCCAATGCCAGTTGATCATTGGCTTGCTCTGGCGCATGCATGCGCGTTTCATAGCGAACCCAGCTATCGCGAATAATGCCACTGCCAATCTCTTCATTCAAAAGCCGCCAAATGGCCGGCAAAGAGGTGCTCGCAATCGTTCCTTCCTGACGCGGGGCATAATGCACCGGATCTGTGATCAGGCCTTCTAGGGGGCCAAAAAATGCATGCATGGCATTGCGCGGCTTGAGCATGATATCGCCCAAAGGCAGAGGCTCCAATATTGCCGCTGGCTGGTCTGGCTGTTGTTTGGCGACTTCCTGCAAAGGAGGAGACGCTGGTGGCGCCGGAGATTGGATGGGCGCTTCGGCGGCCCGCTGCGCGGATTTTGGTGATATTGTCTGCTCAGGGGATTGGGAAGCCTTTTGTGCCGCGGCCAAAGCCGCACCATCGCCCTCAATCTTTTTCGCTGTCTTTATTGCTGTCTTTTTTGCTATCTGGGGCTGCTTCCCATCGACCTTTATAGGCTTGCCCAAAGACGATTGGCTGGCTTCCTGTTTACCGACAACATCATCAACCCACAAACAGCTCGAAGGATCTTGTGACGCCGCCTTTCGTGAATCCGCCTTCTCACCAGCATCAATATCAATATTGAACATGGTGGTGACTTGCTGCATGGGGGCCTGCATCAATGATGCGGCGTCAGGTTTTTGCGCTTTGGGGATTTTTGTTTCCGGCGCGGCTTGCGCGGCATTTTCCTGCGCCCGCTTTTGCAATTCATCGGCAATTAACGCAGCCAGCACCGGACTTGCCGCCCCCAACGGGTCACCGCCAGCGGACAGAGCCTTGTCCAGCTTTTCAAGCGCGCTATCGGGCATTGCCGAAACCAGCTCTTCAAGCTTTATGCGTTTGGCGTCGTCTATCACTGGCTCCCTTCCATATTGTAACCGCTGATCTTGACGGATAATCATGCGGACATTACCCAGCGCGCCGGAATCTGATTGATCCGGCCCCTGCCAGAAACTACAGGTGGTTGCCCTTTTGCCGCAATGCCCGTTTGGCGGGAAAATCATCTTTTACAGCCGATTTAGTGCTGAAATTTCTGCCTGATGTCCTTGTCTTCCTCGCAGCGCCAACCGGCTACAAAAGCCTCAAGCGCCGGATCCGGCTGGCCGGGCAATTTAATGTGCAATTTGGCTATCTGGTCTCCGCGCTGTTTGGTTTTGGGATTATATATGCCCTTGCCTTTTACCCGAAGCGATGTGCCGGAGCTTGCGCCTTTGGGAATTTTAATCGACACATCCCCGTGAATGGTTGGAATGGTGATCGTCTCCCCCAGCACCGCCTCGCGCAAGGTGATTGGCACATCGAGATGGATAAGCCCCTTTTCGAGACGAAAATAGGGATGCGCCGCCACCTCGACCTCCACATAAAGATCCCCCATGGGCCCGCCATTGACCCCCGCCCCACCCTTGCCTTTCAGGCGCAGGGATTGGCCATGGCGCAGACCTTCGGGAATGCTGACATCCACGGCGCGGCCGTCAGGCATGCTTACCCGCCTTGTTGCTCCCTTGGCCGCCTCGATAAAACCGATAGTGATGCGAAAACGCATATCGCGGCCCCTTTGCGGGGCCCGCCGGCCGCCAAAGCCACCATTTTGCCGGTTGAAAAGATCGGCAAAAATATCCTCGAAACCACCCCCTCCAGCACCGCCAGCAAAGTCCCCGCCAAGGCCAGCCATGATCGGGTTGCCATCGGCATCAATCTCACCGCGATCAAAGGCCTTGCGTTTTTCCTTATCCCCAAGCAGGGCAAAAGCATTACTGATCTCTTTGAACTTTTCCTCGGCCTTGGCATCTCCCGGATTGCGATCAGGGTGCCATGTTTTCGCCAGCCTTCGATAGGCCATGCGAATATCGCCATTACTGGCATCGGGGGAGAGGCCCAGAACGGAATATGGGTCTTTGGCCAAGGCTTTTTCCTGCTTAAAATCAACCAATGCCGCAAATCTAGAGCACTTCCCGAAAAGTGGGAACCGGTTTTCGGATAAGAAGTGCTCAAAACAAAGACTTAGAGCCCGGTTTTGACTCAATCAAAACCGAAAAGGCTCTAAGCGCGTTCGCTATTGATGGAAGCCTTGTCTTTTTAAGTGGTCGCAATCAGCCCGGTTAATTTTGTCCCGACCCCATAGCTTTGCGAAATCTGCCCGATGGCAATCATGATTTGTGTCCCCGGTGCCAATCCCGCCCAATCCACCCCTTGTGCGGCTGCACTATAGACAAAGCTGGGCGCACTTGTTTCCTCCTCCCGCAGGACAATATCATTGGCAATGATCTGCAGCTGATAGCGCTCGTCCGCCTCGCCCAAGGGCACCTCCAGAGCCGCCCAGTCATCGCCGCCAATACGGGTGCGGCGGGTCCAGAAAAGCTGAATATCTCCGGCAATTTCCCGAACCCGCAAATGCACCGGCGATAAGGGACGCATGGCAATGCGATTATAGGTGAAGCCGGCGCTTTGATAGCCGGCACTTTCAGGCGGCAGGCCAGAAGGCCCGGCGCGCCATAGATAATCCGCACCGGCCTGAAATTGCGCGGCATCAAAAGGCAAAAGCGCCTGATTGAAAATCACCAGCCTTGCCCCCGCCGGCACCGGATTGGCACTTAAAAATTCCGTTCCCCCCTGCCCGCGCAACAGGGTCGATAGCCGCCAACTACCATCGCCCTGCAAACGCGCCTCGACAAATTGCAACATTTCAAAAGCGCCATTGCCATGGTCGAGAAAGGCAAGATGTGCGCCCCCCAATATTGCGGGCTTGTCAAGGGAGGAGAGAACGCCCCCTTGCAAGGTGCAGGCAATTTCCTGCCCGTAAAGCCAGCGCCCGCCCGCACCTGATGGCAGCTCTGCTGTTAGCCGCCCGATAAGCGCAGGCGACGAGATCTCGCCTTGTAAAACATTGTCTTCATAAAGCGCGACCCGCCCCGGCCATGGGGCACTATAGGCATAGGCAAAAACTGTCGGCGGCTGGCCGGAAATGATTGGCGCTTCCATCACCCCGAAAACCGGCTGCGGGGCAGCGCCTTCCGGTGTCGGCAAGGCCCGCAAATCCTGCCCCCGCACAAGCCCGGACAGTAATGGCGCTTGCGAGGCGCTTATCACCCTTGTGTCACCGGTGCTAATCTCGTCAATGCGATAATTTTGCACCCTGCCTTCAAGGCTGAGCGAGATGACATCCCCCGCCTCCCAGACAAATGCATCCCATGGCAATTCAAAAGATATGCTATCGCGCCGCGCCCTTATTTCCGCAAGCAATCGCCTTGCCCCCAAAACCGCTTCCCCGCTCTCCAGAACCAAGGGCATGGCAAGGCGCGCCAGACCATGACCTCGGGCAATCGGATCTTGCACTTCGGCCACCGCCGCTTCATAGGCAGCCCCACCATCACTATAATAAAGCGCCAAAGCCGATGGCGCTTCAATCGCCTCGCCAATAGTGATGGTATAATCACTATCCTCCGCGGCAACCATGTCACCATATTCAAGCGCCCCCACAACACGGCCATAGCGCGGGCGGATATGCAGCCCGCTTTCGCTTTCAATCAAAGCCAGCTGGAAATAATCGAGCAAGGGTTGCAAGGCATCGCGCAATGCCATGGGGCGATCTATTACAAAGCCGGTTATCAGCGCCGGCGGCGCTTCATAGAAAAGTGCCGTAATGTCAGACCCTGTCAGCGCAGCCAATATGTCTTCCAGCGCCACAAGATCCGTGCGTCCGGCAAGCCAATGGCCGGTATTCCAATTGCCCGCATCGGCCCAGACGGTTTCGCGAAAGGGAAAATCCGGAAACGGTCTTGCATCCCAGGCGTAAAGCGCCAAAGCGTCGACCTCCAGCATGGGCGCGCCATATTGATTGGAGACGGGATTATTCTGCCCTTCGTGCCAATAGGAAAGATGCGCCTGCAAGAAAGCTCTTTGCATGGCATCATCGCGCCCGCCATTGGAATAAAAAGGCAGACCGCCCTCGGCGCTTTTGGGGTCGTTAAACCGGTTTGGCTGATTGGCTCCCAAATGCACAGCCCCGCAACCAAGCTCGGTAAAGCGGACAGGTTTTGATTGCGGCACCCATGGGGTCGGTTGCGCCTCACGCACCCCATTGGGGCGATGATAATGCTGGTTCAGCCACCAGTTTTTAATATCCTTGGCGCGAAAAACCCAATCTTCCCCATGGGCCGTGTCAATGACAGGAGTACGGATCTGATTATCCCTGTCAGCCGCGCTGGCATAATGGAAATCATAATATTCCCCGCCCTCAATATTGCTTTGCAAATAGGCGCGGTCATAAATGGACGGCCAGACCTGACCATCGAGATGGTCCACGCTTTCACGCCAATCGGCCAGCGGCATGTAATTATCAATACCGATAAAGTCGATATTGCTATCGGCCCATAAATCATCGAGATGAAAAATGATATCATTGCTGCCATTTTGCGGGTGATGGCCGAAATATTCCGACCAGTCGGCGGCGTAGGAAATTTTTGTCGCAGGGCCTAAAATCCCCCGCACATCGGCGGCAAGATTTTTAAGCGCGGTGACAAAAGGATAGGAAAGACCGCTGCGCGAGGTTGAAAGCGCGACCATTTCTGAAGAGATCAAAAACGCATCGACACCGCCAGCAGCTTTGCACAAATGGGCGTAATGCAACACCATGCGCCTCAAGCTCCATTCAGCGGGGCCGCCATAGCTGACCCCGTCACCGGTTACCGTAAAATCACTTGCGCCGGCATTGCCCATAAAAGCTGAAACTTCTCCATTGGCATCATCCTCGGCGATGATACGCCCGCGCCATGGATAGGCCCCCTGACCATTGCCGCCCCCATAGGCCGCCGGATTGGGCAGGATATTATCCGGCGCTATATCCATCAGGATGAAGGGATAAAAGGTCACCGCCAGCCCGCGGGCATTCATCTCCCGAATGGCATTGATGACACTTTGGTCCGATGGCGTGCCGCCATAGGCCGGTGCGCCATTATAAGCGCTGATGAGATGGGCGTTATCGCGGGAAACCCCGCCGCCAATCCAGTCCTCCGGCGTGGTTTGCTTATCCGCCATCTCAACACCCGGGCGAAGCTGG
>Ga0256839_1004251_pt1 | contig 14145 bp, 9 predicted proteins | sample 354166metaG_FD_185968 | JGI IMG/M metagenome (GOLD analysis project Ga0256839, IMG submission 185968) | Hydrothermal vent microbial communities from Mid Atlantic Ridge, Atlantic Ocean - 354-166 | ecosystem: Environmental > Aquatic > Marine > Hydrothermal vents | place: Atlantic Ocean: Mid... | reverse complement strand
GGACCATTGCCCCCCTGGCCCCTGCCCTGCTCTTGCAGAAACAGTGCCAGGCTTTGCCGCTCGTCGGGAGCAAGCTCGAAGCGGGGCATGCGGGCCTGGGGGTTGCACTGCCGCGGGTTTTCAAGCCAACGAGCAAAGAACTCCCGCGGGCGCTTGGCGGCCACCTGGGCCAGCTCCCCGCCGGCGAACAGCCCCCGGTGCCCCCGGCCCTGGTAACTGTGGCAAGCCAGGCAGCCCAGGGTGAACAACAACCGCCGGCCCCGGGCAGCCGAAGGGCGGGGCTTTTTGCCGCGTGGGCGCTTGTTTCGGGCAGATGGGGAGTTTTGGCGGGAAGTTGAGCGAGCGGTTTGCTTTGCACTCTTTTGTTGCGAGGAGGCTCCCGCAGATGAAGCTGCGGGCTTGCCAGCGGGAGAGGCGGGTTTGACGGCGCCTCGCGCTGGGCGAGCCCCGGGCTTTAGCCCGGGGAGAGCCGGATCGTTTTTGCTCCTGGCCGAGCCGGTTTTTCTCCGAGCGGCTTGGGACTTGCCGGCCGAAGCCGCCCAGAGATAAGCCGCCACGGCTTGGGCCTGGGAGGCCGAAAGCCCAAAGTGCGGCATCCGCCGCCCCGGTGCAAACCGCAACGCCCACCAACGCGGCCCAGGGGCAAAAGGGCCTTGCTCCTCGTCCTCTTCTTCCTCGTCGCTTGCCGCTTGAGCGTGCTCCGGCCTGTTTTGCAAGTAAGCGACAAGCCAGCCGTAGCGATAGTTTTGGGCCACCTGCTCCAGGGCCGGAGCGGGCAAAGGGGCCGTGGCGGTTTGCTGCGGGCCGTGGCATGCCCCGCAGCGGAAAGCTCGGGCCAGCAGCGCCCCTTGCTGAAACCAGCTTGCCCGGGGCTGTTCCTCGTGAAACAACCGCCCAGGCGGGACCGGCTCCACCGGCCAGCGAGGCCCTTGCCAGAACAGACCCACCGGTTCGGAGTGTTTCAACTCCAGTCCCAGCTCCAGGCGGTGAAAGCCAAAGGGCAGCTCCAGCTCCCTGCCGGCGTGCCAGGTGGGAGAAGTGGCCTCCAGCGGCACGGGCTTGCCGTCCAGTCGCAGCACCCGCACGCGGCTCCCTTGTACGAAGAAGCGATACCGGCCCGGCTCTACCACTTGCAACACTCCGCGGAATCGCAGCCGCCAGGGGCCCGGGCCAACGCGCGGATCCACCCGCGGCGGTTCCTCGTGCCAGCGCAGATGGTGCTCGTGCCGCAAGGCACTCCGCCCGGCGGCGTCCTGAATCTCCAGCAGCACGCCGGGACGCAGCAGCTCGGGATCCAGTTCTTCCTGGGCCGGCACAGCAAGAGGGGATACCATCCCTGCGGCCAGAAGGGCCAGCAACTTCACCATCCAGCCACGCCAGCAAACGAAAGACAACGCTCCCTCTCCTGGAAAAGCAAGGGCCACGGTGCTCATCCACGTGCAGGTCCAAGGCGGGTCAGGAGCCTACCGATCCGGAGGCGGTTGCCAGTGCGTAGCGCTTCAGCAGTTCGGGGTCCACCTCCACCCCCAGCCCAGGGCCGGAAGGCAGTTCCATGTGGCCGGAGCGGATCGGCAGCTTGGGGCGGGCAATGTCGCTTTGCAGTCCATAATACGTTGTGTCGTGTGCCGCGCCAAAAGCCGGGGAGCTTGCCGCCACGTGGAGCATGGCGGCGGTCTTCAGCCCCAGGTCGTGCCCGCAGTGCATCACGCAAGGCACCCCGGCCTCCTGGGCCAGGCGGCCGATGAGGACACAGGGCCACACGCCGCCGGCCTGGTAAGTCTCCACCACCAGTACGTCGGCCGCTTTCAGGTCCAGGATGCGACGCACTGAGTCGGGGCCATAGACGCTTTCGTTCAGGGCCACGGGCACGCGGGTCTGCTGCCGGAGCCGGGCCGACTCGGCCAGGGCGTCTTCTGGCAGGGGTTGTTCCAGATATTCCACCGGGTAGGGTTCCAGCCCTCGGGCCAGGCGCAGCGCCTCCTGGTAGTCGTATCCGCAGTTGGGGTCCACCCGCACCTGCAAGCGTCCCCGGCTGCCGCGATGGATGGCCTGCACAGTGGCCAGGTCCTCCTCCACGCGGCGCCCGGCTTTGATCTTCAGCACACGATAGCCCTGCTCGGCATAAGCAGCAGCCAGTTCCTCAGCCTGCTCAGGCCGACAGATGCCCATGCACGCGGCCACTTCGATCCGCTGCCGCACCACCTGGCCCAGCAGTTGGGCCACCGGCTGGCCCTGGCGGCGGCCGGCCAGGTCCCACAAGGCCATCTCCACGGCCGAACGCAGCCGCAGCGGCAGCGGGCACTCTTCGTAAAACGTGTGCCGATTGATCTCCTGTCTGCGGGCAAACCCCTGGCACACATCAGCAACAAGTCGCTCCAGGGGTCCAAGCTGCACGAAGTTGGCGTTGCACTCCCCCCAGCCTACGTGGCCCGAGGTATCTTCCAAGCGAACGATCAGGCTTTCGGTGGCCTGAATGGTGGCCAGGCGGGAGGTGTAGGGAGCAAGCGGCTCCCGCAGCGGCACCCGCACCAGCGTCAGCTCGACGTGCTCGATCCGAATCGGTTCCATGCCAGCGGACCACGTAAAGGGGCCGGTTCATTCTGGACTGCCCCGCAGCGAAAGGCAACCGCGCCTCTCCCTGCACGGAAAAGGGAAAGAACGCCACGACGCCGGGCACTTGATTCTCCACAGGGGGTGCCCATTGCCAGAGCCGGGGGGGAGTGAATATAACCGAACAAGGGGCCGGTAGGGGAGAACCTTCGCTGGTAGTCCGCTGGGCAAGGAGATGAACCGTTGGCTTGGTTTTTTGGCAAGAAGCAGCAGGAACCGGAACTGGTCGAACCCCCTTTGCATTTTGTGCGGCACGGAGCCCCCATCCCCCAGCTGAATCCCTTCCTCTACGTGCACGCCCGCATGATCGTGCTCAACGCCTTGGGGGCCCGGGCCGACGTGGTGCGGGTTACCTTCACCGGCCAGAAGGCCCAGGTGCAGTACCAGATCGACGGGGTGTACCACAACCGCGAAGTGCTCGACGGCCAGACCGGCGGGGGGATCGTGGCCATTTACAAGATTTTTGCTGGATTTGATCTCAAGCAGCGGGTGCCGTTCCAGGAAGGAGAGTTTGAAGTCCAGCATCTGAACAATCGCATTCCTTGCCGGGTGGAGGATCAGTTGGTCAAGGGGGCCGAGATCATCTCGCTCCACCTGGACACCGGCAAGCCCCGCCCGCACAAGCTGACCGACATGGGCCTGGCCGAAGACCAAGTGGAAAAGATCAAACAAGCGATGGAGGAGCCGGGCGTGGTGCTGGTGACGGCACCGCCGCATTTGGGCTATTCCACGGTGTTCAACGCCGTGGTGCGGGTGATCGACCGGTACATGCGGGACGTGGTGATGGTCCAATCGGTCAAGGACCGTGAAGAAGAAGTGGAAAACGCCCCGCCCACCACCTTCGACCCGGACAAAGAGGAAACCCCCGCTACGGTCATTCCCCAGCTGCTGTTGCGGTATCCCAACGTGGTCTGCGTCCGCAAAGTGGCGGACAAGGAAACGATGTCCCTGCTGCTGGAGCAGCCGGAGAAGGAGCGGTTGGTGGTCATGGGGCTGCTGGCCCGCGACGACACCGAAGCGATCTATCGGGCGCTGGCCTTGTGCGAGGAGCCGGAAAAGCTGCTTGGGCAGTTGAAGGTGGTGGTGGGGCACCGGGTGCTGCGGAAGTTGTGCGAGCTGTGCAAAACGCCCTATCCTCCCCCGCCCCAGCTGTTGCAACAGCTCGGTATCCCGCAGGGAAAGATCAAGGCGTTCTTCAAACCCGGCCCGCCCCGGCTCCCCCCGGAAGAGATCGAGCGGATGCAAAAGGAAGGCATCCCCATCATCTGCCCGCAGTGCCAGGGGATCGGCTACCTCGGCCAGACCGGGTTGTTCGAGGTGCTGTTTCTCAACGACCAGTTGCGCCAGTTGTTCCTCAAACCCACCCAGGATCTGGACGCCGTGCGGCAGGCGTTGCGGAAGCTGGGGCACCGCACCCCGCTGGACGAGGGGATCCTGCTGGCGGCCAAGGGGATCACTGCCATCCAGGAAGTGTCCCGGGTGCTGAAGGTGTAGAGGAACCTCGGCCAATGGCGGCGTTTGAGTTCCCGGCCGGTAGCGTACCGGGAGAGGAATCGTCCCCATGCGTGCTCAGCGTGGTTTTCGGGGCGTGCTGCGTCGGCGGGTTTTTTTGGCGGTTTTGGTTTTCTTGGGGGTTTTTGTCCCTTTGGCGGTTTTGCTCTTGGCCGTGGCGGTTTTTCGCTTGCGCTTGGCGGTGGCCTTGCCCGCCGCGGCCGGAGCCGCTTTTTTCCAGTGGGCCTTCACTTCCGGATCGACTTCTTCCAGGATCTTCCGCAGCGAGGTGGAGTTGGGCTTGGCGGCCCACTGCACGGCGAACTGGTGCAGCAACGAGACGAACTCCCGCCCCTTGGTCTTGGGCACGGCCCGCTCCAGGCCCGGCACTCGCCGCGCTTGCTCGTCTTTTTCACTTGTCAGTCCCAGCAGGCGGAACACTTCCCAAGCGGCCCGGTCCACCGCAATGGCGTGCCCGCCCAAGGCGTTCTGCATCACGTAGGCGGTGACAAAGGGCGTGCAGCGGATTTTTTCCTCCAGGTACTTGCTCACCTTGCCCAGCTTCTCCTTGCGCAGCCATTCCAGATCGAAGCTGTAGCGGGACTCGAATAGTTGCTGCAACACGGTCCGCAGCCGCTGGGCGCAGCCTTGGGGGTCGGGCAAGTGCGAGAGCACCCCGGCCAGCTCCTTGATCGTGGCCACGCGGACGTCGTTCCAGTCGAAGAACTCCTCGCGGATCGCCTCCAACGCCCGCTGGGCGTCGGCGTAGGAAGCATCTTCCAGGCAGCAAGCCCAGACCAGCGCCTCCAGCACGCTTTCGCCGCTGAAGGGGACGGCCTTGTAGTGCTTGCGGAGCACGCGATGGAGTTTTTCGATGACCTTGGCTCGGTTCTTGGCAGCCATGTTTTTCTACTTCGTCTGCAGGAACAAGCCCCGGCTCCGGCAGGACGGCCGGAACCGCCCGGGCGAGAGTGCCCTCAACATACCCGTCCCGATTCGGAGTGAAAAGCGGCCCCCCGGAGCTTTCTCCGGCCCGAAGGGGGCGTTCACGGCCGGCTTTCCGACTCCGGGGCCTCCGCGGCCGAAGGCTGCCGGGGGCCGCCCTGTTGCAGGCGTTCCTGTTCCACCTTTTTGAACAGTCGCATCAGCTCGATGGACTTCTTCACCCCCTGGTCCAGCACGAAGGTGAGCCGGGGCGTGTACCGGGTGTCGATCTTCTCGGCAATTTGCGACTGCAAAAAACCGGCCGCGTTGCGCAGCCCGTGCAGGGCCAGCTCCTGCTGGGCCTGCGTGCCCATGATCGACACGTGCACTTTGGCCTGGCGCATGTCGGCCGAAAGCTCCACGGCCGTGACGGTCACGTCGCGCACGCGAGGGTCCTTCACCTGGGTGAGGATGGACCAGGAGACCACCTGCCGGATGGCTTCTGCCGCCTTTTGGAGTCGATGGCGCTTCATAGGGAGTGTTCGGTGCTGTTGCCGAAAGGGATGAGGGATCAGGATCGCGTCCCTTGGGCCGCTGCGGGAAAGGTCAGGGACATTGGATTCTACGCGCCGGGGGGAGTGGAGAAAACGGCCCTAGGAGGAAGCCGAGGCGGTTTCCAGCGTGCGGGTGACTTCCTCCACCGTGTAGGCTTCCAGCACGTCGCCTTGCTTGACATCGTTGAAGTTGGCCAGCTTGATACCGCATTCCATCCCTTCGCGCACTTCGCGCACATCCTGTTTTTCGCGGCGAAGCGACTCCAGGGCATACTCGCCGATGACCGTGTTGTTGCGGATCACCCGCACCTTGACGTTGGCCTCGCGGCGGATGACGCCCTCGACCACTCGACAGCCGGCCACGTTGCCCACCTTGCTGATGCGGAACACTTGCAGCACATGGGCTCGGCCCAGCTCGCGCTGCTGGTGCTGCGGCTGCAACATCCCTTCCAGAGCCGCCCGCAGGTCGTCGGTCAGGTTGTAGATGATGTTGTAGCGGCGGATCTGCACGCCCCGCTGCTTGGCCAAGGAGCGGGCCTTCTCGTCCGGGGCGACGTTGAAGCCCACGATCACCGCATCGCAGGCGTCGGCCAGGTGGACATCCCCCTCGGTGATGCCCCCCACCAGGGCCTGCACCACCTTCACCTGCACTTCGGGGTGTTCCAGCTTGTCCAGCTCCTTGAGGATCGCCTCGATGGAGCCGCGAGTGTCGGCCCGCACGATCAGGTTCAGGGTCTTCGTCTCACCGGAACGAGCCGCCAGGAACTCCTGCAACCGCTCCAGCGAAGGCTTGGCCGAGATGAGCGTGGCCGACTCTTCCCGCTGCCGCCGCTGCCGATCCTCGGCGATTTCGCGGGCGATGGAGATGTCCTCCAGCACGTAGAACGGGTCGCCGGCTCCCGGCACTTCCTGCAGGCCGATCACGTCCACCGGTGTCGAAGGGGGAGCCTGCTGCAGCTTGCGATTGCGATGCAAGGTATCCATCAGCGCCCGCACCCGGCCGTAGGCGGGACCGCAAAGCACCACGTCCCCGGGCCGCAGGGTGCCTCGCTGCACCAGCAGCTTGGCCACCACCCCCACGCCCTCGTGGCGTTGGGCCTCCAGGCAGGTGCCGGTGGCCGGGCCGTCGTAGGGAGCCTTGTACTCGTGCAACTCGGCCAGGGTGAGCAGGGTTTCCAGCAGCTGGTCGATGCCCTCGCCGGTCAGGGCGCTGGTGCGCACCACTTCCACGTCGCCGCCCCATTCGCTGGGCAGCAAGTCATGGGCCGAGAGCTGTTGCAAGCAGCGATCGACGTTGGCTCCCGGCAGGTCGATCTTGTTCAGGGCCACGACGATGGGCACTCCGGCCGCCTTGGCGTGCGAGATGGCTTCCTCGGTCTGGGGCATCACCCCGTCGTCGGCGGCCACCACCAGCACCACCACGTCGGTCACGTTGGCCCCGCGTGCGCGCATGGCCGTGAAGGCCTCGTGGCCGGGGGTGTCGATGAAGGTGATCAGCCGCCCGTCCTTCTCCACCTGGTAGGCGCGGATGTGCTGCGTGATCCCGCCGGCTTCGGTTTCCACCACGTGGGTGCCGATGATGCGGTCCAGCAGCGAGGTCTTGCCGTGGTCCACGTGTCCCAGGAAAGTGACCACGGGGGGGCGGGGCTGGAGGGAGTCGGGATCGGGTTCCTGGCGGAACCGGGCCAGGATTTCTTCTTCCAGGGGGACTTCGCGTCGGAACTGGGCCTCCACGCCCAACTCGGCGGCCACCAGTTCGGCCAGGTCCGGGTCGAGGTTGTGGTTGATGGTGAGCCGCTGGCCGAGTTTCAGCAGGGTCATCAACACCTGGGCAGCCGGGAGTCCCAGCGCCTCGGAGAAGGAACGCACCGTACAGGGAAGGGTCACCTTGACTTCTCGCTTGCGGGGAGCCGCCGTGTTGGCGCCGGTTTTGCGAAGGGTTCTTCGCAGCGGCCGGGGAGTTTCTTGTTCTTCGTCCACGTCCGGCTGGAGGTTTCTCTGCCGCCGTCGCTTGCGGCGTTCCTCCCGCGAGACGGGACGACGACTGCCGCGCCGCTCCTCTTCCTGGGGCTTGCGCCCCTTGCCCTTGCCTCGGCTGGGGGCCACCTCTTCGGCCGCTTCCTTCTTCTGCTGTTCCTGGAAGCGTTGGGTAAGCTGGCGCACCCGGTCCCGCAACGCCCCGCTGGAGCCACTTCGGGCATCGCGGATCGCATCAGGGGGCAAGGAGATAACGGGCTTTTGCGGAGGGGGTTCTTCCTTTTTCTGGGGCTTCAGTTCCGGCTGCTTGGCCTTGGGGATGGCCACGCGGATCACCGGCGGCCCCTGCTTGCTTTTGGCTCGGGATTCCTTGGCTTTGTCGGCCGAGGCTTTCTTTTCCTTGGACTTGGGAGCCAAGGTGCGGACGCGGCTGGAGGGGAGCATGGCCGCCAGCGGAGGCCGAGCGGCCGCGGGAGGGGAGGGGGCGGGTTTTTCGTCCGGGGAACGGGCTTCGGCGGCCGGAGCAGGTTGCGGGGCGGGGGATTCGGCCGGGGACTGCGACGGGGCCGCAGAGGGTTCCTCGGCGGAGGGAGCGGCAGGGGCCGGCGGGGGGGCCGCTTTACTAGGACGCCGGGTGGGCAGCACCCGCACCTTGGAATCCTTGGCCACCGGGGCCACCGGCGGCCGGGGCGGTTGGGCCGGGCCGGCCACCAGGTTGGCCAGGTATTTGCGCACTCGGGCCTCTTCCTCGTCGCTGAGACTGGCCAGCGCCGAGCCCTTGCCCTGGATGCCGACCTTGGCGCAAATCTGCATCAGGTCTTTGCTATCCAGGTTCAGTTCCTTGGCAAGTTTGTAAATCCGCTTGGGCAAAATGAGCCCTCCTGAATCGAATCCCAGCTGCGCAAGCAAACCGGTGGCCAAAATCCCGTCTGCCGGAAGCCAGCGACCAGGCCCTGCGAGAGCCGCACGTACCGTTTACTCGCCGGAGACACCTCCCTTGGGCAAGGTGGACGCCTGCTGCGGCGATTCCCCGGCGGGGGCGGACTGGGAAACCTCAGAGTCGGAAGCAGGTGGCACCTCCTCGGGCGACTCTTCGAGGGTCGCCGGGGAGGCAGGGGCCGTCTCCGGAGCCGCTGGAGCTTCCGCCGCGGCTTGGGCCGAAGGGGGGGACGCCTCGGCGGTGGCTTGTTTCTTGGCCTGCTTGCGCTCCTCTTCGGCCAAGCGTTCGGCCTCCTCGGCCTTGCGTTCCGCTTCTTCCCGGATGGCTTCCACTTGCTCCTCGTCCAACCCGGCCAGCTCGACCAGGTCCTCCGTCTCAATAATAGACAGGTCGTCGTAAGAGAGAAAGCCTTCGCCCACCAACGCCTCGCTCACCTCCTCGGTGATGCCGTCGATGGTGCAAAAGGCCTCGATGGCCCCCTCGATCGCCTCGTCCAGTTCCTCGCGGGTCATGATGTCGATGTCCCAGCCGGTCAACTTGCTGGCCAGCCGCACGTTCTGCCCCCGGCGGCCGATGGCCAGCGACAGCTGGTCCTCCCGCACCAGCACGATGGCCCGGCCCAGCTTGGGACAAAGCATCACCTCCTCCACTTCGGCCGGCTGCAGCGCGTTGCGGATCAACTGGTCCACGTCGTCGCTCCAGGGAATCACCTCGATCCGCTCGTTGTTCAGCTCATCCCCGATCGACTTGATCCGGTTCCCCCGCACCCCCACGCAGGCTCCTACGCAGTCCACCCGCGGGTCGTTGGTGGCCACGGCCACCTTGGTGCGGAAACCGGCCTCGCGGGCAATGGCCTTGATCTCGATGATCCCGTCGGCGATCTCGGGCACTTCCTGCTCGAACAGCCGCTGGACCAGCTCGGGCCGGGTACGACTGAGGATCACCCGCACCCGGCTCCCCTTCTTCTGCACGTCGTACACCGTGGCCCGAATCCGCTTGTTCACGTGCAGCTCCTCCCCGGGGATCTGCTCGCTGCGGGGGAGGAGGGCCTCGGTGTCGTTGAGGGCCACGGTGGCCGTGCCCCCGTCGTAACGCTGGATCACCCCGCTGACCAGCTGCCCCCGCTCGGCCAGGTATTCCTGGAAGATCGTGTCGCACTCGGCTTCGCGGATTTTCTGAATGATAACCTGGCGGGCCACTTGGGCTCCGATCCGGCCCACCAGCTCCTCCACCTCCTCCGGGTCCAGGGGGTTGTCCTGGTAGCTGACCTGCAGGGTGCCGTCCTGGCGGTTGATCTGCACCGAGAGGGCATCGTCGTCTTCGAAGTGTTTGCGCAGGGCCGAACGCAGCGCCTGTTCCACGCTCTCGAAGACCACTTCGCGCGGCACGTGGCGCTCGCGGTGGATCGTATCGACCAGACGGAGGATTTCGTGTGGGTTCATCTAAGGCGGTAAACCAGCACGGGGAAGCAAATGCCAGGGGCCGGCAAGACCCCTTGATCCTTATCTTTATTGTAGCCGAAGCTGGGCCGAAGGACAGCCGCAACCGCTGCGCGTGCCCGGACCCCCGAGGCGCCCGACCGCAGCCGGCACCGCCGCCTCCCGGCCCACGCCAGGCATAATGCAGCAAATGCTATCACCGACCCCCGAGCGAGGAAATACCGATTCCGCCTTTTTTAAGAGACCCAAGCCGAAAACCCCTTTCGGCGGCCCGACCCGCTCTCGGCCGGGACGGCCTGCTAGCGGTTCAGCAGCTTTTCGGAGATGTGGATCGAAGCCGGGCCGACCAGCACCACGAAGATGCCCGGAAAGATAAACAGCACCAGGGGGAAGATGAGCTTGACGGCCGTCTTGGCCGCTTTTTCTTCGGCGATTTGGCGGCGTCGGGTGCGCAGGGCGTCGCTCTGGGTGCGCAGCGCCTGGGCGATGCTGGAGCCGAGCTTTTCGGCCTGCACCAGCGTCACGGCCAGCGTGCGCAGGTCGTCCACGTCGGTGCGGGAACCCAGCTCGTAAAGCACCTCCGAACGCGGGCGGCCCATCTGAATCTGGAAGTTGACGATGGCCAGCTCCTCGCAGAGCTGCGGGCAGGTTTCCCGCATTTCGCTGGCCACCTTGCGCATGGCCTGGTCCAGCCCCAGGCCCGCCTCCACGCACACCACCAGCAGGTCCAGCACGTCGGGCAACTGGCGGAAGATGGCTTTTTTTCGGCGATTGACCAGGATGGTAAGCACGATCTCGGGCAGGTAGAAACCGATCCCGCCGGCGATGACCGTGTACATCAGCCCCTGGCGATCCAGAGAGCCGGAGAGGGCCAGCGTCCCCCCGGCGCCCAGGAAGCAAGCCACGCCCAGGATCACCTTGATCCCCAGGAACGCTGCCGGGGCCGACTCGGAGCGGAACCCGGCCGCGGCCAGCCGTCCCCGCAGCTTACTCTCTTCGTACTCGTTGCGCGGCTCCAGCACTTTGCCGGCGGTGGAGGCGGTTTCGACCAGCTTGCTCCAGGGGTTGTTCTTGCGCTCGATCTCCTCGGCCGAGCGGCGCCCTGGCGAGCGACGAATGCTCTCCAGCCGCTCGACGATCTTGCCGCCCCGGTTGGCCAGCGTCTCCAGCAACCACCAGCCCAACAGGGTGACAAAACCAAAAACCGCATAAGGGGTCAATGTTTCCACGTTCATGGTCAGCCTCGGGAGTGAAACGGGGGAAGCCCCGGCCGGGTCCCTCTCCAACCGCTACACGTCGATGTTGACGATCTTGCGAATGACCACCGCCCCGATCAATTGCATGATGATGGCTCCGGCCAGCATCTTTTGACCTTGCGGGTGGTAAAACAGCATGGAGGTGTACTCGGGATTCAGGTAGTACATCACCGCCAGCAGCACGGGGGGAAGGGCCAGCAGCACCACGCCGGACATCCGCCCCTCGCCGGTGAGGGCTTGGATCTGGCCCCAAATCTTAAAACGCTCGCGGATCAGGGAACCGATCTTGTCCAGCACTTCGGCCAGGTCGCCGCCGGTCTGCCGCTGCAGCACCACGGCGGTGGCGAAGAATTTCAGGTCCAGGTTGGGCACGCGGCGGGTCATGTTCCGCAGCGACTCTTCCAGCGGAATGCCCAGGTTCTGCTCCTCGTAAGCCATAGCGAACTCCTGGCTGATCGGCGCCGGCATCTCCTCGCCCACCAGGTGGATGGCCGCCGCCAGGCTTTGCCCGGCCCGAAGCGCGCGGGCGATCAGCTCCAGGGCATCGGGCAACTGGGCCGAAAAGGCCCGCAGCCGCTTCTTGCGGCGATACATCAGCCACAGCACGGGCAACAAGGCGGCCAGCCCTGCGGCCAGCAGCGCCCAGAAGAGGGACTTGCCCAGCATCCCCCCGCACACCCCTCCGGCCACCGCCGCCCCCAGGATGAACAGGGCAAACTGGCCCACCGGCATCCGCACATCGGCCTGCTCCATCAGCAGGCCCAGGTTCAGGTGATCTTCCAGAAAACGAGAGAGCCAGCTTTGTTTCTCCTCTCCCAGCAGACTTTCCTTGACGATGCTTTCCTGGGCCTGTTCGGCCTGGGGGTTGCGCATCCCGGCCAGCAGCTCCAGGCGATCCTCGATCCGCCGCTCCTGCTTGCCGGTGAAAAAGAAACCCACGGCAATGACCAATGCGGCCACGCCCACGAACACGGCGATGGAAATCAGGATGGGCAGGGACATAACGGGGTTTCTCGGTTGTGTGTCGCCAGCAGAGGACCGGATCACGGGGGGCTTCCGGCGCATGCCGCCCGGGGAGGCGGCTCTCTACTGAAACATAGCACCGGAAAGAAGCTCTTTGCCGGGAAAACCCGCCCGGGCGGCTCAGCGATCCTCCAGCATCACTCGTTCCCGAAACGCACTGGAAGGGAGCCGCACCCCGGCCGCTTCCAGGCGGTCCATGAAGGTGGGCCGCACCCCCGTGGCCACGAAGCGGCCGATCGCCTTGCCCGATTCGTCGATCCCCAGCTGGATGTAGCGGTAGATGTCCTGCATGATGATCGTCTCGTTTTCCATGCCCACCACCTCGGTGATGTGCGTAATCCGCCGCTTGCCCCCCTGGAGACGGTTGGCCTGGATGATAATGTCCACGGCGCTGGCGATCTGCTGCCGCATGGCTTTCAGGGGCAGTTCCACGCCGCTCATCATGATCATGGTTTCGATACGGGCGATGGCGTCCCGGGGCGAATTGGCGTGCAGGGTGGTCATCGACCCTTCGTGGCCGGTGTTCATCGCCTGGAGCATGTCCAGGGTTTCCGGCCCGCGGCACTCGCCGATGATGATCCGCTCGGGCCGCATCCGCAGGGCGTTGCGCACCAGGTCGGTGGCGGTGATGGCTCCCTTGCCTTCGATGTTGGGCGGCCGGGTTTCTAGCCGCACCACGTGATCCTGCTGCAGTTGCAGTTCGGCGGCGTCCTCGATGGTGATGATCCGCTCGCTGTTGGGAATGAAGCTGGAGAGGGTGTTCAGCAGCGTCGTCTTTCCGGAGCCGGTTCCCCCGGAGATGATCACGTTGAGCCGGGCCTTGATGGCCCCTTCCAGCAGCATGACCATCTCGGGCGTGAAGGCCTTGAAGTTGAGCAGGTCTTCCAGCTTGAGCGGGCGGCTGCCGAAGCGGCGGATGGACACGGCCGGCCCGTCCAACGCCAGCGGCGGAATGATGGCGTTGACCCGAGAGCCGTCCGGCAGCCGGGCATCGACCATGGGGCAGGTTTCGTCCACGCGGCGGCCCACCCGGGAGACCATGCGGTCGATGATTTGCAGCAGGTGGTTGTCGTCGCGGAACTTGACGGTGGTTTTCTCCAGTCGTCCGCCCCGTTCCACGTAGATGTTATGCGGGCCGTTGATCAGAATGTCGCTGATCGAGGGGTCTTTGAGCAGCAGTTCCAGCGGGCCCAGCCCCAGCGTCTCGTCCAGCACCTCCTCGATCAGCCGTTCCCGCTCGGTGCGGTTCAGCAGGGTATCTTCGGTGTCGCAGAGATGCTCGACCACCAGGCGGATCTCGCGCCGCAGCAGGTCCCCCTCCAGCTCGCCCACCCGGGAAAGGTCCAGCTTATCGACCAGCTTGGCGTGGATGCGCTGCTTCAGCGCCTCGAACTCCGCTTCCTTGTCCCGGGGAGCGCGATTGCCCCCGGCACCGGGCAGCGTGGCTTTTTTGCGGATCGGGGTGCCAAAGCCTGCTCCAAATGGCATGGTTGCCTCCCTCGGTTGGCGGTCCCTCTGCGTGCGCGGGGTCCCGGAGGAAACACTCCGGGACGCTACAACTATAGATTACGCCAAGCCGAAGTGCGCAATTTGGCTCGGGAACCGCCTCTCCGTACTGAGCTACGGCACGGGTTAAGCCAGCTAGCCCATGGACGCTTGGTTCGGCGCTTCCGCATCCGGCGAGCCCCGGACTTCAGTCCGGGGAGGGCCTGAGGGGATGCCTCCACACTCGGCAGGAATCGGCTTGCGGCCTGCGACTTGCGGCCTGCGCCGGAGCTTCCGCTCCGGGGGCTTGGAGGCGTGGAGGCTTGGAGGCTTGAAGAGCCCCGCACGTCAGCGTCTGGGTCTTGGGTCGTGGGTCGTGGGTCTTGCGGTGGTGCTGCCGCACCGGAGTGAGAACAAACGTCAACTTGCACAACCAAGAGCCCCCC
>Ga0256839_1004250_pt1 | contig 14145 bp, 11 predicted proteins | sample 354166metaG_FD_185968 | JGI IMG/M metagenome (GOLD analysis project Ga0256839, IMG submission 185968) | Hydrothermal vent microbial communities from Mid Atlantic Ridge, Atlantic Ocean - 354-166 | ecosystem: Environmental > Aquatic > Marine > Hydrothermal vents | place: Atlantic Ocean: Mid... | reverse complement strand
CGAGCGCATCGGTGGCCAGCACCCCGGCCCCACCCGCATTGGTCAGAATGGTCAGCCGGGGGCCTTCGGGACGGGGCTGCTTGGCCAGTACCTCGGCCATGTAGAACAGATCGGCAATGCGGTCGACGCGCAACACACCTGTGCGGCGGAAGGCCGCGCTGAGCACCTCATCGCTTCCGGCCAGCGACCCGGTATGAGAAAGGGCTGCCTGGGCCGCTTCGTCAGTACGCCCGGCTTTGATGACAATGATCGGCTTCTGGAGCGCCACTTCACGCGCAGCCGACAGAAACGCCCGGGCATCCCCGATCGATTCCATGTAAAGGAGAATGCTCTTCGTATACGGGTCGCTCCCCAGGTAGTAGATCAGGTCTCCCCAGCCCACATCCAGCATGGACCCAATCGAGATAAACGCGCTGAAGCCCACGTTCTCTTCCAAGCTCCAGTCCAGAATGGAAGTCAGCAGCGCCCCACTCTGGCTGATGAAACCAACCGTGCCCGGCCGCGCCATCGTGCTGGCAAACGTGGCATTCAGCCCGGTAACGGGCCGCATGACCCCCAGGCAGTTCGGGCCGATGATGCGCATGCCGCCTTTGCGGGCTATCGCCAGGATCTGTTCCTCCAGCCTCCGCCCTTCTTCGCCGATCTCTTTAAAGCCGGCCGAAATGATCACGGCCCCTTTGACGCCGGCTTCCACGCACTCCTGCACAACACCGGGCACCGTGGGGGCAGGCGTGGCGATGACCGCCAGATCCACCGGCTCGGGCAGCGCTTTCACCGAAGGATAGGCCCGAATGCCCAGCACGTTTGTGCGGCGCGGATTGACCGGATAGACCGTGCCGCCAAACGGATTGCTGATCAGGTTCCAGAGCAGCGTCCGTCCCACACTGCCAGGCCGTTCGCTCGCACCGATAACGGCCACGCTGTGCGGTTTAAAAATCGCATCCAGATGCAGACGAGGCGGCTGAAACAACTCATGAGAGGGGTCGTGCTGATCGGTCGCAGGCCGGGCTTCCATGGCGCTCCTTCAAGTTGATGATTATGCAAAAATTTGTACCAGAACTTGTACCCGACTGACTGCCGAAAGTTGAACTATTCCAGGAAATTGATCATTTTCTTACTGAATTGTCTGCAACTCCTCAACAAAGCGCTGCACCAAAGCAGCCGCTTCGTCGGGCGTTCGCGCTTCGGCATAAATGCGCAGAATGGGCTCGGTGTTAGATTTTCGCAAATGCACCCAGCCTTCTTCCAGGTCGATCTTCAGCCCGTCGATGGTCGTGATGCGGGCATGCGCGTAGCGCTCGGCCAGCCGCTGCAGCACCTGATCGGCGTCCAGGCGGTCAAGCGGCAGCTTGTGCTTGACCATTGCATAGCGGGGTAGCGTGGCCACCAGTTCTGAGAGGGACTGTTCCAGGTTGGCCAGATGCTGAAGCACCATCGCCGCCCCTACCAGCGCATCACGACCGTAATGCACATCAGGCAAAATGACCCCGCCATTGCCCTCCCCACCCAGGATGGCGTCCACTTCCTTCATCTTCTGGACGACGTTGATTTCACCGACGGCTGCCCGATAGACGGGCATGCCGTAATGGGCGGCGACCTCATCAATGGCCCGCGACGAAGACAGGTTGGTGACAAAGGGTCCTTCACGGAAGCGCCATAGAAAATCGGCCGCAATTACCTGGGTCAGCTCCTCGCTGACATACGCACCCCCGTCAGCAATGAGGGCCAGCCGATCGGCGTCGGGATCCACGACCAGCCCCAGATCAGCATCGGTATCGACCACCGCCTGCATGGGTTCCTGCAGATGCTCGGGCAGGGGTTCGGGCGGATGTGCAAAGCGGCCATTCGGCTCGCCGTTGATCAGCATCACTTCGGCCACACCCAACCGCCGCAGCAACACGGGCAATGCCACGGCGCCTACCGAGTTGATGCCATCCACTACCACCCGGAATTGTCGGCGTCGAATGCGTTCGGGGTCAATAAAATCCAGCGCCAGAATTCGCTGAATGTGATCGTCCAGAAAATCGCGTACTGCGTAGCTTCCCAGCCGCTCCCAGGTCACCAGCGGCAGGGTTTCGGCTTCAGCCAGCATCAGCACCTGACGGGCCTCGTCCGGCGTCAGAAACTCCCCCTGACGGTTGAGCAGCTTCAGGGCATTCCATTCGGCCGGATTGTGTGAGGCCGAAAGCACAATTCCTCCATCGGCGGCGGCCACCTGCACGGCTACCTCGACAGTTGGCGTGGTGGCCATCCCGGCATCAATAACTTCGCAACCCACACTTTGCAGCGTCGCCGTTACAATGCGAGCACAGACCGGTCCGGTTACGCGTCCGTCGCGCCCTACCACGACGCGGGGATGCTGCGTTTCTGTCTGCTGGCGCAGCCAGGCTCCAAAAGCCGCTGCGTAACGCACCAGCTCTTTCGGTCCCAATCCGGCCCCGAAAATCCCCCGAATTCCAGAAATCGACGCGATTAAAACCCGTTTTTCAGACATGATCCTTTCCGATTGCCATGGCTAAACTGTATCAATTTCGCACAGAATCGACCTGAAAGTCGAGCTTTTCAAAAGAAGTCCATTGACAATGTAGACTTTCAAGTCGTTTTTATGAAACAGCCCCTGCAGGGTAACGTTCGGCAGGATAGGAACGCGTTTTTGGTAGATTAACCATGATTGGTTCACGCTGGAGCATTCCGGTTTTCCCGTATGATCACCGGGCGCGTGCACGCTGGTGGTTTGCCCTACTGACGGCCTTTTTCACGCTGGCACTGATCTCGTGGGGCGGTTTTGTAACCACGATTGATGCGGGCATGGCAGTGCCCGACTGGCCTTCGTCATTTGGCTCGTATGACCCGTTTAAAACGGGTTTTTATGATCCCACCGATCCATCGGCCCAATGGTGGGATCGCACGCCGATTCTGGCCGAACACGGCCATCGGCTGCTGGGGGCGCTGGTAGGCTTGCTGACCATCGGGCTGGCGCTGTGGACCTGGCGGCGCGACCCTCGCCGCTGGATGCGCCACCTGGGCTTCGCTGCGCTGGGACTTGTCATCTTTCAGGGAATCCTGGGCGGGCTTAGGGTCACCGAAAATTCGCTTACGCTGGCGGCTGTACATGGCGCCATCGCCCAGCTCTTCTTCTCGCTCATCGTGGCCATTGCCCTGTTTACCTCGCCAGCCTGGCTGGAAGCCCGTGCCATACCGGCTGAGGCTCCTCCGCTGGAACGGTTGCGCCGTCTGGCTCTGTGGACAATCGGCGCGCTTTACGGGCAGATCATCCTGGGCGTACTGCTGCGTCATCCTGGTCAGGGTATTGCTCTTAACTTTGCTGTGGTGCATATTGCCGGCGCCTTTGTGGTGACCGGACTGGTGCTGGCCGTATTCATCCACGTACAGAAACACTTTGAGACCAACCCGTTGCTCAACCGGGCAGCCTGGGCCATGCTCTGGATCGTGGCCCTGCAGTTTGCGCTGGGTCTTTCAGCCTACCTGGTGTTGCTATACGAAACGCCTGTAGCGCTACGCAGTGCATTGCAGGTAGTCCTTCGTACGGCCCACGTTGCCACCGGAGCCCTACTTATGGGTAGTACCGTAGTGCTGGCCCTGCTGGCCCTTCGTCGCCGTGCTGAGGCAGCAACTTCGGTGGTTGTCCCTGAGCTAACCACTACCCCACAAACCAACTTCTGAAATGGCCGAGACCGATCAATCCCGCTCTCTGCTGGCTACATTGCCAATGTCGGCCAGACGCCGCGTTCAGCTCCAGGCCTGCTGGGAGCTGACCAAGCCGGAGATCACTTTTCAGGTAACGCTCTCGGCACTGGCCGGTTATCTGCTGGGTACTCCGGATGCGCTCAACGGCTGGCACCTGCTGGGTACCCTGACCGGTATCGGGTTGACGGCCGCGGGGGTCGGCGTGCTGAATCATTACATGGAGCGGGACTACGACGCAGCCATGCGGCGGACAGCCCGCCGTCCTTTGCCTTCCGGTCGTGTCTCACCCACCACTGCCCGTTATCTGGGCATATTTCTCGTCATCGCCGGCGTGGGGCTCCTCTGTCCGGTAGCCAACGCACTGACAGCTGCACTGGCCATCGCTACCGTACTGCTCTATCTGTACGTGTACACCCCGCTCAAACGCCGCACCAAGTACAACACCCTGATCGGCACTATTCCGGGCGCACTGCCTGCGCTGGGCGGTTGGACGGCTGCCACGAACAACCTGGACATGGGCGGCTGGACGCTCTTTGCTATCCTGGCTGTCTGGCAGATGCCTCACTTTTTGTCGCTGGCCTGGATGTACCGCAAAGATTACGAGCGGGCCCACTACCAGATGTTACCCGTCGTGGAGCCTGACGGCCGCTCGACCGCCTGGCAGACGCTTGGCTTTACCGCTCTACTGCTGCCCCTGGGCATCAGCCCCTACCTGGCTGGCGTGGCCGGTCCGATCTACCTGGTTGGTGCCGTGATCCTGGGACTGTATTTTCTGCGACCGGCGATCGCCTTCTTCCGGACGCGTCATGCGCACGATGCGCGTCGCGTCCTCATCGCGTCGGTCGTCTATATTCCCGCCCTGACGGGTTTGATTGTGGTGGACTGGTTGTTGCGATGAAGACGTCCGAAGCTGCAATCGAAGTTGAAGCGCTTACGTTCCGCTACGGACCTCGTATTGCCCTCCGGTCGCTCTCGCTGCGCGTCCCCTCCGGTTGCTGCTTTGGCCTGCTGGGCCCTAACGGCAGTGGCAAAACTACCCTGATGCGTTTGCTGGCCACGCTACTTCGCCCTACAGAAGGATGCCTGCGGGTGTGCGGGCACGATACGACCGAAGCGCCCAGCACAGTTCGCCGTTGCCTGGGTGTCGTCTTCCAGCAACCCGCACTCGATGGCGACCTGACCGTCGAAGAAAATCTGCGCCTGCATGGCGCTTTCTATGGCCTGTGGGGCACAGCGCTGACGCGCCGCATCGACGAGCTGCTGACACGCTTCGACCTCCAGGAGCGCCGACACGAATTGGTGCGTCGCCTTTCGGGCGGACAGCAACGGCGCGTCGACCTGATGCGTGGTTTGCTTCACGCCCCCCGGATCCTTCTGCTCGACGAGCCCACCACGGGTCTGGACCCCTTGGCCCGCCATGCTTTCTGGCAGACGCTACGCCAGCTTCGTCAGACAGATCAGTTGACGCTAATTGTGGCTACGCACCTGCTCGAAGAAGCAGAACAGTGCGACGAAGTGGCCCTGCTGGACGAAGGCCGGCTGGTGGCAAGCGGTGCTCCCGAAGCGCTGGCCCGGGCTCTGGGCGACGAAGTGCTCTGGCTGGAAACTCCCGAACCCGAAGCCGTCGCCGCCGCTGTTCAGACCCACTTTGACGTCGAAGCCCGCGTGATCGGTACGTCGGTGCGCGTGGCAGCTTCCGACGCCCATGCGTTGCTCCCTCACCTCTACGAAGTCCTGGGCGCACGTTTGCGCAGCGCTACCATACGTCGCCCGACACTCGAAGACGTGTTCCTGGTACACACCGGCCACCATCTACACGCTACCCCGGAAACCGCCCTGACCTCATGAGCGCCACGCTACAGACCATTCGCATGCTCTGGTGGCGCGAACTGATCAAGTTCGTGCGTGACCGGGCCCGCCTGTCTGGCGCACTGGCTCAACCGCTGGTTTTCTGGTTATTGCTGGGACTGGGCTTTCATGGATCGATCCGTCTGGCCGGACCTGCCACACCGGGCTCTTATCTGGCCTATCTGCTGCCCGGCATCGTAGTGCTGACGATCCTGTTCACTGCCATCTTTTCCACCATGGCCATCGTCGAAGAACGCAAAAGCGGGTTGCTACAGGCCGCACTGGTAGCCCCTGTGCCGCGTATGGCGCTGGTCCTTGGCTATGGACTGGGGGGCACCACGCTGGCGCTGCTGGAAGCTGTACTCCTTCTGGGACTGCTTCCCTTTGTCAACGGTGTCCATCTGACCCCGTCCGGTCTGGCTCTGACCCTGGGTGTCAGTGTGCTGACAGGGTTAGCCTTTGCGGTGCTGGGTTTTGTAGTGGCCTGGCACGCTACCTCCACGCGTGGCTACCATGCAGTGATGAACGTAGCGCTCCTCCCCCTGTGGGCGCTTTCGGGTGCTATCTTTCCAATTGAAGGAGCAGCGCCTGTGCTGCAGGCGATCATGCGGCTCAATCCTGTTACGTACATGGTCAGCGCCCTGCGTCAGGGGCTGTTTGGTCCGAATGCGGCCGGATCGGTCAGTACCCCCGAAGCCTGCCTGTTTATTACCGTACTTTTTACCGTGGCGCTGTTACTTCTGGCAGTACGTACCGTACGCCGGCCGCTACGTCTCTGAGCACTACCGCGCATAACGCGCAGCAATCTCGTCCAGCTTTTCCTGCAACTCCGATGCAGGCAGCCAGCGCCCTCGTACCATAACCCCCACACGACGCCTCAGGTGATCCAGGTCTTCAAGTGGATTCTCCTCCAGCAAAATCAGATCGGCCCGGTGGCCGATGGCCACCACCCCAAAACTATCGTGCCGCTGAAAATACTGCCCCACGTTGTAGGTGGCCGAACGCAGGATCTGATAGGGCGTCAGACCGGCCTCCTCCATACGTTCGATCTCCCGATAGATAGAAAAGCCCGGCACACTGAACTGCTGGGGGGAGTCGGTACCGAACAGGATGCCTACTCCGCCATCCGCCAGCGCTTTCAGCAGGCGCATGCGGTTGGCAATATGCTGGCGGGCCGCCGCACGGTCCAGACGGGGGTTGTTCAGCCGCCGTTCATGCGCCCGCACCCATCGCGTAACGATCTCCGGCGGCATATAACGCAATTCTTCATAGCCGCGAAGCGTCTCTAAATCAGCGACCCCCATCAGCACCTCCCAGAGCGCCATCGTCGGCACCACCCAGGCCTTTGCCTCCCGCGTCAGGCGTACAATCTCTTCCAGACGGGCCTCGTCAACAGGCCGGTCGAACGCGTCCAGATAGGCGATAAAGCCATCCAAGTGGTCGAACGTCTCCTGCCCCATCTCCAGGGCATGACGCAGTCCGACAGCGTCCGGTACATGCCCGCCAAAGCGAATCCCCACCTCATGCGCGGTGCGTGCCATCGCATCGTAGACCTCGGGACGGAGCCCTTCCTGCACTTTCAGCAGATCCCAGCCTTCGGCTTTCTGGCGGCGGACCATCTCCGCTGCTTCCTCCGGCGTGCGAACGGTTCGTCCGCTAAAAGCGGGCCCGGCCAGGTAGAGCGTCGGCCCCATCAGCTCCCCTCGCTGAATGCGTTCTCTGAGCTCCAACTGGGTTGGATTTCCCAGCATTCCGCGCACGGTCGTGACCCCATTGGCCACATAGAGCCACATAACGTCTTCGATGTACTGGGCTGGCGCATTGCCGCCAGGCACATGCCCATGCATCTCGGCCAACCCCGGCATTAAGTAGCGCCCCCTCCCATCGATGCGCCGCGCGTGCTCCGGAATCGCAACAGCAGTCGCCGGTCCCACGGCCACGATGCGCGTGCCGCGCACCAGCACGGTCTGATCAGCTAACACCGTATCCCGATCCATCGGCAGTACGTTCACCTGAACGAAGGCCGTGACCGGCTCATCAGTCGGCTGCGCCTGGCAGGCCAACGCGCCCCAGAGGAGCACACCCAGCAGCTTGTAGATCTTCATGGCTGTCTTTTTTTCAATCTTTCGTGGACAGAGCTGCTTAAAGCATACAAAAGCCGTAAACGAAAGAAAAGAGGCCTGATCTTCTGGAAGAAGCTCTCTCGCTTCCGCATGTTACATGGCCTCTTACCACTCGAGCATTATTACAGACAGAACCCCGCGTTCTCAACTGAGTTGGCCCTACAACGTGTTGACCCGATTGACGTCGCTGCCATACCGTCCAAGGCCTCCATCTGACTGAACGCGATCCTTACTCAAGGCCCCCTGCAGACGGATCCGTCCGATGCGCATTCCGCGGGCTTCGGCTTGACAGGATGCTCCCGAAACAACACGCCTATGCCGCGCGCAATGTGCCCCATGCCGTTGTTGTTGCCATACGCCAACCGTGTTCCAGCTCCATGTTTTCAACACCGAGAAACCCTGAAAAAGAAACAACTCTTTTCTTGCCTGGCTATATAAAAAAGCTCAATCGACGCCCGAAGGGCACATGCATGATAAAACGTTAACCCTTATCCCCCAAAAAGGATACAACAAGGTAGTTAAGCATGCGGAATCAACAGGGTCAAAAAACAGGCAGTCCCCCTCGCATTCAGTCTCTTAAGGTTCAGAACTTCCGGGCGTTACGGAATGTGGAATTTAAAGATTTATCGCCGCTCACCGTTCTGCTCGGACCTAATGGGAGTGGGAAATCCACCGTCTTCGACATTTTTGCCTTTCTTTCAGAGTGTTTTGAGTTAGGGCTCCGCCGCGCCTGGGACAAACGAGGACGTGCCAGAGAACTTAAAACACGCGATTCCGAGGGGCCTATCACCATTGAAATTAAATACAAGGAGCCAGGATATCCGGTGATCACCTACCACCTCAGCGTGGATGAAAAGGCTGGAAGGCCCGTTGTCATTGAAGAATGGTTACAGTGGCGGCGAGGTCAGAGGGGACGCCCCTTCCGTTTCCTGGAATACCGCGAAGGAAAGGGCCGAGCCATCAGCGGGGAGCAACCTGACGAGAAAGATCAGCGGGTAGAGATTCCGCTCAAAAGCCCAGATCTGCTTGCCGTGAATGCCCTCGGGCAGTTCGAAGATCATCCGCGCGTAGCAGCACTGCGCGAATTCATTACCGGATGGTATGTCTCGTACCTGTCGGTGGACGATGCACGCGGACAGCCAGAAGCTGGTCCGCAAGAACGGTTATCGCGCACCGGGGACAACCTGGCCAATGTCATTCAATATCTGGCCGAACAACATCCGGACCGCTTGGAAAAGATTTTTGACGTATTACGGCAGCGCGTTCCCCGCATCGAAAAAGTGCTGGCTGAGACGATGCCTGATGGTCGATTACTCCTTCAAATCAAAGATGCGCCTTTCTCGCATCCCATTCTTTCCCGGTTTGCCTCGGACGGTACCCTGAAAATGCTTGCCTACCTGGTACTTCTCTATGATCCCACTCCCCCACCGTTCATCGGCATTGAAGAGCCGGAAAACTTCTTGCACCCACGCCTGTTGCCAGAACTTGCCGAGGAATGCCGTAACGCAACGGAGCGAACGCAACTGCTCGTTACAACCCATTCTCCATTTTTCGTCAATGCGCTCCGTCCGGAAGAAGTTTGGGTGCTGTGGCGGGATGAGCAGGGTCACACCCGAGCAAAACGCGTCTCACAGATCAAAGGGATATCCGAATTTGTCAGGCAGGGGGCCCAACTTGGAGATCTGTGGATGGAGGGATACTTCGGGGTGGGGGATCCGCTGGTGAATGAAGGAATGCTCGCCACGTCGAAGACAGAGTAGCTCTCAGGAATGACGCAGCACTTCGAATTTCTTGTCGAGGACCAGTCTATGGAGGTCTTTCTGCGTGGTTTGCTTCCGCGCTTGTTGCCATCTACCGTAACCTTTGCCATCCATGCATTTCAGGGCAAGCACCATCTATTAAAAAAGCTGGCGCAGCGACTTCAGGGATACGCAACCTGGCTGCCACATAACTGGCGCATTGTGGTGATCGTGGATCGAGATCATGATGACTGTCGGGAACTGAAAAACCGCCTGGAACAGATTGCAGCGAATGCCGGGATACGCACGCGCAGTCAGTCACCTACATGCTGGCAGCTTGTTAATCGGATAGCCATCGTGGAACTGGAGGCCTGGTATTTCGGCGAATGGGACGCCGTCCGCCGTGCCTTCCCGGGAGTTGGGAAGCATGTGCCGCGTCGAAGACGATTTCGCAACCCCGATGCTATTGCGAACGCGTGGGAAGCGTTTGAGCGGATTTTGCAACGCTACGGCTATTTCAAAGGAGGATTACCGAAGATTCAAGTCGCAAAAGAGATCGGTCAGCACTTTGATCCTACGCGTTGCCGATCTCAGAGCTTTATCTGCTTTCACAACGCCTTGAGGGAAGCACTCCAAAAATCAAAGGACTGTGTGTGATTTTCTTAGATTCGAGCACTTCGTCCAGGGTCACCTCGTCTAAACGATCCCGATGGATACAGCGAACCTTCCACTCCCAGAAGGCGCCATAAAAGGTGCCCTGACTTTACCCATTTGCTTTCGCTCACAGAATAGTGTACCCCTGCGCGCTCCCCTGAACCGTTCCCCTGGCCCTGCGTTGGAATGATGCCTGTGAATCAAAGTCCTGTCGTAATACATGCCCACGCCTGTTGATCTGCGGACGCTCAGTCGCGAAGAGCTGGAGCGGCTGGCCGAGGAGCTGGGCGAGCCGCGTTATCGGGGACGCCAGCTTTTTAAATGGATCTATGGGAAAGGCGCCACGTCCGTTGCGCAGATGACAGACCTGCCGAAAGCCTTTCGCGCCGAACTGGCCCGCCGCACCCGCATCACTCGACTGGAGCCAGTACGCCAGCTCACGGCCAGCGACCAGACCATCAAGGTGCTTTTCCGGCTTCCCTCGGGGCGGCACATCGAATCGGTGCTGATCCCGGACTTCGACGAAAAGGGGCGCGTGCGACGCCTGACCGTGTGCGTCTCCAGCCAGGTAGGCTGCGCGATGGGCTGTGCTTTCTGCGCAACCGGCCTGATGGGGTTTCAGCAAAACCTGACGGCCGGTGAAATTTACGATCAGGTATGGCAGCTCAACCGGCTGGCTGAGGAGCGTTTTGGGCGACGCATTACGAATGTGGTTTACATGGGCATGGGCGAGCCGCTGCTGAACTACGACGCCGTGCTCCGAAGCGTGGCGCTGTTGACCGATCGGGACGGGCTCGGGCTCTCACCCCGCCGCATTACCGTTTCTACCGTCGGCCTGGCCCGTCGCATCCGACAACTGGCCGACGACGGCGTGCGCTTCCGACTGGCCGTCTCGCTGCACGCCCCCACCAATGCCCAGCGCTCGGCCATCATGCCCGTCAACCGAAGCGAGCAGACCGATCTGGACGATCTGATTGAAGCGATTCGCTACTTCGAACAACGTACGGGGCAGATCATTACCTACGAATACTGCCTGTTCGAAGGGTTCAACGACCGTCCGGAAGACGCGCATCGCCTGGCCGACCTCACCCGGCAGGCGCCCGGCAAGGTCAACCTGATTCTTTACAACCCGGTCGAAGGCCTGCCTTTCCGTCGTCCCTCCGAGGAACGTCTGCAGGCCTTTATCCGCGTGCTGGTAGCGCGTGGCGTCACGGTTACCGTACGCCGAAGCCGGGGACAGGACATCCAGGCCGCCTGTGGCCAGCTGGCCATCTACGAACAGACAGCTTCAGAAACAGTGACATAATGCTGTCATTCTTCCTGTGGCAACTTATTCATCAGACCGTATGGCGCCATGAACAACCGACAGGCTGAGCCCACGATCGATTCCCGCGCCGAACTGCAATGGAGTTTGCTGCGCTGGATTGGGGGTTTTGTCACGGGCGCACTGGCCGTGCTACTCCTTCCCCGGGCCGTGCGTCTGTTCATCCGGCGTATTCTGCCCGGTCTATTGCTCGACGTGATCCTGGCGGTCACCGTCGGACTGATCACTGAAAAAGCTATCGAGTGGTTGCAGCGCCATCCCGAAACTTCACCAACCACACCAGAGCCGCATGGAGCCGCTTCGTCGACCGAACGAACGTCCTGATCGCCTGGGCGTCATCACGCATGGATCCCTCACCAAAGGCGTCGAGATGAAACTCGACGCCAGCGAGTCGATTGAGGACATTGTGGCAGGCACCTTCGTGGTCATTCAGGGCGAGAAGTACGACTTTTTCTCGATGATCACGGATGTGCGTATCGACGCTGCCAACGAAAACATTCTACTACATCCGCCATCGGCCGGTGATGGCCTACTGCGTCAGATCCTGAAGGGCTCGGGCACCTATGCGACCGTCACGCTCAAACCCATGCTTATGATGCGCAACGACGGGTTACAGGAACTGGCCGAGGTTCAGCCGGTCAAGACGGTGCCCAGTCACTTTGCACCAGTGGCCCGAGCTACCGCCGAAGACGTCGCTCGCATTTTCGGAAACGAAGCCAACGAAGGTGGCAATCGCTACTTTCAGATCGGCGAGCCGCTGGGCATGCCAGGCATCCCGGTCTGTATCGATCTGGACCGGTTTGTGGAGCGCTCCAATGCTGTTTTTGGCAAAACAGGCACCGGCAAAACCTTTCTGACGCGGCTGCTCCTGTGCGGCACGATCAAAACCGGCAGAGCCGTCAATCTGGTGTTCGACATGCACTCGGAGTACGGCTACAATGCCCGCAAAGAAGACGGCACATTCGTCAGGGGATTGCGCGAGCTGTTTCCCCAACGGGTACAGGTCTTCTCGCTGGACCCGCACGGTACCCGCAAGCGCACCAGGCGCGATCCAGACTGCGCCGTGTATCTGTATGCCGATCAGATCGAACCTGAGGATATTCTACCCCTGCGGGAAACGCTCAACCTGAACGAAACGGCGGCCGAAAGCAGCTTTCTGCTCCAGAAACACTTCGGACGCAACTGGCTGCTCACCCTGCTGCAAACTTCCGAAAGTGAGTTGAATACCCTGGCTGAACAGGTGGGCGCCCATCCGGCTTCACTGAGCGCCCTGCGGCGCAAGCTGGCCACGTTCGAACGCTACGACTTTTTCAAGACCGAATCGTCCAGCGGCAAACGCGATGTGCTGGAAGATCTGCTGGAGGCGCTGGGTGATGGCAAGTCCGTTGTGCTCGAGTTCGGCCGCTACGACGACCTGCGCGTCTATCTCCTGGTGGCCAACGTTATCACACGGCGCATTCGGACGGCCTATGAAGAAATGACGGCACGTTACCTGCAGACGCAGGATCCAGCCGACCGTCCACGCCAGCTCATGATTACCATCGAAGAAGCCCATAAATTTCTGATGCCAGGTGTTGCCCGCGAAACCCCCTTTGGGAAGATCGCGCGGGAAATGCGTAAATACTTCGTCTCGCTGCTGGTGGTGGACCAGCGGCCCAGCGCCATTGATGAAGAAGTGCTCAGCCAGATCGGCACGCGCATCATCGCTCAGCTTAACGACGACAAAGATATCACGGCAGCGCTGGTAGGCACGCGCGATGCGGGGGCGCTACGACAGGTACTGGCCTCGCTCGACTCTAAGCAACAGGCGCTCATTCTGGGCCATGCCGTTCCCATGCCTGTGGTCGTCCAGACGCGCTCCTACGATGACGCTTTTTATCAGGCCATGCGCGGCCCCGAACGTTCTTTTGAGGAGCTGGATGATGAAATGCAAAGCCTGTTCGGTTAAACGTGCATTCCTGCGAAGGATTTTGTAAACTCCGGCATCCGGAAAATCCTACCGCCATCCATGCTGATGCGCCTGTTTTTGCTGCTGCTCGTTGTCAGTAGCCTGACGTTTCCCGCCTTTGCACCACGCGCCCTTCCAACAAGTGCAGGCACAGAGGCTTCCCCGCTGGGCGCCTGGACCGAACGGCAGCTCCGCATGCTGACGCTGGAGCAGCAGATCGGCCAGCTCTTTGCCGTGCGGGCCCGCGGGGTGTTTCAGAGCGTGGACGATCCGGCCTACCGCGAGCTGGTGCGCCTGGTAGAGGCGTTTCAGGTGGGAGGGATCATCTTCTTCCAGGGTGATCCCTACAGTCAGGCGGTGCTCGCCAACGACCTGCAGCGTCGGAGTCGGCTGCCGTTGCTGATCGCCCAGGACACCGAATGGGGCGTGGCCATGCGCGTTCGCCGCACCACGAGTTTTCCACGGGCCATGGCTATCGGCGCAACGGGTAGCCCTGAGTATGCCTACGCGGTCGGCTACATAACTGCTCGTGAGGCGCGCGCCCTGGGCGTGCATCAGCTCTATGCACCGGTGGCCGACGTAAACAACAATCCGTTCAACCCGATCATTAACGTCCGCGCCTTTGGCGAGGACCCGGTGTTCGTGGCCTCCATGGTGCGGGCGTTCGTACGTGGCGTGCAGGATGCCGGCGCCATCGCGACGGCCAAGCACTTTCCCGGCCACGGCGACACGTCCATCGACTCGCACAGCGATCTGCCTGTGCTGCCCTTCGATCGCCAGCGCCTGGATACGCTGGAGCTG
>Ga0256839_1004249_pt1 | contig 14147 bp, 6 predicted proteins | sample 354166metaG_FD_185968 | JGI IMG/M metagenome (GOLD analysis project Ga0256839, IMG submission 185968) | Hydrothermal vent microbial communities from Mid Atlantic Ridge, Atlantic Ocean - 354-166 | ecosystem: Environmental > Aquatic > Marine > Hydrothermal vents | place: Atlantic Ocean: Mid... | reverse complement strand
CGCCTGGTCCTTCTGTTTCTTCCAGCCCAGGAAGAAGCCCAGCGCCCCGGCGAGCAGGTCCATGCGCTCGAGGTCGCGCTCGCTGAAGGCGTTCGCGCGGAAGGCGTCGAGGTTGAGGACGAGCTCCTCCTGCCCTTCCAGGGCGATGGGCACGTAAAGCACCTCGCGGATCTCGGCGGTGTTTGCGGCGGCGTAGAGCTTGGGGTGGCGGGCCTTGCTGCGGCGGTGTGCCTCGGAAGAAAGCCGGAAGACGCCCACCTTGTTTTTGGGGATGGGCCACTGCGCGTGGCTGGGCAGCCGCTGGTGCAGCAGGTCGGGCGGATGGCCGCGCAGGGCGACGAAGAGCAGGTCGCCGCTTTCCTCGCGGATCATCAGGCTGCCGGCGTCGGCGCCCGGCACCTGCTGGAGCGCGAAGTCGAGAACCAGCTTGTAGGGGTCCTCGGCCTCGACGACGTGCTGCATCAACCGCAACAGCGCGTGGCGGAAGGCGGCCTCCTTCTCCAGGTCGGTGACGTCGACGAAGACGGCGACGACCCCCGCGGGTTCCTGGCCCAGTCCGCGGACCGGCTGGGGGTGGACGCGGAAGCTCCGCTCCTGCCACTGGAAGCGAAGCGGGGGTACCTCGCCGCCCCGCCGCAGTTGCTCGAGCCGCTTCAGGAAACCCTCGGTCCCCTGCGGGTGGAGGAGCGGGACCGGGCGCCCGCGGTGCTCGTCCTTGAGCTCGAAGACCCGGGCGGCGGCCCGGTTGAAACGCAGCAACCGGCCGGCGAGGTCCACCATGATCACCGGCTGCGGCAGGGCGTCGAGCACTGCGGCCAGCTCGGCCTTGGTGCGTTCCTCCGCGCCGGTGTCGCGACCGAAGGCGACGTAGTACTCCTTGCCGCGGGCCCGCACCGGCGCGATCAGGCGGTCGGAGGGGTAGAGCTCGCCGGTCTTGCGGCGGTTGACGAAGGTGGCACGGAAGGTGCGCCCTGCCTTGAGCGCCTGCCACAGGCTGCGGTAGAACGACGGGTCGTGGCGGTCCGACTTGAGGATCCGGGGGTTCCGGCCCAGGACCTCCTCAAGGGCGTAGCCGGTCTCGGAGACGAAGGTGCGGTTGGCGAACTCGATGCGGCCCTCGGTGTCCGTGATCAGGACGGATTCGGGCATCTGCTCGATGACGGCGCGGAAGAGGTCGAGCCGCTCCCCGGTCTCGAGGCGGACCTTGACCTCGCCCAGCAGCTGGGCGACCCGCTCCAGCATTTCCAGCTCTTCGCCCTCGAAGGCGTCGGCTTCGCCGGCGTAGACCGAGAGCACCCCCACGGGTTGCCCCGCCACCGCGAACGGGAAGGCGGCGTTGGCCCGCAGGCCGTAGCGTTCGGCCGTGGGGCGCCAAGGGGCGAAGGCGGGGTCCTCCAGGGCGTTCTGCAGGACGACGGGCCGCCCCTCCTTCAGCGCCCGGCCGCCCGGGCCGCGGCCGGTAGGCGCTTCGTCGAGGGTGACCCTGATGCTGCGCGCGTACTCCAGGGCATCGCCGGCCCCGGCCACGAAGTCAAGGGACACGCCGCGGCCGCGCGTCCACACCGCCGCCAGCGGGTATCCGCCGGCGTCCACCAGGGTTTCCGTCAGGGAGCGGGCGAAGCCGGACCAGCTCTCCGCGCCCAGCGCGGCCTCGAGCGCCCGCAGCAGCACCCGCCGCGCCCGGTCGGCGCGACGGTGCGCCCGGGCCGTCTGCTCGTGCCGCACCACCAGCCCCACGAGCCGGACCGCCTCCTCGAGGAAGCCGCGGGTCGCTGCGCTCAGCTCCTCCCCGGGGGCGAGGCAGAGGTGGAGCACACCCACCGACGCGCCGCCGGCGGGGATGGAGAAGGAGGCGTGCTCCTGCCGCTCCCCGCTCCCGGCGTCGGGGCCACAGCTGCAGGAACCGGGTCCCGCCTCGTCGCAGCGGGCGCGTTCTTCGGGCGCGAGCCCGTACGAGGCCGCCAGGCGCAGCCGTCCCCCTTCGCGCAAGAAGACGGCCGCCCGCGGGGCCAGCCCCGGCCAGGGGTCGCGGCAGAGCTCGGCCAGCGCCCTTGCCAACCTTTTTTCAAGGGGAAGCGGTTCGAGGAGGGTGCCGATGAGCCGGCGCTGTACTTCAAACGTTCGCACTTACGCGTCAAATATAACACCAACGGGAGCGGGTCAACGGCGGAAATGCACAGGAAAAAAGTGTAGCCAGGAACGCTCTCTACTGCATGCCGGAACATACATTGATAACACGGTAAGTTGCTTTTCCGGTGGATACCAGTATCCGCGCAGCCTCATCCGGGGCGGTGGTTGCGTCGGCCCTTTTCTTGGTACAGCCGCTCGTCGGCGCTGCGGAAGGCGGTCTCGAAGTCGCTGGCCGTGGCGTCGATCCAGCCCACCGAGACCCCGGGAAAGCGCTCGCGGACGCGCTCGAAGAGGGCGTCCGGATCCCTTAGGTCCAGGTGCAGCCCTGCGAACTCGTCGCCCCCGGTGCGGTAGACCCCGTCGCCGCGGCGGGTCGATTGGCGCAGCGCGTCGGCCAGGTCGCGCAGCGCCTGATCCCCCGCCTGGTGTCCGTTGCGGTCGTTGATGCCCTTCAGGTCGTCGAGGTCCCACAGCGTCAGCACCAGGCGCCGCCCGGTGCGCTGGGCCAAGCCCTGCATGCGGGCGAAGTCCTCCTCCATGGCGCGCCGGTTCCCCAGGCCGGTGAGGGCGTCGCGCAGCGCCTGGTGGTGCAGCCGTTCGTGGTAGCTCTCCAGCCGCCGCAGCAGCTCGTGGTAGCTCGCCCCCAGCAGCGCCGAGAGCAGCCAGGCCATCGCGAACAACTCGGGGGGGTCGGGCCAGTGGAAGTAGAGCAGCGCCATCGCCGCGGCCAGCGCCAGCGCCGCCAGGGCGCCGGCCAGCCCCAGCGTCAGGGCGGCGACGTTGATGGGGAAGATGGCCAGCACGGCGTAGGCCTCGCCCTTGAAGTCCGGGGGAATCAACGTGGGGTTCTGGGCCACGTAGTAGGCGAAGAGGGGGAGGAGGCCAAGGGTGTGGACGAAGCGCCGCCAGTAAGGCCGACGGGCCGGGAAGAAGTAGAGCCCCAGGCTCCAGGCGGCGATCAGCGCGTCGAGGAAAAAGTCGCTGAAGGTCCCGCGGGCGAGCTGCAGCAGGAAGGCCACGCCCAGCGCCGCGGCCACCGTGAGCCAGTAGGAGGCCTCCAGAAAACGTTCCAGAGGATTGGCGGACGCTCGGAGCGCTTTCGCGGGCATGTTCGTTGCTATTGTACCTTGAAAATATTTGCGGTAAGCCAACTTCGCGCCCGATCGCAGCCTCCCGGCGGGCCCTTCGGGCCACCCGGCGGCGGTGCGGCCCCGGCGCTAGGGTGGACCGGAAACGGCCGGTCTAGCCCCGCCTGCGGTGAACCGCCGACCTTGTCGGGCCGCTGGTGCGGCGCCGGAGGAAGGCGGCCAGGTTGTTGAAGTCGCTAAAGTAACGACGTTCGCCCGTCGCCGTTTCCAGTTCGATGCGCAGCTGTCCGTCGCCCGTGCGCAGGACCCGGAGGCGGAAGTACAGTTGGACGGTAGGCATAGGGCCAAGATAGAGCCGCGGGCGTTGCCAAAACGTTGCGGTTCAGCCCTGCCCGAGGCGGGCTTCGAAAAAGTCGCGGTAGGGCCCTTGCAGCCCCACCCCCTCGAGGGCGAGCTCGCGGGCGCGGGCGGCCGCTCCCTGAGCCTCGTGAAAGAGCAGCGCCGAGGCCAGTACGTAGCCGAGCACGCCCCGGTGCCCGGCGCGGCGCGCCCGCTCGAGCGCCCGATCGAAACCCCGCTCCGCCTCGTCGTACGCACCGCGCAACGCGGCGATCTCGGCGAAGACCCGCTCGGCGTTGGCCTCGCCCGCCAGGTCGCCCGCCTCCCGAAACCGGGTCAGCGCCGTTCGGTTGTGCGCCTCCGCCGCGTCGGCGTCGCCCAGCGCCACCAGGCTGATGGCGACGGTGTTGTGGACCCAGCCGTTGTAGACCCAGCCGGGGTCGGGGTGGGCTTCCAGCGCGGCGTGCGCGTCGTCCAGGGCGGCTTCGTGTTCGCCGCGGGCCTGCCGGGCCACGGCGCGGATGTACAGCGCCTCGGCGCGCGGTCGGCCGGGCTCGAGCCCCCCCGCCTCCAGGAGCTCGTGCGCCAGGGTCTGCGCCGCCTCCAGGTCGCCGCGGTTGAAGTGGAGCGCCGCCCAGCCCAGGCGCACCCGCTGCTCCAGCAAGCCGTCGTCCAGCTCCCGGGCCAGGGCCTGACCGCGCTGGAGCAGCCGTTCGGCCCCGTCGAAGTCGAGCAGCGCCAGGTGCAGCCGGAAGCGGTCGTCCAGGACCGCGAGCTCCGTTTCCCGCCGCTCGTCCGCGGGGGCTAGGGCGACGGCCAGGCGGTACTGCTCGAGCGCCTCGCGGTAGGCGAAGCCGCGTTCCGCCGCCCGGCCGGCCGCCAGGCGGTGGCGCGCGGCCCGTTCGGGGCGGCCCGCCTCCTGGAAGTGGTGGGCCACCTGAGCGGGGGCGGACCCGGGCGTGCGCTCGAGCGCCTCGGCCACGGCAAGGTGCAGGTAGCGACGGGACGCCTCCGGCAGGGAGGCCAGGGTGCCTTCGATGACCAGGTCGTGGGCGGGGCGGCCGCGGCGGAAGAGGCCCAGCCGTTCCAGCTCGTCGCCCGCCTCGGCCAGGTCGAGCGGGCTCAGGTCGAGCACCCGGGCCGCCAGTTCCGGAGCGTAGGCCCCCGCCGCCACCGCGGCCAGCTCACAGACCCGGCGCGCCCGGGAACCGGCTTGGGCGAGGCGGCCGCTCACCAGTGCCCGCAGCTCCCCCTGGGGCCTGGGGCCGCCCGCGGCGCGGCTCAGGAAGAAGGGGTTGCCGCCGGTATAGCGCGCAAGCTCGCGCGCCCGTTCGGGGTCGAGGTCCAGCATCTGCGCGACCGCCTCCTCGGTGAGGGGCTCGAGCGTGAGCTCCACCGCCGACCCCTGGAGGAGCTGTTCCTGCACCCAGGTGGCGGCCGGGAGCGGCAGCGTGCGGGTGCGGTAGGTCACCGTTCCCGGCCGCTCGCCCAGCATGCCCGCAAGGCCCGCCACCAGCGCCAGGCTGGCGCTGTCCACGAACTGCAGGTCGTCGATGCCCCAGAACCACTCAGGGCCGTCGAAGGCCTCGAAGGCGCGGGCCAGCGCCGCGAGCAGGCGCGCGGCGCTGGCCCCCGGCGGGGGCTCGCCCAGTTCGGGGAGGATGCGCGCCAGCTCCCGGCGCACCCAGGGTTCGGGTTCGAAGCCCCGCTCCAGAAAGTACCGCAGCGCCCGCGCCAGCGTTGCGTGGGGCACCTCGGCGTCGCCGGGGCGGCCGCGCAGCTGAAACAGCTTCCACCCCTTGCGCCGCGCGAACTCGCGCACCAGCCGGGTCTTGCCGATTCCCGGCTCCCCGGCGATGAAAACCCGCCGGTTCTTGCGGCAGGCCTCCTCCAGAGCGGCCAGCTCCAGCTCGCGGCCGGCGAAACGCGGTTCGCCAGGGGCCTCGCGGCGACGCCGGCCGCTGCGGACGAACTCGGCCAGCGCCCGGGTCTCGGCTTCCGGGGGCAGACCCAGCTCTTGCTCCAGGAACCGGGCGTGCTCGTGGTAGACGGCCAGGGCCCGCGCCGGCTGGTCCAGGCGCAGGTAGGCCTCCATCGCCTCGCGGCAGGCGGTCTCGTCCAGGGGGTCGTCGGCGAGGCGCTCGAGCCAGAGCTCGACGGCGCGCTCCGGCGCGGCGCGCCGCGCCAGGGCCTCAAGCGCCCGGCGCTTCCCCTCGGCGAGCTGCTGGCGCACGTGCACGATCCAGTCTTCGAATTCGGGCGTAAACTCGCCCTGCACCCCGTCCAGGAAGGGCCCGCCGTAGAGCGCGTGGGCTTCGTCCCAGCGCTCCCGGGCGACGGCCTCGCGAAAAGCGCGCAGGTCCACCTCCACCTCCGCCAGCTCCAGCACGCCCCCCTCGCCCTGCAACAGCCCGGGTGCGGCCCTTGCGATCCGGTGCAGCTCCACCCGCAGGTTGGCCCGGGCGCTCGCGCTTTCCCACAACAGGGCGGCCAGCTGCTCGCGCGGCGCCGGCCCCTCGACGGCCAGGTAGGCGAGCAACGCCAGCGACTTCTGCGAGCGGAGCTTGACCTTCCGCCCGTCGCGGACCAGTCCAGCGGGCCCGAGCAGGATCAGACGCATGGGCATGGGCTTTGCACCAGTCTAGCGTCGGCGACGGGTCCGGTTTGCGACGCCGCTCACGATGCCCGGGGCGCAGGCCGGCTACGCGGTGGCGAAACACTCCCTTATCGAATTTGGCGCGCATGCATCCGGACCGCGGCCTGCGGGGTGTGAGCCCGTGGCCGCACGGCGCTGCTCATCAGCCACCGCCTGGCCTCGGTGCGCGAAGCCGACCGGCTCCTGGTGCTCAAGGAAGGCCGCCTGGTGGAAGACGGCGGCCACGACGAGCTTTTGGCACAGGGCGGCGAGTACGCCGAGCTGTGGCGGTTGCAGGCGGAAAGGTATGTAAGCGGGGATGCGAAATAAAGGTTAATGCCTTATTCTTTCTCATGCTCTGGAAGTGAGCCCAGGGCTACTCCTCGAGATAGCGCCCTTTTCCAGTCTATTCTTGGTGGAAGATGCTTGGATTCCTTTGCTCCTCCCGGCTCAAGTGCCAGTTCAACGCTTACAGGGGCCAAGGGATCTACTTGGAATTGGGCGGAATACACATTATCGCCGTTATGGCTAAGTTCTTTTTTGTGCAACTTCCGGTGCGCTTTGATCCGAAGCATCACCGCTCCATCCCTGGGTAGCTCTGCTTCTACCCGCACTTCGACGCCGTGAGGGTTACGGACTGCTTCCCAGGAAACAAGCTGCGGCGTAAACCGCACCGGCACGCTTTCAAGCCGGAGCGCGTCCCCCTGGTAAACATAGTCAATGAATAAAGTATCGCTCGACGAGGGCAACAGATCTTCCAAATTTTTACTCGGCTCTTCTTGAGACGCCAGACTGTATTGGAAGTAGCCAGCCGACAAACCCCGTGTGCTCTTCACTCTAAACCGGCTCCGTTCGGTCCATTCGAGAACGTCCTGGTAGCCGCTGAGCTCCAAATGTAGAACATTCTTGGGTAAGAGCTCGAAGTCGAGGCGTATTTCGTTTTCTCCGAAGCCCAAGATCACCCCTTCCTCGGGTTCCTCGGGCCGTACCCAAACCGGATTTCCCGTTTCGTCAAGGCGCGGCCTCCAGCTAAACTTGCACGGTGCAAGGGCGCCGGAAGACACCCGGGCCTCACCCCATACCCTCCGGCCCTCCTGCAACACCGATCTATATTTAACATCAGGAATTATCTCTAGCCCCTCCAGCCCCGGGAAATTTGCTAGGCTTTCCCCAGACACTAGCCGTACCTCTACCAGCCTCCGCTTGCTAGTGCGTGCAGCGCCCTTTTCCTTTGATTTTTGGCTAGGCGCCGGGGCGCTAAGTTTTATGTGCTCTACGAGGAGGTCGCGCAGTAGTCGTTCTGATTTACTGCGAACATAGGCAAACGGATGCGGCCGAGAGAAGAAGAGGCCCATGCTTTGGAGGGTTTCAATGAACTCCTCCTCCGATATTTCACCTACGAAGTAGTTCCATGCAAGCTCCGGCTCATCCCGTAATGCGTCAAGCAACCTAGCTATTCCCTCAAAGATGCGCTTGTATGTATCTGCGTGGCGGTATACATATTCATATCCTGTTTTGCTCTTGAGCATTGCTTCTATGTCGGGGGCTACGCCCGACTCCTTTTGCTTAAGATATTCCGTCAGCAGCTTGCCAAAAGGACCAGCCCGCAGCCCCTTGACCCCCCAAATCCGATCAATGGTCTGAACCAGCATTCTATTGCCGCTTTTGGTGACAAGGTACTCTTTCGTCTCGGGGTGCATACTAAATGCAGCCCACAGCTCATCGAACTCCCGCCTACTAGGGTGTTCTTGCCGTACTCCCAGCTCCTCTAGAAATGGCACCCAAAACTGCCTTTCGTTTTCCGGCACTTCGCGGAATAGCGTATATCCTCGCAAATATCCGAGCGCCACAAGCTGCTCATCGTCCGTCCAGTAGCGTCTATTCGCCAAGCGCCATACTTTTTTAAAATGCCGTTTTAAAAACAAATATTCGTCCTCGGAAAGCATGGCGTAAATGGGACCACGCTCTTTTAGCTGCCTAGATATTGTTTCCCACATCACTCGCCCTCGAATCTGGCCACAATCTCCTCAAGCCGTACCCAGTACCACAATGCAACTAGATAAATTTCGATTTCCTTTCTGGCCGATTGATTGATGTTGGATGATGTCAATTCATACAGTTTATGAGCCCAGGTTCTGACTATGTTGGTTGGATCTATTGACCCATCCGTTGGTGCGGCAAGAGGTTTGCTTTTTAAGGTTGCATCCGCAGCCCTTAGGGCTTTTGCTAGCGGATCAGCAGCATTTTCAATCCAGACATCCGGGTGCCGGATGTATCGTTTAAATTGTAGAAGCTCGCTTTTTTCTTTTCTAAGCCGAGCTATTAGCTCGTAAGCTTCTTCAAGGTTTAAGCGGCAAGCTTGGTATTCTTGGTTGGCGCGAGCCAATTTGTTGAGCTCTTTTTCGGCCTTTTCAAGCGTCGCTTCACACTGCTCAAGGCGCTGCTTGAGCTCGCCCCATGCCCTTTCAGCATACCTGAGCTTTTCCTGGCAGCTATTTCCTTCCACTGTATTTCTCCATAAGCGACTTTCTCAGTTCACTGACGAGCCCGCGCAGGCGGTAAAGATAGGTTTCATAGGAAAACAGGGAGGTTTCTAGCCACGGCTTCAGGGGCACGGTCAACATATCGTGTAGCAGCGTATCGGCGTCCATAAGCAATACGCCCTTGGGTTTCCCGTTGAGGTTTACCCAGTTGGTTTCGGCAAGTATGGGATCGTCCGAGTCCTTGAGCGCTGCTTGATATAGATTGATTAATGCTAGCAGGCGTTCCGTGGGATTTTCGGCAAGCGATGCGTAGGGCACAATCCACACACCACTTAAGTTGTCGGCGGCAAAAGGCGTTTGCATAGGAGGGGTTGCCAGTTCTTGCGGGGGCGTTTCGGGACATGGCTTGTCCGCGCTTTCTTTTTCCAGCTTCTTTTGGGTTTGCTTAAGGGCTTTTTGGCACGTGGCAAGCTGCTCGCGTATTTTCTCTATCCTTACCTCAAGCTTTTCAATCCGTTTGGCGGAACCTTCGAGTTGCCGCTTGGCGTTTCCAAACTCGCTTTCGAGCGCCTCTTTGGCCTGTAGCGCATGCTCAAGCCGTTTGGCTGTGGCCGCTAGTTCTTGCGTAAGCTCTGTTATCCGGTCGCGGGCCATCTCATTGGGTGCGCGTTTGCGGTGCAGGGCTTGCTTGCACTTCTGAACCTCCCGGCTCAGCTTCTCGACCTCCTGCGCTAGTGCCCCTCTTTTTTCTTCGGCGTCGTCTTCCTCGGTCTCCTGCCGTTCTTTCGCGTAATGCGCTTCTTCGGCATGATGCGGTATTGCCGCTTGAGCAAGCCAACCCCACCGGGGTTGAGCGTCCGCCTCTTCTAAAAACACCGAGGCTGCTTGCCACCACTCCTTGCGAGGTATGGGTTGCTCGGCAAAGGGCCACTCGCCGTTTGCAAGTCGTTCTAGCAAGTCTTCTGATGACTCCAGCCAGGCTTTGGCTAAGTTGCTTATTACGTCGTGGCGACGCTCAAAGATCCGCTCCAACCGGCTCAAAACCTGGTCGTCTTGTAAATCGCTAAGCTTTGCAGCCACCAAGCTAGCGGCCTCTTTGCTGTGGCGCGGAAACTGCGCCCTGTATTGGCGTGCCAGCTCCCCTGGCTTGGCGAATCCACCCAAGACGGTTTTTAAACCGGCTAAGTCCTTTTCGGCAATAAGGTTGTCAAGTGCCCCGGAGAAGCTCACGTTAATCCCCTCGCAAAGTTTTCTTCATAAGCCGGGCTAGCTCTTTTTGACCAGCTTCGTTAATGCGGTAAACGTGACCTGACTGGTAGTCTTCCATTTCAACCAGGCCGACTTCGACAAGTTCTTTGAGCTGCTTGTTTATTTCATTCCGGGTTACGAACGCCAGCTTGCCGAAAAAGCGGCGATCTCTGAGCCATTTCGGAACAGTGCGGGGCTCTTTGCCGGTCCAAAACGTTGTGTTGCCGATAAGTGCGTTGGCAATGATGGCAGAACCATAGCCGGTAAACTGTCTACCCTCGCCTCCCCGCTCCTGCCAGGTTTTGGCGGTGTCCTGCATCCACTGCAGGAATTCCAAGACGACCTCTTTAGGCCTGTATGCGTCAAGGATTATGTTATCGTCTAATCTATTTTCAGCTCCCCAGGGTGGATCGCCGTCATGGTAGCCACAACCTGAGCAGTCTGTCATGGCAACTCCTTGATACAAAAGTAAAAATTCACGATAGCAGCCGGTGTATTTTACATAGTTGCCGACGTGCTCTACCCGCTCCTTTGCTCGTTTTAGAAGTTGGCGTGTGTGGTTTCGAAGCGGAATAATATTACGGCGGTTGATGAGTCTTAAGTGTAGCGCAGGCTCATATGAACGGAGAATGCGAAGCCATCCCTTTCTCCACGCGCTATACAGCCAGTTATATTTTTCTACGATAACCTCCGAATCGCTTAATAGAGTAAAGTCCAGCAAGCAGCGTTCTCTCTCGCGGTGCGCGATGCCCAAGTCTTCTACAAGCTCGCAATCCTCTACCAATAAAGCAGCTTTACCCGGCAAAAAGTCGTAACTTATTACATCAAAGCTAGCTGCTCTGCCCAGGATTAACCTGAGGTCGTTTTCGTCAATTATCCACTTTTCAGACTCGACATCCACACGGCCCGTGTTTGCTAAGTCGTTTACCTCCTTTACTAAGCTGCTTGCATACCCCATCCAGCCGCGCGCATGGTTGTCTCCTACAATCTCCACCAGTGCGTTAACGTGATTTTCGTCATAGCCCCACCGCGTAGCCATCCACTCAACTAGATCCCGGTCTTTGGGCGCATGGCAAAGTAACGCATAAGCGCCCTCTCCGTCCCTACCCGCCCTGCCCGAGCCCTGTAGGTAGGCTTCGATGCTTTCGGGTGGCTCAAAGTGAACCACAGCACGCACGTTGCGTTTGTCTATGCCCATGCCAAAGGCTTTGGTAGCAACGACAATCGGGGTTGTCCCCTCTTCGAAGCGTGCCTGAACTTCTGACCGTATGAGGTCTCCTAGACCCGCATGGTAGGCCTCGGCTCTGAAACCCAACCGGCCTAGCGCCCACGCCAGCCGCTCCGAATGCCGCCGCGTGTTGACATATACGATTGAACTCCAGTTGTTCTGTCCGTATTTCCTGTTCAAATACGTAAGGAGCTGCGCCAGCTCACTCAGCTTCTGAATGGGAGCTGCCTCACCGCGTGCTTTGTGTATGTAATATTTAATTTCGGGTCGATCTGGGTACGTTTCTACAAGGCTAATATTTCCGGGTGAAAATTCAAATATCTTGTAAAGTTCTTTACGCACCTCGGGAAAAGCCGTTGCGGTTAGCGCGGTGATGGGGACCCCCGGCGCCAACTCGCTGCGAATGAGTTTTACTGCATCGAGGTAGTCGGGTCGGAAGTCGTGCCCCCACTCCCAGATACTGTGGGCCTCGTCGAACACAAAGCGCTTCAAGCGGTTGCTAGCAGCTTCTTCCTTGATTAACGAGCGTAGCTCCTGGTCGCGAACTATCCGCTCAGGGCTTAGGTAAAGCAGGTTTATCCTTCCCTTGCGCACTTCTTCATATACAGCAGCGCGCTCCGCGGCGACCATCGAAGAGTCAACCTTGGCCGCTGGCAGACCGCGGTCTTGCAGTTTGTTGACCTGGTCGGCCATTAGCGCTTTGAGTGGCGAAACGACAATGGTAAGGCCTTCCTCTACAAAAGCGGGTAGCTGAAAGGTGAGGCTCTTTCCGTACCCCGTGGGGAGAAAAACAAAAACGTTCTGCCCGGAAAAGGCGGCGCTCATGGCCTCGCGCTGTTTTTGTTCGCGCTCCCCCTCTTTCGTTAAGTCAATGCCTTCCCAGAAAACTTTAGCGATTTGAGTGGCCTTTTCAAGCGGTCCAGTCCCGGATTCCCTGATCTCGTACAGGCGTTTGAGGGTGCCGTCTACCAGCTCCTCGCTCGGAAGCTCTTTGCGCTCTACGCTCAGAATCTCCGCAAGAACGTCATAGAACTCCTTTCGGGTTCTAGGAAAGTGCTTGTTCATTTGAGCACCTTCGGGCAGGGCGTCAAAAAACCTGGTTTGGTAAAAGGCGTTTACGATGCGCTTGTCCCACAAAACGAAGACACCTTCACCGGCTTCGGTTCTGCTATCGCGGATGAGCCGGCCAAAGGCCTGAACAAAGGAAAGCGTGGCTTTGGGCATGTAAACGTCGTTCCACGGGTCGAGCCCCTGTTGCTCCGCAAGCTGCCCGCGCGCTTCGAGCAGGCGGTTTGGCACTGGGAAGGGAATGCGCTCCAGGCCTACCAGCTTCAGGTTGGGCAGGTCAACGCCTTCCATGAATGAGCGCGAGCCAAAAGTATGCCCCGGCGCTTCGGGATGCGCTCGCATGCGTTGTACTGCGTCTTCCCGCTCCTTGCGGGTTAACGGGAGGATTACGTCATCGCCCAGACGGTCGCGAAGCCTTGATCCCGTTTCTTTCAGTCGCGCACTGGAGGTAAAGAGGTTCAGGCTGCGCTTTGCAAAGGGAAGGACCTGACTGAGCTCCTCTTCCAGGAGGCGCGAGAACTGCTTTTGCAAGTTGCCGCGAGCTTCGGGAAGGTGGCCTGGAACAACTAGGTGCGCCTTTTCATAAGGCAAAACACCCCGGAGCTTTACAGCCTCGTGGCTTTCGAAAGATTGCTCAATGCCGAGCGCTCGTTTTATGTAAGCAAAACCATCACCCAGGTCCAGCGTGGCGCTAGTAAAGACGGCCCCCATCGTGCTACGCCAGAAAGGTGCGAGGTGTTCAACCAGATCAACCGGTTGGGCAAGAATGGTCCAGGTGTCCCCAGTGTGAACGAGTTCAGCCACCCACTCTTTTTCGTTCAGGTGCCCGGCAACTGCTGCTTGTGCTACCTTGCTCAACTCGAGGAAGCGATCAAGCACGTCAAACAAGGGGTCGAGCCTGAAGTAAAGGCGGCTGCCCTTGGGAACAACTTCCCTGAGCTTGTTCAAAAGGCTGGAAACCTGCTTGCGCACTGCACCTAACCCGTGCTCGATCTGTCCCCACTCCCTTTTGGTGCTTACTGCGGGAACCAAGTCGAGGCGTATGTCGTATCTAGGGTCTCCTTGACCGTATTTCTTTATTAAGAACACGAGGTCTTTGCCAAGCGATTCTATGCTGCTGAGAAGCGAAATGACCAGAGATTCCCTGAATTCCTTGGCGAACTCCACGAGCGGACCTGGCGGCGTCTGACCCAGAATATCGAGTAGCCGGCCGCGGTCGCGGAAAAGCCCGGTTTTCCGCCCAGGGTCGTACAAACGCAGTATTCGTGCCAGCAATTCTTCTCCTGTTACCTGCCGGGAAAAGGTGGCCGTGGCCTGACCTTCCAGGTTGTGCGCTTCGTCTACAACAAGGTGACAGCACGTCTCATCTTCGTTTTGCGTCAAGGCGGCCTGATGCGCAAGAAGCCAAGCCTGGTTGGTGATCCAGATTTTCGCCCTCTTTTTTCGGTTGGATGCAAGTGTATAAGCGCAGTGGCGGTGCTCCAGCCCCTGACCACAGCGCTTTGCATTCGTTTGCACGCGATAAAACACCTCGCGAAAGCCGGCACGGCTGCGCCAGTATGCGGGTAGCGCCTCTAGGTCGTAACCCCCCTTGGAGGCGTAATGAACCAGTGCGCCGACTGCGGCCCGGGCATCGTCGTTCAAATGCTCCCGTTCTTCGTATGCTTCTTTGAGGGCATCGAGGCAAAGGTAGTCGCGCGCGCTTTTGAGGTAAACAGCGCCCGCGGAATAGCCCCTTGTTAAGAGGCCTTGCAGCTCGTCGATGGCCTGCATTTGCAACAATTTTGTGTGTGTGGCGACTATGTAGGGCAAATCCTCGCCCTTTTCGCTAGAAGCCAAGTGAAGGATCGGGAAAAGATAGCCGCGGGTCTTTCCGGTGCCCGTAGGAGCTTCGATCAATAGGGCTTTACCCCTCGACCCTAGCGCTT
>Ga0256839_1004248_pt1 | contig 14147 bp, 14 predicted proteins | sample 354166metaG_FD_185968 | JGI IMG/M metagenome (GOLD analysis project Ga0256839, IMG submission 185968) | Hydrothermal vent microbial communities from Mid Atlantic Ridge, Atlantic Ocean - 354-166 | ecosystem: Environmental > Aquatic > Marine > Hydrothermal vents | place: Atlantic Ocean: Mid... | reverse complement strand
CCCCGCCCCCGCCGCGCGGAAGCCGGAGCCGCCTCCGAAGCCCGCGCCGCCCGAGGCAGCTCCCGAGCCGGCCCCGAAGCCGCCCGCGCCGAAGGTGGTCCTGCCGGAGAAGCCCACCCCGCCGTCACCGAAACCGCGGGCGAGGCCGAAGCCGCGCCCCCGGCCGCAGCCGGCCCCGGCGCCGCCCCCCCAGGCGACCTACGACGATGTGCTCGCGGAGCTTCGCCGCGAGGCCGGCGAGCCGGTGCCGACCCCCGTGGCTTCCGCCGGGGCGCGCAGCGGCGCGGCCCGGTCGGGCGGGTCCGGCACGCCGGTTCCGCCCGAGGTGGGGGCCTGGCTGCGGGATGCCCAGGCCCACGTGGAACGGATGTGGGTACGCCCGCCGGGCTTCGACGGGGCGGGCCTGGTCGCCGTCGTGGAGATCGAGCTCGCCGCGGACGGCCGGCTCCTCGGCGACCCGCGACTCCTCCGACCCTCGCCGAACCCCATCTTCAACGACAACGCGCTCCGCGCGGCGGCGAAGGCGAGCCCCTATCCACCTCCGCCCGAGCCCGGGCGCTGGACGGTCACCTTCAGCGGGGATCGGCTGTGAGGCACGCCCGGCTGCGGATCCCTGCGCGTGCCGGAGCGGTCGTCCTCGCTGCGGCCGGGCTCCTCCTCTGCGTCCTCGCGGGTACTGCGCCCGCCGACGAGCGTCCCACGGTTCTCGTCACCGATCCGCGGGCGAGCGCCTACCGGGCGGCGGTCCAGCGGTTCCGCGAGGCCGGTCCCTCCCCGGATCCGGTGCGGCCCGGCCGCTTCCGCGCGGCCCTCGTGCGGGCCCTCGAGTTTTCCGGCGTGTTCGAGATCCTGGATCCGGCGAGCTACCTGGGAGGGCAGGAGACGGGGGCGCTGACCGGGCGCCCCGCCTGCGAGCCCTGGAGGGCGATCCGAGCCGATGCGCTGGTGGCGGGCGAGATCCGGGCTCTGCCGACGGGCCTCGAGGTGGAGTTCCGCACCCTCGACGTGGGCCGGTGCCGTCCCTTCCCCGGTCGGGTCTACCGCGGTGGGACCGGGGACGAGCTCCGCATCGCCCGGCGGATCGCCGACGACGTGGTGGAATTCTTCACGGGTGTGCGGGGCGTGGCGTCCACGGAGATCGCCTATGTCGCTTCGTCCGGAAGCGCCCGCGAGATCCACGTGATGGATGCCGACGGGGGCAACCCGCGCGCGGCGACGCGCAACCGCTCGATCAACAACTTCCCCGACTGGGCCCCGGACGGCCGCTCGATCGTCTACAGCTCCTACCGCGAGGCCGGCTCGCCCGCCCTGTTCCTGCTGACCCGGGGACGCCCCTCTCCCGGTCGGATCCTGCGTGGACTCGGGGTCGGACCCATCTACCGCGGCGTCTTCGACCCGGGCGGCCGGCGACTGGCTCTGGTGGTGGGCGGTGCCGACGGCTCGGAGATCTACACGGTGGGCCGTGACGGTCGCGCCCTCCGGCGACTCACGCGCAACCGCGCCATCGAGGTCTCGCCCTCGTGGTCCCCGGATGGCCGGCACCTCGCCTTCGTCTCCGATCGCGCGGGCTCGCCCCAGATCTACCTGATGGACCAGGACGGGCGGCGCGTGCGGCGCCTCACCTTCGAGGGGAGCTACAACACCGATCCGGCCTGGTCGCCCGACGGCCGTTGGATCGCCTACCAGCGGCGGGTGGGGACGGGCTTCGACATCTGGATCACCGATCCCGAGGGCCGGGTGAACGTGCCGGTGGTCGACCACCCGCGGAGCGACGAGGCTCCGAGCTGGTCGCCGGACTCGCGCAAGCTGGTCTTCGCCTCGAACCGGCGCGGAAGCTACGACCTCTACGCCGTGAATCTCGACGGCCGGGGGCTCGTCCGGCTCACCCGGGATCCCGGAGACGAGACGGCCCCGGATTGGGGGCCGTACCCGGAGTAGACCCGGAAGCGCCCGCGGGCGGCGGGCGCGACCGCACGGAGCAGGGGGGGGCGATGGCAGCAGGATCGTCGACCGCAGGGTGCCCGCGGCGGGCCGCTGGCGCCGCGGGCGGGCGGAGGACCGGGCGCGTGGTGGTCGGCCTCGCGACGGCGCTCGCCCTCGGGGGGTGCGTCACGGTGGCCGAGTTCCGAAAGCTCGAGGACCGGGTGCTCGCCATGCAGCGGGAGGCGCCCGGAGGCGCCGCCAGCCGGGCCCAGGTCGCCGACCTCATGGCGGAGATCGACTCGCTCCGCCAGGAGGTGCGGAGCCTGCAGGGGCGGGTCGAGGTGGCCGAGCACGAGGCCGAGCGGGCCCGCGAGGAGGCCCGGCGCGCGCGGGAGGAGGCAGTGCGTCGGGCGGCCCCGGCGGGGACCCCGCCCGGCGCTCCCGGGGCAGCGGGGGCCGGAAGCCCGGTGGCAGCGGCCGGAGCCGCCGGGCCCGCAGAGGGATCCTCGCCGCCCGGTGCCCCGGCGGCCGGCCCGGAGGGCACCCGCGAAGCGGCGGCAGAGCCCGGCGCGGGGGCGGGGGAGCTCGCCGCGTTCCGGGAGGCCTACGCGGCGTGGCGCGCGGACGACCTCGACGCCTGCATTGACCGCTTCGCCGCGTTCCTGCAGACTTATCCGACTTCCCCGTACGCTGACGATGCCACGTATTGGATGGGCGACTGCTACTTCAAGAAGGGCGACTACAGGTACGCAGTGCTCCGCTTCGACGACGTCGTCACGCGCTACCCCGAGGGCAACATGGCGCCGGAGGCGCTCTACCGGCAGGGAGAGTCGCTCCTGCGCCTCGGTCCGCGCTACACCCAGGCGGCGCGTCGTGCCTTCGAGCGCGTGCTCGAGGAGTACCCGGAATCCCCGCGCGCGAGCGCAGCGCGCGAGCAGCTCGAGGCCCTCGGTCCCGGCCAGGCGGCCGCGGGCCCGGTCCCACACGTGAGGTGAGACAGTGAGAAAGCGGGATCTGGAGAAGTTTCGCAAGATCTTGACGGAGAGCCGCGACCAGCTCCTCGGAAACGCCCGCAAGGCCCTGTCCGGAGACATCCATCTCGATCCCGACGACTTCCCGGACGAGATCGACACCGCCTCGTCGGAAGTGGGACTCGCCTTCATCGGCCGCCTCCGCGAGCGGGAGCGGGGCCTGCTGAACAAGATCGAGGCAGCTCTCGACAAGATCGAGCGCGGCGAGTACGGCAAGTGCGAGAACTGCGGCGAGGAGATCGGCCTCAAGCGCCTGCAGGCACGGCCGGTGGCCGAGCTGTGCATCGACTGCAAGGCGGAACAGGAGCAGCTCGAACGCCGCATGGGCGAGTGAGCGCGGTCCTGCCCGCGGATCGGCTGGTCCTCGGCGTCGAGAGCAGCTGCGACGAGATGGCCGCGGCCGTGGTGCGGGACGGCCGCGAGCTGCTCTCGAGCGCGGTGCGCGGGCAGCAGGAGGTCCACCGACCCTACGGCGGCGTCGTGCCGGAGCTCGCCTCCCGGGACCACGTGCGCGCCGTTTCCGAGGTGGTCGAGCGCGCCCTCGAGGAGGCGGGTGTCCGCGCCGAGGACCTGACCGGCGTGGCGGTGACCGCGGGCCCGGGGCTGGTGGGCTCCCTCCTGGTCGGGCTCTCCTTCGGCAAGGCGCTTGCGTGGCGCCTCGGGATCCCCTGCGTGGGCGTGCACCACCTGGCGGGCCACCTGGCCGCCGCGGAGCTCGCGGAACCCGCGCTGGTTCCGCCCTATGTGGGGCTCGTGGTCTCTGGCGGGCACACGGCCCTCTACCGGATCGACGCCTCGAGCGAGGTCGCCTGTCTCGGCGCCACCCGCGACGACGCGGTGGGGGAGGCCTTCGACAAGGTGGCCCGCCTCCTGGGGCTTCCCTTCCCGGGTGGCCCCGCGGTCTCGCGCGCGGCGGAGCAGGGGGATCCGGATGCGATCCCGCTCCCCCGGCCGATGCTCGGCCGCGGCGGCCTCGACTTCTCCTACAGCGGACTCAAGACGGCCGTGGCCATCGAGGTGGAGCGGCGCCGGCCGCTCGGTCCGCGCGACGTCGCCGACCTCGCGGCCTCCTTCGAGGCCGCCGCCGTCGACGTGCTGGTGGCCAAGCTCGAGCAGGCGCTCGAGCAGGAGGACGTGTCGCGCGCTGCGGTGGTGGGCGGTGTCGCCGCCAACCGCCGCCTGCGAAGCCGGGTGGCCGAGCTCGCGCGCGACCGGGGCGTGCTCGCCGTCTTTCCACCGGTCGCGCTCTGCACCGACAACGCCGCGATGATCGCCGCGGCCGGTGCCCGCGAGCTCGCCCGGGGGCGCCGATCCGGTCTCGATCTCGGTGCCTTCTCCCGCGCGCCGCTGGTCGCCACCCCGGGCGTCCGGAGCGCGCGACCCGTGGCGTGAGCCGGGAGCCCATCCGGTCCATTCTCGCCCGGCGGGGCCTGGCGCCGAGCCGGGACCGCGGACAGAACTTCCTGCGCGACCGGGCCCTGGCCCGCACCCTGGTGCGCGACGCCGGGGTCGGGCCGGGGGATGCCGTGATCGAGATCGGGCCCGGGCTCGGGGCCCTGACCGCTGCGCTCGCCGAGCGGGCGGCCCGGGTGGTGGCTCTCGAGGTGGATGCCGGGCTCGAGGCCTACCTGCGCGAGGAGGCCGGCCTTCCCGCGTCCGTGGAGGTGCGCCACGCCGACGCGCTCGAGGTCGACCTCGGCGCCCTCGTCGATGCGCTCGCGGCCCGGTCGCCGGGCGGCGCCGTGCGGGTGGTGGGCAACCTGCCCTATGCGATCTCCGCCCCGCTCCTCCGCCGCATCCTGGACGTGCTCCCCGGGCTGGCGGGGGCCTCGCTGATGCTCCAGAAGGAAGTGGCGCGCCGGCTTCTGGCTCGGCCGAAGGACCCGGGCTACGGATCGCTCGCAGCGCTGGCCGCGCTTCGGGCGCGGGCGGAGCACCACCGGGACGTCGCGGGGCGCGCCTTCGTCCCGGCGGCGCGGGTCATCTCGAGCTTCGTCACGCTGCGGCCGCGGCCGGCGAGCCCGCTCGGACCGGACGAGTTCCGGCTCTTCGAGGCCTTTGTGCGCGCCGCCTTCCGCCATCGCCGCAAGACCCTCGCCAACAGCCTGCGCGAGACGGGGTTCCCGGCAGCCGCCGTGGAGCGTGCGCTCGCGGCGCAGGGGCTTCCTGCCGGGGTGCGCGCGGAGGAACTTTCTCCCGAGCAGCTCTTCCACCTCGCGCGGCGGATCCCGCCGGCGCCCGGGGGTGGAACGGAGGCCTGACCCCTGGAGCCGTCCGTCGTCCTCCACCGGCTGCTCGAGCTCGCCTCGGAGCTCGGCCTCGAGGTGCGGGAGCTTCGGCCGGCCGGCGACCCGGTGGGGGATCCGCCCGCCCGGCCCGGGGTGTGCCGACTTCGCGGCCGCGTCTACGTGCTCCTCGATCCCGCGGATCCCCCCGAGGAGCGAATTGCGCTCGTTGCGCGGGCGCTGCACCGCTTCGCGGGCGACCGACTCACCGCGCGCTATCTGCCACCCGCCGTCCGGGAGGTTCTCGAAGCGGCCGCGGGCGAGGGGCCTGGTTGACTTCGAGTCCGCCCCGCGTATGCTAGGGACCGCTCGAGCGGAAGCGCACGGGGCGCTCCGCATCGGCAGAACCCCCCGGGCGCGGCAAGGCCCGGAAACGAAAGCGACGCCTCGAGCCCGAGCATCGCCCGGATCGGAGGTCGCCGAACAAACGCCATCCCGGCCGAGCTGCCACGGCCCGCCCGGCGCGCCAGGCGCCTGCGGGTGGAGGGATCTCGGCAGCACCCGTGCAGGGGCCAGCCGGCTCGGTCGGCAGCCCCGGTGGGCGGGAGGCGGAATCGTCGGGCGGCGGAGACCGGGACGGGGGCCCAGGGTGGAGCGCCTTCGGCGGTGGCTTCTCCGCCGACGCGCACCGAAAGCGCCTTTTCCCCCACACTCGGATCGGAGCGGGCGAAGCGGGTACCGCCGCGGCGGTTCCGCGCCGTTTCCGGACCCCGAACGCGCCCTGTGGTGCTCCCCCGGCCTGGGTGCGGCCGGGTGGAGCGGCGGGCCGGTCCGGGCTGCCGGTCCCCGCGTCCGGGGAGGGAGGCCGCCATGTCCGTCCACCCCTCCCCTAAGGCCACCGGCTCGCCGGCCGCCCGGAGCCGCGGTGCACACCGGGAGCACCGGGTCACCGTGCGGACGCTCGCCGCGCGCAAGCGCCGGGGCGAGCCCATCTCCATGCTCACCGCCTACGACTTCTGCTTCGCCCGGATCTTCGACCAGGCCGGGATCGACGTCCTGCTCGTGGGAGACTCGGTGGCCAACGTCGTCCAGGGCGAGGAGACGACCCTTCCGGTCACCCTCGACGACATCGTCTACCACACCCGCGCCGTGTCCCGGGCGGCGCGCCGGAGCCTGGTGGTGGCGGACATGCCCTTCGGCTCCTACCACGTCTCGCCCGAGGACGCGGTGCGAAGCGCGCTCCGGCTCGTGAAGGAGGGCGGGGCCCACGCCGTGAAGCTCGAGGGCGGCGCGGCCATGGCCGAGACCATTCGGCGCGTCACCGCCGCGGAGATCCCGGTGATGGCGCACATCGGGCTCACGCCCCAGTCGCTGCACCGCATGGGCGGCCTCCGGGTACAGGGCCGGAGCGCCGCGGCCCGGGAGCGCCTGCTCCGCGATGCGCGCGCCGTGGAGGAGGCCGGGGCCTTCGCGCTGGTGCTCGAGGCCATGCCGCCGGAGGCCGCGGCGCGGGTGACCGCCGAGGTGGGGATCCCCACCATCGGCATCGGGGCCGGAGCGCTCTGCGACGGGCAGGTGCTCGTGATGCACGACCTGCTCGGGCTTTCCGAGTGGACCCCGAGCTTCGTGAAGCAGTACGCCGACCTCGGCGCCCGGGCGGCCCGGGCCGCCCGGGCCTTCGCCGAGGAGGTCCGGGAGCGCAAGTTCCCGGACGAACGACATACCTACGCGTAGGGCCCGTGGAGACGCTCAGGACGGTCGGAGAGCTCCACCGCTTCTCCGAGGCGGTGCGGGGGCGGGGAGGGCGCCTGGCGCTGGTGCCCACCATGGGCTGCCTGCACGCCGGCCACCTGGCGCTGGTGGCCGAGGCCCGGCGCCGCGCCGATGCCGTGGTGGTCTCGATCTTCGTGAACCCGACCCAGTTCGGGCCCGGGGAGGATTTCGAGAGCTACCCCCGCACCCTCGAGGTCGACCTCGGGAAGTGTCGGGCCGCCGGAGTCGATGCCGTCTTCGCGCCTCCCGTGGAGGAGCTCTACCCGCCGGGGGCTTCCACGACGGTGGAGGTGGCGGGGCTCAGCGAGGGCCTGTGCGGCCGCTCGCGACCCACCCACTTCCGCGGGGTGGCGACGGTGGTGGCCAAGCTCCTCTGCGCCGCGCGGCCCGACGTGGCGTGCTTCGGGGAGAAGGACTACCAGCAGCTCGCCGTGGTGCGGCGCCTCACCCGGGATCTGTGCCTTCCCACCGAGATCGTGGGGGTCGCGACGGTCCGGGAGCCCGACGGCGTCGCGCTCTCGAGCCGGAATCTGAGGCTTCGGCCGGATGCCCGGCGGGAGGCGCGGGTGCTGGTGCGCGCCCTCGAGGCGGCGGAGGCGCTGGTCGCCGCGGGCGAGCGGCGGCGCGAGGCCGTGCTCGCCGCCGTGCGGGTCGAGCTCGCCAAGGCGCCCTCGGCCGAGGTCGACTACGCCGAGCTGGTGGACGCCGCCAGCCTCGAGCCGGCGCCCGAGCTCCTGCGGGTGCCGACCCTGCTGGCGCTGGCGGTGCGCTTCCCCTCGCGGGAGGGGCCGGGCGCGCCGCCCGTGCGACTCATCGACAACCGCGTGCTCCGGCCGGAGTGCGCAGCGGAGGAGCCATCGTGACCCGGCGAATGCTCAAGTCGAAGATCCACCGTGCCACGGTGACCGAGGCGAATGTCGAGTACGAGGGGAGCGTCTCCATCGACCCGGAGCTGCTGCGCGCCGCGGACATCCTGCCCTACGAGGCGGTGGACATCTGGAACTGCAGCCGCGGGACCCGGCTGACCACCTACGCCATCGAGGGCGAGCCGGGAAGCCGGGAGATCTGCGTGAACGGCGCCGCAGCGCACCTCGTCAAGCCCGGCGACTGCGTGATCATCGCGTCCTGGGTGGACGTGGCCGAGGAGGAGATCCCGAACTTCCGCGCCCGCCGCATCTTCGTGGATGCGCGCAACGAGATCCGGGAGATCGCCTGAGTTCGCTAGCCTCGGCCTCCATGGCCGAGAAGGGCGAGCTGCGGGTCGTCGCCACCAACCGCAAGGCCCGACACGACTACGAGATCCTCGACACCCTCGAAGCCGGGATCGCGCTGCTCGGCCCGGAGGTGAAGTCGCTCCGCGCCGGCCGCGCCAACCTCGCCGAGGGCTACGCCGTGATCCGCCGCGGTGAAGCCTTCCTGCGAGGGGTGCACATCAGCCCCTACGCCCAGGCCGGGCGGGAGAATCCGGAGCCGCGACGGGAGCGCAAGCTGCTCCTCCACCGGCGCGAGCTCGCCCGGCTGGCCGGCCGCCTCGGGGAGCGCGGGCTCACGCTGATCCCCCTTCGGATCTACTTCCGCGGCGGTCGGGCCAAGGTGGAGCTCGCACTCGCCCGAGGTCGGCGCAAGGCCGACCGCCGCGAGGCCATCCGCGAGCGCGAGGTGCAGCGCGAGATCGATCGCCGCCTGCGGCGCTCGGCGCGGGGAGGTCGGTGATCCAGGGGCCCGTGGGCGGAGCGGCCGGCCCGGGGGGGGCGGGCGCTGCGCGCGGGCCACGGCGGGGGCGGCGCGGGCGGAGCCGCGCGCGCGCGGGCCTCGGACTCCTCGTCCTCGCGGTGTGGGCCGCGGGCGGCTGCCGGGCCGGCCCCGAGGTGGTGGGCGGGGTCAGCCGCGCGGACCGCCGGGACTACCGCGCCTTCCGCGCCCGTTTTCCGGACCTGCTCGAGCCGAACTACCTGCCCTTCATGACCCACCGGGTGCGGATCCCCGGATCCGACGAAGACGCCCTCGTCTTCTGCCGCTTCGAGATCGACGCCTTCCCGCTCGCGGTCCGGCTCGAGGGTCCGGAGCTCGACGACCTGCAGGACGAGTTCCACCCCACACCGCCCGAGCGCTACCGCGCGGCGGTGCGCGAGGCCTTCCGCGCCTGGGCCCGTGAGCTCGAAGGACCCTTCGACTTCGTCTTCGTGGAGGAGGACGGCGCTTCGGATCTGGTGGTGCGCATCCGCGGCGAGGAGGCTCCCGTCCCGGTTCCGGAGGTCCGGGTGCTGGGCTCGGCGCCCCTCGGCCGCGCCTGCCGGATCCTCGAGGCCCGGCCGGGCGCGGACCGGCTGGCCGTGGACTTCCGGGTCCCGGAGCTCCAGATCTACGTCGCCGACGAGTACGGCCTGCTCACGCCGGAGCAGGTGCTCCAGGTGGCCCGCCACGAGATCGGCCACGCGCTCGGCATGCGGGGACACAGCCCGGTGCCGGCCGATCTGATGTACGAGATGGTGCGAGACCGGAAACTCCTGCGGGAGCGGGAATCCGCCTTCTCCGAGCAGGACGAGAACTCCTTCGCCGATCTCTACCGCCTGCCGAACGGCACCGTCTACCGCTGGGTCCCCCGCGAGGGGGAGCCCGACCGGGAGCCCGAGCCGCTTCCGGCGGGCCCGCCCGAGCTCGATCCCGCGCCCCACGTGGACGCGCGGCTCGGCTACTCGGTGCGCACGCCCCGGGGATGGCTGCGGGTGGAGACGCCCCGCGGCATGGTCGCCCTCGACGGCGTGACCTGGGACTACCGGGCCAGCTTGCAGATCGTGGTCATGGCCTACGACACGCTGGACGAGTTCCTGGGCCGCTACGCGGGGGCCTACCTCCGGGGAGGGCGCCTGGTGGAGCAGGCCAACGTGATCGTCCGCGGCCGGGAGGCCCTGCGGCTCGTCGAGGTGGACGACACCCACGGCTGGACCGAGGAGCTCACGTTCCTCGCGAGCGGAGACGGCCGGGTCTTCGTCGTGGTCGCCGATGCCTCCCGGGAGGAGTACGAGGCCTTCCGGCCCTGGTTCTGGGCCGCCCTGGCCACCCTCGAGATCTGGCCCGAACAGGCCGCGCCGGGAGAGCCCGGCTGGTCGGGCTTCCCGCGCTGATCCCGGCGGGGGCCCGTCCGGTACCTTGACTCCGGAGGCGTTGTATGTACCATTCGGTACACGAGCTCCAGCAGGCCCGCTGGGGGCGGAGGAGGAGGACCGGGCCATGGCCGAGCCGATGCTCGCTCCGGGGTCGCGCCACGAGGTTCCCGTCCGGCGACCGGAGTTTCCCTTCGACCCCTCGATCCCGAAGCACTGGATCGCCGGAAACCCGCTGGCCACCCATTTCTTCAACGGCCTGAACCTCACCTTCCCGGACGGGGAGCGCTTCTTCATCCGGGCCGTCCGCGACCACGAGGCGCGGATCGCGGACGAGGCGCTGCTCCGCCAGGTGCGCGGCTTCTACGGCCAGGAGGCGCGCCACGCCCACGAGCACGAGCGGTACTTCGAGATCCTCGAGGCGCAGGGCTACCGGATCGGCGACTTCCTCCGGCGCTTCCGGCGCTTCATCGCCTGGAGCAACCGGTGGCTGCCGGCCTCCTTCCGGCTCGCCGTCACCGCGGGCGCGGAGCACTACACGGCCACCCTCGGCCACCTCGCGCTGGCCGGCAACCCGCTCGTGGAGCGCGCCCACCCGACCATGCGGGCGCTCGTCCTCTGGCACGCCACCGAGGAGGTGGAGCACAAGGCGGTGGCCTTCGACGTCCTGCGCGCCACCCACCCGAGCTACGTGCTCCGGATCGCGGGCTTCCTCTACGCCACCGTGGCCCTCTTCGGCTGGACGCTCGTCGCCACCCGGATGCTGCTGCGCCAGGACGGCTTCAGCACGCGCGAGGTTCGGGCCCTGCGCCGCGCCACGCGCCGGGAGGTGGGTCGCCGCCTCGAGCGGGCCGTGGGACGCGCCTTCGTCCGCTACCTCCGCCCCGGCTTCCACCCGAACGAGGTGGACGACCTCGCGCTCGCGCGCCGTCGTCTGGCCGAGATCGGGCTCGCCGGGAGCGGGGCGGGCTGAGCGTGGCTCCCCGCGCGACGCCGCCGCGGTCCGCCGGCCGCGCGGCCCGGGTCGAGGAAGCCCGCGAGCGGCTGCTGCGGGCGGCGGTCGCGCTGTTCGGGGACAGGGGCTACGCCGCGACCTCGGTGGGCGAGATCTGCGCGCACGCCGGCGTCGCCCGCACCGCGCTCTACTGGCACTTCGGCAACAAGGAGGGCCTGCTGGCCGCGGTCCTCGAGCGGGTGGGTGGCAGCTGGATCGAGGAGATCCAGAAGGCGGTCTACGCCGCTCCCGGCCCCCTCGAGCGGCTCGAGCGTCTCACGCGAGCCTGGCGGGAGATCGTGCTCACCCGCCCGGCGCTGGTGCGCCTGCCGATGAGCGCCGCCCTCGAGCAGGCGGAGGCGTCGCCGCAGGTCCGGGCGGCGTTGGCACGGGTGATGGGCCGCGCGCGCGCCGCCCTCGTCGAGGGGATCGAGGACAGCCTCGGCTTCTCGCTCGAGGGCCTCGATCTCGTCGCCCACACCATGCTCACGCTCCTGCAGGGTGCGGCCATCCGCCTGCTCGTGGATCCCGAGTCCACCGACCTCGAGGCGCTCTTCGCCGAGTTCCGCCGGACCGTGCTGCTCGCGGTGGAGGACCGCATGACGCCGGAGCAGAGGAGCGAGTTCGCCCGGCGGGTGGGCTCGGAGCCCCGCCCGGCCCGGCCGCCCGGCGCTCAGGCCCCGGTCGGCACCTCGAAGCGCTCGGTGTAGAAGCGAAGCCGCTCGCGCACCTGCCCGGGCGACAGGCCGTATTCCTCGAGCGAGTACTCGTGGCGGCCGTGCCGGCCCTGCGGGTGGGCCTGCACGTGCTCGCGGAGGGCGCGGCGCGTGGCCTCGGGGAGCGGCAGCTCGAAGGCGCGGTAGATCGCCTCCGCCGTTCCGAGCGGGTCCGCGACGAAGCGCCGGTAGTCCACGTCCACGAAGCGATCCGGGTCGAGGCGATCCCGGGCGGCGAGGCCGCGCTCCAGGGAGCGGGCGAGGTACTCGAGCACCGTCGGCCCGAGCTCCCGCGGATCGACCGACTCCCGGATGTTCATCAGGACCCGCATCATGCTGCAGTACGAGGGGATGATCTCGAGGGGGTTTCGGTGTGTCCAGAGGATGCAGGCGTCCGGGAGGCGCTCGACCAGGATGTCGAGGGCCCAGAGGTGCGCGGGGGACTTGAGCAGCCACCGATCGCCCGGACGCTGGAAGTCGAGCATGCGCAGGAGGTCGAGGTAGTAGTCGTAGGACGGTCGGAGGTCCTGCTTCTGGAACCAGCTCCCGTAGGGCTCCATCAGGGGCTCGATTCCCATCTGGACGTCGCGAAAGGTGTAGGCGAGGAGGAGCACGCACTCCTCCGGCCCCTCGGGATCCACGTGGTGGATCTTCGCGAACTCCCGGTTGCGCTCGCTGTCCTGCGCGTGGAGGGCCTTCCAGGCGGTGAGGCGGGGGTCCTCGCGACCCGGCGCGAAGTCCGGGGGGACGTCGGGGGACATGCCCTCCCATAGCCGCAGCGGCCGGGCCGCCGGATCCGCGCCGAGCAGGTTGAACAGCGCCGAGGTCCCCGTGCGGGGAAGGCCCGTGAGATAGACCGGGCGCCGGATGGGCCGCGTCCGGATTTCGGGGTGGCGTTCGAAGGCGGCCGCGATGCGAAGGCGCGTCTGCAGCAGGTGCAGGAGGCGCGCCCGGGTGCGCTGCCGGCCGCTCTCCTTCAGGCCGGCGTGTTCGTAGGTCTCGCAGAGGACGGCGAGGCCCTCGCGGAAGTCGCCCCCGCCGAAGTCGCCGAGGCCGGTGCCCTCCCGTGCCTCGGACTCGAGGGCCTCGGGGTCGAGCGGGGCCGCATCCGCCACCGCTCAGCTCCGGCGGAGCTCGGAGAGCTTGACCACCCGCGTCCGGGGGGTTCGCTTCTCCTCGGTCCGCACCCAGCGCCAGCACATGGTGCCCTGGCGATGGCCGCAGGTCTCGATCCAGTTGGCGTCCGGGATCCCGGGATCCTCGTGGGCGACGACGACCTGCACCGAGCCGTCGGGCTTGTAGACGGCGGTGTGGTTGTTGACGTGGATGCGGTGGTAGCGGTAGTCGAGGGATTCCATCCAGTGGTTGTTGAGCTGGAAGTTCCAGTAGTCGCAGCGCGGCGGGGTGACCTCGATCACCAGCGCCTCGTCGGGCTCGAGTTTCCAGTAGCTGTGGTAGTAGACGATGTTCGGGTCGCCCCCGGCGGCGGTGGTGATCCGCTCGTCCGTCTCGGGCAGCTCGTTCACGTGGGGCATGTAGCTCTCGGCCCAGGACTCGAAGAGGCTCGCGCAGCCGATCACGAAGCGGGCGGCCTGGAGCAGGCCGCGGTCGACCCGCTCGGGCGTGAGTGGCTGGGGGCGATGGGGCCCGTCGACCCGGCGGATCTGCACCTCGGCGGGCAGCTCCGCGTCCCGATCGAGGAAGGACTGGCGCACGACCACCATCCGGGAATCGGGTCGCATGGGGAGCCAATTCCCCTCCCGGGGCTCGCAGGAGACCGCGATCTCGAAGCGCCCGTCGGGGCCGATCTCCATGTCCTTCGCCTCGAGGTAGCCCGTGGTCTCGAGGCTCCCGGTGGCGCCGTAGCCCCCGGCCTGGGTGCCGAAGCCCAGGTAGTGGACCGTTCCGCGGCTGCCGGTGATGCGGTACTCGTGCTTGCCGCTGATGGTGGCGCTCAGGTAGCGGTTGTCCGGGTTGTCGGCGCCCATCTTGACGGTCTCGTGGGCGGTGCAGCGAAACTCGGGCGCGAGGGGGTCGCCGTACTCGAGGAAGCTCTCGAGGCCGGCGCGCGTGAGCCGCGCCAGGTAGCGGAAGCCCTCTGCGCGGTCGAAGGGATCCCGGGGCGTCTTCTCGCCGAGGACGACCTCACCCGCCTTCTTGAGGGTCTCGCAGAAGTCGGCCCAGCTCTCGCCGGACAGGATCCGCTTCGCTGCCCGCTCGCTCCGATCGTCCGCCACGGGGCGTCTCCTCCCTGCCCGGCCGGGCGAGTATATCTCAGGCACCGGCCCCGGCCGCGTCGGGACCGGCCCCGCCCGAAAGCCCGCGCGCGGTGAGCAGCGCGAGCCCCAACAGCGCGGCCGCGAGCCCGAAGGGCGCACCGA
>Ga0256839_1004247_pt1 | contig 14152 bp, 13 predicted proteins | sample 354166metaG_FD_185968 | JGI IMG/M metagenome (GOLD analysis project Ga0256839, IMG submission 185968) | Hydrothermal vent microbial communities from Mid Atlantic Ridge, Atlantic Ocean - 354-166 | ecosystem: Environmental > Aquatic > Marine > Hydrothermal vents | place: Atlantic Ocean: Mid... | reverse complement strand
CTGCGCTGGCTGTCATCCCAGCCTTCGACGATCTCTTCCAGCCGTTGCAGGTCCTTCAGCAAGACATCGAGGTCCGGTGTGGCATCCGCCGCAGGGGATGTTGCAGCCCTGGCTTGCCTGGCAGGGCTGGAGCCTCTAACGGAACCGGCATTGTCGGCAGCGGCAGAATCAGAAACCGTTTCGGCACCCGCCTCGCCGGCAGTGGCGGCAGATGCACCTGCCTGCCGCGTATTGCCCGCCGTTTCCGCCACCACGACATGTTCCTCGGCCTTGCCCATGTGCACTGCTCCCATCTGCATCTGGCACCATCGCCGTGCGGGGCAAACATGCCATCGGCGAGCATCCCCCGCATGCGCATGCCAGCCTGCTCAAATGCCCTCAGGCTCAGGCGTATTTCAGGTTGCGATACAGGTAGGGCTGCGCGATACCGCCGGCCAGGCCGCCCAGCCCGGCTGCCAGCCACAGCGGCAACCCCGCCAGCCCCAGCACCACCACTACCACGGTGGCGATCAGGATGCCGATGAACAGCTGCCGCATGGCCATCTTCGGATCCTGAAAGAGCCTGCCTTGAAAGAACAACGTTATCGAGTGCTTGACCATGTCGAACATCGATGCCGCTCCCGTGTCGTTTTCCGTTTTGATGTTTTCCGGGGGGCTGCATTTCGTGGCCTGATGAACGCCCCCGCCCCGCCACCAGAGGCACGGCCATCGCACTGAGGCCCACCATCGGCCACGGCAACCCCCGTTCAGCCGATGATGGCGAGAATGATCAGCCCCAGGATGACGCCGGGAATCCCGGCAATGGCCCCGTAGAACGACCCCATGAAGGCGGCAAGCTGGTTGCCCAGCTCCTTGCCCCCCACCAGGATGCCGCCAATGGCACCTCCAGCCACCGACAGCACCACGCCGACAATGAATGCCAGAATGTAGGCTCCCATGATGCGCGCTCCTCCCTTGATGCCTTTGCTGTGTCCCGTGATGTTTTTTCGTGTCCTTGTCCTGTGTCCCGGGTTGTCCGTTTTCTTGTTCTGCCGACCGCTGCCCACCTGACCAAAGCGCAGTGCACCGCTCATCTCGCCCCATGCCCGGACAGTGCGCTCGGCAAGGCAGGTCCCTTTCGCTGCTTCACCACATCACCGCTTCACCACCGCCTCGCTCCGCTGCTGGCCTGACATGGCCACCTCAAGTTCCTGCAACACCTGTTCCACCGCAGCGGCCTTGCCCGGCTCGCCATGCTGGCGGAAGATTTCCGCCGCTTCCCGCAGCAGGGCACGGGCCGTGGCCGTGTTGCTCGGGTTGCCCCGTTGCGGATGCTCCATGTCGTCCGGCAGGCCCAGCAGGCACATGGCCTTGTTGGCGATGGTGTTGGCATGAGGCAGCGGCGCATCGTGCCGGGTGCGCACCTTCAGCGCTTCGTCATAGGCCTGTAGCGCGCGCTGGCGGTTTTCCAGCGGATGACTGCTGCGCACCTGCTGCAGGGCATTGCCCAGGTTGTTTTGCAGCATGGCGTATTCCACCGGGTGGTCGATGATGTTCACCGCCTTCAACCCGGCCTCGAACGCCTGCACAGCCAGCGCCTCGCGCATCTTGCCGGAATCGTCATTCATCGGCATGGCCAGAAAGGCAGTGGCCAGGTTGTTTTGCAGGATGGCATGCTCACGCGGGAACTTCTCGCCATCAAACACCCGCAACGCCCGCTGATAGGCGGCAATGGCGTCGCGCATCGGGGCCAGGCCGGCACCGGCCAGTGCCTGCAGGATGACACCAAGGTTCATCTCCGCTTCCGCCGTTTCCTCCGGTGTGCCGTGTGTGCGCAGCACCGGCAGGGCCTGCTGCTGCAACAGCGTGCGGGCCTCCTGCAACGGGGCAGCATCTTCCCCCGGCAGGGCCTGCAGGGCCGTGGCCAGCCGCGCGGTGATGCGCGCGTTCAGCAGCGGATTGTCATCGGCCGGCACAAGCTCCAGCGCCCGCCGGTAGAGCGCGACAGCCGCCTTGAGATCATCCGGTGTCCTGGGGCGCACTTGCAGGCCCATGGCGATTTCCATGAGCATTTCCGCCTTTTCGGCGTCGCTGGCCTCGGCCTGTTCCACCTCGCGCAAGGCGGCCTGCAACTGGTTCGATGCCGGAACGGCCATGATGGATGCCTCCCTGTTTCCTCCCGCGCCCGCCTCTTGTTCACAAATCCGGCCCTTTGCGTAAGGCCGGCGGTGCGCTGGTGGCAGGTGTTGATGTCGCTGTTGACCACCTGCGATCAGTGTAAGACAAGAACACCAAATATTCAATATGATAAGAAAGTTTGCACTTTCCGCCATGCGGGGGAGGATCAGCCCGCACCTTCACCAGCGCGCAGGAAATCCGGCAGCCGCAACGCACCATTGCGGTCATCCCACTCGGCCCGGCTGCTGCTGCGGCGCAATTCTTCCAGTCCCTCCCGGCGCAGGAACTCCAGCGCCTCCACCACGCAATCTCCCGCTGCGTTGCGCTGCTTCAGCAGAAAGCCGCCACCAGCCGCCTGGCGCACCGGCAGGATGCACAGGTCATCCCCATCACGCACCAGCACCACCCCGCCAACACCAGCAAAAAAGGCGCGGCAGATCTCCGCCGGCAGATACAGACGTGCATCACGCAAGCTGATGACAGGCAGGTCGTTTGCCTCGGCAGCCTGCTCCACTCCCCTGGCCGCCCCGGCACCGCCGGCTGCCAATGCAATCTCCCGCGCCAGCCGCTGCGCCAGCGTGTCAACGGCCGCTTGCACCGATTTCGACAGCTCCAGCCCGAAGCCGGTATCTGCCGCCTCCACCAGGAACACCCGCACGTGCCGGGGAAAGGCATCGCCGAAAATCTGCCGCCCGGCATGCAATGCATGCTGCCAGCGGAAATCATGCAGGTTCAGGCTGTCCTGCGGGTGGGGCTGCTGCAGCTCTTCTCCCGGCACCTCGAAAATGGCACCCGGCTCCGCGCCGGTGTTGCGGGCGGCATCGATGATCACCAGCGAGCGGCAACCACGGGCGCGAAACATCACCGCCATGCCATCCGTGCCGGCATCACACAACAGCACATCTGCCGGCAGTTGATCGCCCAGCAACTGGCGCAACGCGGCAATGACCGCCGGGCCTGCACCGTCGTCGCGGCGGTTGGGATTGCCGCAGCCGATGATGACGAGCCGTGGGCTGGCTTCTGTTCCCTCTGGTTCTGCCACTGCCGTGATTGCTGCTGATGCCGCCGGGCTGCCCAGAGATGCCGATGCAGTGCCGAACGCTTCAGATACCGCGACGGATGCAGCCGCTGTTGCGGCGTTGCGCCCGTCCGCACACCCGTCTGCCTCCGGCGGCAACCCTGCTCTCTCACGTGAAGCCTGCCCGCGTTTGCCCTTGTTGCTTCTCTGCGTCTTCATCTTCATATGCGCCACAGCCGGCAAGACCACTGAGGCTCCACCGGCACATCCAGCTCCGGCAGTTCACACCACTTGCGATGAATGAGGTAATACATGCAGGTCTCGCAGGCCTGCTCCATGCCGCCATGCTCCACCGGCTGCAGAGTGAAGCCCGCCACCACCAGCTTGCATTGCAGGTCATCGCCGCATTCCTCCTGCAGGCGATGCACCACCTCCTGCACCATCTCCGGCGTATCGGCGCGTGGATGCACCTCCGTCTGCAGCCCCTCCTCCAGCAGTTGGCGGATGCGCCGGCGCAGGGCGGCATCTTCCGGCGGCTCCACGGCGGCATTTGCGGCTTGTTGTTCTTGCGTGCCCGTCATGGCGATTTCCTCCCAGACATGGTGCCTTGACGCAGTTGTCGTGCAGTCCTTGAAGCCTCTTCCCCGTGCGACCTGTTTGCGGTGCGATCTGCCTTGTCTGGTCGGGCCATTCCCTTCAGCTGGCGGGAATGAGCCGTGCGGGCCGCATCCAGGCAGCCGCCGCCGTCAGATCTTCCACAACCGACACCACCAGTCCGGCTCCACCGGCAGATCCAGCTCCGGCAGGTCGCACCAGCGGCGATGCACGAGATAGTAGATGCACTCCTGGCAACGCATCTCCTCCTCGCCGTAAGGGTGGTCGGTAAAACCGGCAATCACCAGCTTGCCTTCCAGGTCATCAGGCGGCAGGGCGCGCAACTCGTCCAGAATGCGCGCAAACTCCTGCGCCGAAGACGGAAACGGTTCCGTCCGGGTCTTCAGGCCGCCTTTCAGCAATTCAGCTATCTGCTGTCGCAACCTCTCCGCATCCCTGCCCTTGTTCCTTTCGCCCATGCAGGCCTGTCCTCCCATGTTCGGTTTGTGCCGAAATCACATTTTTTCAGTCCATTCCTTCAATTTCTCGTCTCTTTTTTCGCAGGCCTTGCTCCCTTTCCTCATGAACCACACTGCGGCGTACCCTGCACAATCTTGTGAACACCCGCCCAGCCCGCGCGGGACGATGCCGGCCGCCCAATGCGCGGCAAGACCGGCATCGTCCCCGGCCCGTGCATCCCGGCCTCTGGCTGCCTGGCTGCCATGCCCCCGGCCGGAATGCCGCCCACCATCGGGCCGACAGGCACCACGGCAGGGATGGCAGGCATCAGGCAGCATCTGCGCACCCTGCCGCGGCAATGTGCATCGCCGGGGCCATCATGCCACGCGGAAGCGGGCCAGCTCCCTGCCCGTTTTCGCATCATGGGCGTGCACGGTGCACACCAGGCAGGAATCGTAGGAGCGCGCCACGTGCCCCACTTCCACCGGGTCGGTGGGGTCGGCAATGGGGGTGCCGATGAGCGCCTCCTCGATGGGCCCGCGCGCCTCGTCATCGGAGCGCGGTCCGACATTCCACGTGGTCGGGGCGATGATCTGGTAATTCCTGATCTTGCCGCCTTCCACGTCGATCCAGTGGCACAGCGCGCCACGAATGGCTTCCGTGGCCCCCCATCCGCGCCCGTCGCGTTCCGTCGGCTTGATGTACCACTCGTCATTGAGGCGGAACTCGCGCAAGATGCGCTCCATCTCGCGATAGATCTTCACCGCCTCGTGCATGCGGGCAAAGTGCCTGAGCAACACGCTGGCCCCGCCCATCTTGCGATACATGTCAAGCACCAGCGGATCATGATGCTGCCAGCTCTCGCCCTGCTCCCAGCCGGCCACCAGCTCACGCGCCAGCGGCCCGGCCTCCAGCCGGCCGAACTGCTCGTTGCGCACCGGCATGGCCCAGGAATACTTGCCGTCATAGTCGATGGTATTGTCCATCACCGGATTGACGGTGCGCTCGAACGGATGCAGCCCGCCCGGCTCGTCATACCAGGCGTGCTTCACGTCCTCGCGCACGGCAGCCTGATCAGCCGGTGCAAAGGTATCGGTGGCACCATCATAGATGCCGTTCTTCATGATGACCGCCTGGCTGCGCCCCTCGATGGTGGGGCGATTGTAGCGGTCTTCATGCGGCAGGTAGCCCCAGGTGATGTATTTGCCCAGGCCCCTGCCATACCTGTCCAGCCCGATGTCCACCCCCATGCGCCAGAACAGGCCGAGGTCGGAGTTGGCATGCTCGGGCTTCTCGTCCAGCCACGCCATGAAGTCGTCGTAGGAGCGGATTTCCTCGTAGCGTTCCAGAGAGCACCCCAGCCAGACCGGCTCCAGCCACGTTTCGCGGAAATACTCCAGGATGGCCCAGGCGCGGGTGATGTCGGCCAGCGTGGGAGCACACATCACGCCACCGGGCACCATGTAGCTGGAGTGCGGCCACTGCCCGCCAAACAGCGCATAGATCTCCACCGGCTTGCCGGAGATGGTAACCCCGATCTCGTAATTCCTGCCGGTGAACGGCGCCCAGCGCTTCACCGCCTCCTCGTAGAACGGGCTGTTCTGGTAGTTCTTGTTGACCATGTCGATCATGAACAGCGCATAGTGATGACGCGGCAGGCTTTGCAGGCTTTCCGCCAATTGCCCCAGGTTGCGCGCCAGAATGGCGTTGCGCGGCACTTCCGTCTGCCACGCGGTATCCAGCGCCCAGGCGGCGCAGGTCAGATGCGACGCTCCGCAGATGCCACAGGCGCGCGGGGTTACCACCAGCCCGGCCTGCGGATCCTTGTCCTTGAGGATGATCTCCAGCCCGCGGAACAGTTCTGCGCTCGTCCAGGCATTGACCACCACGCCGTTCTCTATCTCCACCCGCACGTCAAGGTCGCCCTCGACACGCCCGACGGGGGAGATTTCCAGGGTTTGAACCGCTGCTTCAGCCATTGTTTCTTCCTCCCTGCTGATCACTCCCGGCTCCAGCCTGCAACAGGGCATCCGCGCCGTTGGTGCTGGATGCGGGGCAGGCAGCGCGCGGATCAGGCACAAAAACCAGGCGCAACCGGCCACCCCATGCCGGAATGATGTTCACACCACGAAGATGTCCTCTTCCGCCCATGCCGGCGCGGCTGTCTTGGCGGCGGCGGTGAGCTTGATGTAGCCAGTCTTGTCCACGCCCTCCGGCAGGTCTTTCGGCACACCCATCACCGTCTGCGTCTTGAACACGGTGCCGGGCGCAAGATCGAAGAAGGGGAACTCCGGCTCGGTGCAGCCCAGGCAGGGCATGCCGGCGCGCGTCTTGGAAGACTGCCGGTTCCACAGGATGCGGTTGCACGGACTGTGCGTCATCGGCCCGCGGCAGCCGAGGTCATAGAACAGGCAGCCCTTGCGCTGGCCGAACTCGGTGGCCGACACCTTGTAGGCGAAGTGCATGTTGCGCGTGCAGCCCGTCTGGGTGAAGCTGCTGAAGAAGGTGCGCGGCCGCTGCAGGTCGTCGAGGGACAGGTCCTCGGCCCTGCCGGTGGCCACCGCCACCAGCACCTGCGTTACCCAGTCCGGATGCGCCGGGCAGCCGGGGATGTTGATGACCGGCAGGCCGGACTTGGCCTTGAAATCGCTGCCCAGGTAACCACCATGCTCACGCTTCAGGAACTGCAGCCCGGTGGAATCGGTGGGGTTGGGCGCATTGGCCGGAATGCCGCCCCACGTGGCACAATCACCCACTGCCACCACGAATTGCGCGACGTTCGCCAGATCTCGCACCCAGTCCTTCATCGGCCGCCCGGCAAAGCGGTTCCAGTTGCCGGTGCCGTTGGGCGCGTTCACCACCGTGCCTTCGAACACGAAGACATCCAGCGGAATCTCGCCGGAAACACAGGCCCGCAGCAACGCCTGCAGGTTCTCTCCAAGCTCCATGCCCAGCGACGGATGCCACAGGATGTTGAAGCCAAAGTCGGTAACCAGGTCGACAGCGCTCGGTTCCTCGGCATTGAGGAACGACATGGTATTGCCGGAACACGCGCCGCCCTGAAGCCATAATACGTTGGGCATGTCTCCTCCTCCTTCTCGTCGTTGTTCCATCGGCTTGTTGTCGCCGTTGTTGTCGGGGCTGTTGTCGTGCCGCCCACACTGCCGCCACCGAAGTGCCTGCCACAAAAACACCAGGGCCGTGCACCACTTGAGGCTGCGCACGGGGCCACCAGCGGCAGCTGTTAACCTTTCAGCAAGACTTGTGCCAATTACGAAAAAAAATAATATTCATGAAAATCAGCAGGTTGAACAAACTCCCCCAAGAGACACGCAGCCAAATGAAAGTAAATTTCATTTGCAGTGCAAACATGATTTGCTACCATCAGGGCCGCTGCCACCGGCACGAAAGCCCCACGAACAAACGCCCCGAAGGGCCTCCTTCATCCACCCGCAGCCCGCATCATTTGCAGCCCGCATGAAGCCCCTTCATTCTGCATGGCGGGCATCGGGCGGCTGTCGCTTTGCCGGGGCATGGCGGAAGTGATAACCTGACATGCGTGGTGCAAAGGAGGTTTGCCGCAATGGAGCATGTCTCCACCATCCTGCTGGCAATTACCGATGAGGCAGAGTGGCACGAGATCATCGCCCTGCTGCGCGAGGAGCTGGGCTATCGCGTGCTGCTGGCGCATGACACGCGCACGCTGCTGCGGCGCTTGCAGGAGGCGCGCATCGATCTTGTCATCTGCGAGGCGCGGCTTGGCCGCGAGGACGGGCTGGAAGCCCTGCGCCAGTGCCGCGTGCGCAGCCCCGGCAGCCTGCGCATACTGGTAAAGGACCCTGACTGCGCCCGTCGCATGCGCCCGCACGAGGCTGACCGCGCCGCCATCTACCAGTTCCTGCGCAAGCCGCTGGACGTGGAGCAGGTGGGGCTGGTGGCCAAGCGGGCGCTGGAAGCGGCGGAGCTGGCGCGCCGCCACCGCCTGTTGTCGCGCGAGTTCAAGCTGCATGATGAAGGCACGCAGCCACTGCTGGAAGGCGTGGTGCTGGGCAGCGAGCCTGCCACCTGCCGCCAGTTCGAGCGTCTCATCTACGTATCCGAGGCCATGGCTCGCCTGTGCGCCACGGCACGACAGGCGGCACCGACGGATCTGCCGGTGCTCGTCCAGGGAGAAACCGGCACCGGCAAGGAGCTTCTGGCACGCGCCATTCACTTCCATTCACGCCGCGCCAACGCGCCGCTGCTGGTGCAGAACTGCGGCGGCGTGCCGGATGAGCTGTTGCATTCGGAACTGTTCGGCCACAGGCGCGGTGCCTTCACCGGCGCGGTCAGCGACCGCCTGGGCCTGTTTCGCGCGGCCGATGGCGGCACCGTGTTTCTTGACGAGATTTCCGACATATCGCCGGCCTTTCAGGTGAGCCTTCTGCGCTTCCTGCAGGAGGGAGAGGTGAAACCGTTGGGCGATGACCGCACCTACCGGGCCGACGTCCGCATCATCTGCGCCACCAACGTGCCACTGGAAAAGCTGGTGGAAGAAGGCAGGTTCAGGCGCGACCTGTATTACCGGCTGAAGGGCTTCGAGCTGAACATTCCTCCGCTGCGCGAGCGCCCGGAAGACATTCCCGTGCTGACAGAATTTTTCGTACGGCGCTACAGCGAGGAGATGAACGTGCGCCTGCTGGGCATTTCACGCCAGGTGCTGGAGCAATTGAAGCATTATCCCTTCCCCGGCAACGTGCGCGAGCTGGAAAACGAGATCCGCCGCATGGTGGCGATGGCCAGGGATGGCGAATACCTCACCAGCGATCACCTCTCCCCCGCCATTGCCAGCGCCCGCCTGCGGCGCACCACACCGGGGCAGGTCAACGGCGTGGATGTGCTGTCGTCCCTGCAGGGCCGGACGCTGAAGGAGAAGGTGGAGGCCCTGGAAAGGATGCTGGTGGCCGAGGCCCTGCAGCGCTGCCAGGGCAACCAGAGCCGGGCTGCCGCCGAGCTGGGGCTTTCACGCGTCGGCCTCGCCAACAAGATCAGGCGCTACGGCCTGAAGTGCCGCATGGAGACCAGCCATGAGTGAACAGGACAACACTCCGCCCGAAAATGACACGGCGGCAAACGGAAAGGCCACAGGCGACAAGGCAAGGGGCAGCGAGGCTGCAGATGGCTCTCGGCCAACTGGCGGCCTGCCGGCTGGTGGCAAACAGGCCTCCACCACAGTGGCAGGCGCTGGCACTGCCCCGGTGCGGGCAGCGCAAGTGGTGCGCTTTCCCCAATCACGGGTGCCACCACCCCGCACCACGGACGGCTGCCGCGACCTGGGCCCCAGCCCGCTGGCCCGCATCATCGGCATTCCGCGCGAGCAGCAGACAGGGCACTACTGCTCCAGTTGCAAGGGTATATGGTATGGTTATCCGCTGGAGGTGGAGTGCCCCATCTGCGGCAATCGCAAGGGCTGACTGACCAGGGATGATCAACGAAATGCATGCAAATCCGGTTTCAAGGCATTGAAAGCAGGGTGATTCATCTCATCCACCCGAGAACATGGAGCAAGCCCCCGATGGCATCGGGCAATATCCGGTGCCAACAGGGCACATCGCCTTTCCCGAGGAAGAAAAGCACAGGCCTGCAATACAGGCCTGCAAACCGCCATGGGGCTTGGCCCCGATGAACAGGAAGGCAGGGGTGGCCTCATCCGCGGCATGATCACGGCTTTGGCGAGAGACGCAAGGTTCATGCCGCCAGCCACCCCTGCCACTGGCACCTGGGTTGCGGCAGCGGCCACGCGGGCCGCCGCCACGGTGTTGCTCAGTGCCAGTTCACGTCGAAGCGGTCGAGCATCATCAGCTTGTCCCACGCGCGGATGAAGTCCTGCACGAACTGCTCGGCCTTCTCGTCCTGCGCGTAGTATTCGCTCTGCGCCCTGAGCTGCGAGTTGGCACCAAACACCAGGTCCACCCGCGTGCCCGTCCACTTGCGCTCGCCGCTCTTGCGGTCGATGGCCTCATACAAACCCGGCGCATCCTCCACCGGCTTCCACTCCACGCCCATGTCGCAGATGTTGACGAAGAAGTCGTTCGTCAACACACCGGGCCGCTCGGTGAGCACGCCGTGCGGCGCATTGCCGTGGTTCGCCTGCAACACCCGCAAGCCACCAACGAGCACCGTCATCTCCGGCACCGTCAGCGTCAGCAGCTGCGCCTTGTCCACCAGCAGGCGCTCCACCGGCAGCTCCTCGCAGCCGGACTTCACGTAGTTGCGGAAGCCGTCGGCAATCGGCTCGAGATACTCGTGCGCCTCCACGTCCGTCTGCTCCTGGCTGGCATCCACCCGGCCCGGCGTGAACGGCACTTCCACGTCAAACCCGGCCTTCTTCGCCGCGTCTTCCACCGCCGCGCAGCCGGCCAGCACGATCATGTCGGCCAGCGAGATGCGCTTGTTGCCGGACTGCGCCTCGTTGAACCGCGCGCGGATGCCTTCCAGCGCATCGAGCACCTTCTGCAGTTGCTGCGGCTCGTTCACCACCCAGTCCTTCTGCGGTTCAAGCCGGATGCGCGCACCATTGGCACCACCGCGCTTGTCGGAATCGCGGTAGGTAACGGCGGCGGACAGTGCGGTGTAGATGAACGCCCGCGGCTCGATGCCGGAGGCCAGGATCTCCTTCTTGAGATTGGCGATGTCGGCATCATCCACCAGCTCGAAGTCGCGTTCGGGCAGCGGATCCTGCCACACGAACGTCTCTTCCGGCACATCCGGGCCGAGATAGCGATGCTTCGGCCCCATGTCGCGGTGGATGAGCTTGAACCACGCCTTGGCGAACTCGTCCGCGAACTCGTCCGGATTCTCCAGGAAGCGCCGGGAGATCGGCTCATAGACGGGGTCGAGCTTCAGCGCCAGGTCGGTGGTCAGCATCACCGGCGGGCGCTTCTTCGACGGATCGAACGGGTCGGGCACCATGTCCTCCTCCGCCGGGTTCACCGCCTCCCACTGCCAGGCGCCGCCGGGGCTCTTGGTGAGGTTCCATTCATACTTGAACAGCAGCTCCAGGAAGGTGTTGTCCCACTTGGTCGGCGTCGGCGTCCACACGCCCTCCAGCCCGGAGGTGATGACACCTTCCGCGCCCTTCGGGCCCTTCCAGCCGAGACCCATCTCCTCCAGCGGCGCCGCCTCCGGCTCCGGCCCAAGCTGATCGACGCCACCCTCGCCATGCGTCTTGCCGAAGGTGTGTCCACCGGCGATCAGCGCCACGGTCTCCACGTCGTTCATGCCCATGCGTGCGAAGCTGCGGCGGATGAACTCGGCGGACTTCAGCACGTTCGGCTCGCCGTTCGGCCCTTCCGGGTTGACGTAGATGAGGCCCATGTGATCCGCCGCCAGCGGGTGCAGCAGTTCGCCGTCCGGGTGGCGCTCATCGCCCAGCCATTCGCCTTCCGGCCCCCAGTAGACATCCTCCTCCGGCTCCCAGATATCGACGCGCCCGCCGGCAAAGCCGAGCGTCTTGAAGCCCATGTCCTCCAGCGCCACGTTGCCGGCGAGGATGATGAGATCGGCCCAGGAGATGGCATCGCCATACTTCTTCTTCACCGGCCACAGCAGGCGGCGTGCCTTGTCGAGGTTGACGTTGTCCGGCCAGCTGTCCACCGGCGCGAAGCGCTGGTTGCCGGTGTTGCCGCCGCCGCGGCCATCGAAGATGCGGTAGGTGCCCGCGGCATGCCACGCCATGCGGATGAACAGCGGTCCATAGTGCCCGTAGTCCGCCGGCCACCAGTCCTGCGACTCCTTCATGAGCTTGCGCAGGTCGGCCTTCACCGCCTCCAGGTCCAGCTTGTTGAAGGCCTGCACGTAATCGAAGTCCGCCGGCACCGGCTTCAGCTCCGCCGGGTTCTGGTGCAGGATGCGCAGATTGAGCTGCTGCGGCCACCATTGGCGTATCTGGCTACCACCCAGCGTGGTGTGCCGCAATGCATCGTGCATCACCGGACACTTGCCTGTGTTCTTGAGCATGACGTCCATCCTCCTGCCTGATTGCTCTGGTCGTGTTCAACATGTCTGCCGGCAAGACACCCTGCCCCGCCGGCCTGCCACGAGCACCTGCCCATGACCTGAAATTAGAATAATTCCATATTGCATATGCTGTCAACAGCAAATTGGAACCGTTACAAGGAAAATGATGGGAAAGGACCAGAAATCCGCAACGCATGCATATGCCGCGTCGCAGCCCCCAATCTCGTCATCATGGATGGAACGGGATGAAAGGCGTATCGCCCCAGGCAGAGGATTGCGCGGCAATGACCAGGAATCACGCGCAATCACGTCAACTGGCGGAGGGGGAGGGATTCGAACCCCCGGAGGGCAAGGCCCTCAACGGTTTTCAAGACCGCCGCTTTCGACCACTCAGCCACCCCTCCGGATACACGTCATCAAGACAGGTCGCGCCAACAGAAATGAAATAACCGTTGCAGGGCGCGTATTCAATCCCGCTCGTCCGGCAGCGGAACGATATCGGCAACGGTATCGGCCAGCTTCTCGCGCAGGATCTCCACCCCCAGCTTCGCACCCGGCAGGCGCTCGAGCTTCTCCACGCGCACCTTCACTCGCCGGGCAAGCGGATGACCCAGCACATGGGCTGCAACCTCCTCGGCCAGTGTTTCGACGAGGTTGATGTGCCCGCGTTCGATGATGGCATGAACACCACCGACAATGAAATCGTAGCACAGGGTGTTTTCGATGTTTTCATTGCGGGCGGCGGGCAGAATTTCGGCCTCCACGTCAATGCGCACCTTCTGCGTCTGCCCCTTTTCCTGGTGGTGAATACCGATCCACGCATCCACTTCCAGCCCGTGCACGTAGATGCGATCAAGCGGCCTGTCTGCCCCCACCTGCTCCGCGGCATGATGACGGGCGGAAAGAATGCGGTCCATGCTCATGCAGGATCCCTCGTCAGGAAACACCCCTTGCCCTGCCCCATGTGTGCAGGGAAGCCGGCATTGTCAATCCCCACACATGCAAGACCACCTTCAGGTATTTGCCACCCACAGATGAATTCACTGAAAGCGATACCCAAGAGTGCCTCGAAATCACGCTCTTGCGAAAATCGGTCCTGATTGAGGCAGCTTCAGAAAAAGCCGAGGTTGGACTTGAGAGCTTCTCGAACGGAGAAGGCTTCCGGAAAGGCCACCCAGAAGTCATCTTCTGTCATGACATATGCCGTGTGGAAGACATCGGCTGCATCGACTTCTTCCCAGCGCGGGTTGTCTTCGTCCAATATTGCCCAAGCACGCATGCCCAGCATAGGGGTTTCCACCAGGATTGCCGGGCGTGCATCCCAATCACAAAAACAGATCTTCATAGGGAATACTCCAAGGAAAAGGTGGCAGGTGTAGATACATATATGCCATAAAAATCATCGGAAAACAAAGCAATAAGGAATCACCACAAACAAGAAAAAATGATCTTCCTGAACTGCCCTGCACTTCAGACACGCATACCACCACTCTACCATGAAGCTACACTACAAATCTTTGCAAGTTTGATATTTTAACGGACGAAAGAGAAGAAATGAAGAAACTGGGACTTTTCAATATGGAATCTCTTTTTCATTTTTTGCAAGCTCATGCTTATCAAGAATAAAGTTGCCTTGAAGCAACGCCCCGAAGGGTATCCTTGACAATCATGAGCTTACAGAAAACAGCCCTGCTCAAAGCAGACCCCATCAAAAAAGAAGAAGCAGGCAGCCTCTGGCGAGCTGCCTGCCTCATGTTCTCATCACTCGCAAGACCACGCACAGCCTTGCAAGGCCGAGAGCCTTACTCCGCCGCGGCGGCCTTCGGCGCGATCACCGGATCCAGCTCGCCCGACTCGTAGCGCTTGGCCATCTCGGACAGCGGAATGGCCTTGATCTTGCTGGCATGACCAGCGCAGCCAAAGGCC
>Ga0256839_1004246_pt1 | contig 14158 bp, 14 predicted proteins | sample 354166metaG_FD_185968 | JGI IMG/M metagenome (GOLD analysis project Ga0256839, IMG submission 185968) | Hydrothermal vent microbial communities from Mid Atlantic Ridge, Atlantic Ocean - 354-166 | ecosystem: Environmental > Aquatic > Marine > Hydrothermal vents | place: Atlantic Ocean: Mid... | reverse complement strand
CGACAGTAAAAAGCTGATGAACCGAACAAAAGCCATTAAAACAGATGATGTCTGCCTCTTTTGGGTCACACTCTTTACCATCTACCTCTACCCCAATCACACAAGATTTTAGTCCCATCTGTATGGCAAAGTTTTGTCCTAAACATCTATCAGGTACAAAAAGTATTTTTTTACCCGTCTCTAGTCCCTTTTCTATGATTTTAAAGGCATTAGATGAAGTACAGACATACCCACCCATCTCACCTACTTTGGCTTTGACTGAAGCATCTGAGTTTATGTAGGTGATGGGTAAAATATCTTCTCTGTCTATGCCACGTTCAACCATATATTGCACCGATTCTTCAAAGTATGAGCCATCCATCATACGTGCCATCGCACAACAAGCGATTTTGGGCATAAGTACACGTTTTTCTGGGTCTATCACTTTAACCGACTGTCCCATGAAACCTACGCCACAAAAGACTACCCACTCCCTACCATCAGCTTGACAACGACGAGCAAGTTCTAGTGAATCACCTGTGATGTCAGCCATTTCAAACACTTCATCACGTTGGTAGTAGTGTGCAACGACTGTTACGTCAAGCTCTTTTTTCATTCTGTTAATTTCAGCTTTAAAATCTATCATATTATTACCTTTCGTCTATACTGTTAGTATTGCCGTATAGAGAGCTAGTTGTATGGATTTTAGCAAAATTCGGCTAAAATTGCACTATAAATTAAAATTGTGGAACAATCATGGACTTTTTTACCAATCAAAATATCTTATTTTATCTTGCTGCCTATTTAATCTCAGGTATTCCTTTTGGCTATATACTTGCAAAACAATTTGCAGGAGTAGACATAAAAGAGGCAGGTTCAGGAAACATTGGGGCTACCAATGTACTTCGTGTTGTGAAAGAACAAGACCCTAAACTTGCTAAAAAACTGGGAGCCGCTACACTCTTTTTAGATGCCATAAAAGGTGTCGTTGTCATACTAGTAGCCAAAATGCTAGGTGCTCCAGAAAGTGTACTCTGGACGATAGCCGTCTTAGCGGTAGTAGGTCACTGCTTTTCAGCCTTTTTATTTTTTGAAGGTGGAAAAGGTGTAGCTACTGGTTTTGGTGTGCTGTTAGTCATGATGCCCATCCCTGCACTCATCGCCATCGTTGTATGGTTAGGGGCAGCTAAAGGCTTAAAGATATCTTCTATCTCCTCACTCATAGGTCTTGTTGCGTTCATCATCGCTTCTTATCTCTTGTATCCTGAAGTACCAGGTATTGGTTCTCATGCACCTATTTGGATTATCGCATTTATTATTTTTTATAAACATGTACCAAACTTAGTAAGACTTTTTAACAAAGAAGAATCGAAAGTCTAAACGTATGACCATACACATTGAAGAGCTCACTTTTGATGTCATCATAGGACTTCTTGATTTTGAAAGAGACAAGTCCCAACGTGTCATCATAAACCTTAAAGCAAGCTATGACTATAGTGATGATAAATTTATTGACTATGCTGACATGGTACTACTGATGCAAAATGAACTCAAAGTAACACGTTATAAACTCCTTGAAAATGCCCTTTTGGGACTCAAGGAAATACTCTATACAACCTACCCTCAACTCAAGACACTTTCTATCAAAATATCTAAGCCTGATATCTTAGATACATGTGTCGTATCCTTAAGTAACACGTGGAATTTCTAGCCTCAAAAATAACTTAAGAATGTATAAATTTTTCAAAAGACCTATTTTTATGCTATAATATTAAACAAATCTTAAAAGATAAAGGTTCTGATGATGAGAATATTAATTATGGAAGAGGGAGCAGAACTTGGGAAAAAGCTCTCTGATACGTTAGTAGAAGAAGGTTATCAGGCTGATATCGCTGAAAACCTTGGAGATGCAAAGTATTACCTTGATATACGAAATTATGATCTTGTACTCTTATCTTGGTCTCAAGGCAATGATAAAGATATCGATATGATATCCACGATTAAGACAGATGCTTACAAAACCTCTGTGATAGTCATCTCTGAACGTACAGACAAAGAGAGTGAAATACGCGCCCTGCGTTCTGGAGCAGATGATTTTATCAGAAAACCTCTTGATCTTGATATTTTACTGGTTCGTATAGAAGCAAAATTACGTTTTGGTGTGTCAAATATTATTGAGATAGAAGATTTAACTATCAACCCTGAAGAAGAAAAAATCATCTACCAAGGTGTAGAAATAGAACTCAAAGGTAAACCTTTTGAAGTACTCACACATTTGGCTATGAACAAAGACCAAATTGTATCCAAAGAGCAACTCCTAGATGCTATTTGGGAAGAACCCGAACTCGTCACTCCTAATGTCATAGAAGTTGCCATTAACCAGATTAGACAAAAAATGGACAAACCTCTTGACATTACCACTATAGAAACGGTCCGAAGACGTGGATATAGATTTTGTTTTCCAAAAAAGATTTCATAGTTTTCATTTTTTAATCCCTACCAATCTACACCATAAAGAGAGTTTTAATCTCTCTTTTTCAAAAAATACCCACATATATTTATTTTCTTCACATTTTAAATAAATCATAAGCTATGATGGGCTATAACTCGTATAAATAACTAAGAGTTTAAGAAAACTTTTATAAGGGTAAATATGGCATTAGTAATTACTGACGAATGTATCGCATGTGACGCATGCAGAGAAGAGTGTCCTAATGAGGCGATAGAAGAAAATGATCCAATATATCTGATAGACCCAGATATGTGTACAGAGTGTGTTGGACATTTTGATGAGCCTCAATGTATTGCGGTATGTCCTGTAGATTGTATTATCTCTGACCCTGATAATGTAGAAAATGTAGAAGAACTTATGTTTAAATACAACAAACTTCAAGAAGAGCTGGAGTAGTCTAGTATGGCAAAACGAACTGCTATCATAGATATCGGTTCAAACTCAGCCAGACTTGTTATTTTTGAAAAAACATCTCGCTATGGGTTTCATCTCATCTGTGAACAAAAATCTAAAGTTCGCATCGGTGAAGGTGCCTATGACAAAGAGGGCTATCTTCAGCCTCCAGCAATACAACGGGCCTTTCTAACCCTTAAATCTTTTCTTCACACTATTGACAAATACCAAGCTCAAAAAACCCTCTGTGTTGCTACCTCTGCACTACGTGATGCTCCCAATGGAAAAGTATTTACTGCATGGATCAAAAAAGAGTTAGGACTTTCAATAAACATCATCAATGGTAAACAAGAAGCTATGTATGGTGCTATAGCTGCGAAAAATCTTCTTCCCTTTAAAGATGGTTTGACTATCGATATAGGTGGGGGTTCTTCAGACATTGCCCTTATAAAAAGAGGCGAAATTATTGATACCTATTCGCTCAATATTGGTACAGTAAGAATCAAAGAACTATTCTATGACAAAGCCCTAACATCTATGAATATCCATGAAAAAGCTAGAGCCTATATACAAACAGAACTCTATCGTCTTCCTAAGCATTTTAAGACAGAATTAGCTGTAGGTATAGGGGGAACAGCAAGAACGATATCAAAAGCTATTATGAAACGTTCTGACTACCCCTTAGACCAACTACATGCTTTTGTTTATACGATTGAAGAACATAAAGAGTATTTGGAAGCTATTCCTCTTTCTAGTGCAAAAAATCTTAAAAAGTTTAAACTCAAAAAGAACCGTTATGATACAATTAGAGAAGGCACACTTATCTTTAATGAGATACTACAGTATGTTGGGGCAAAAGAGGTCATCTGTTCTTCTGTTGGGGTAAGAGAAGGTGTCTACTTGGAACAACTTTTACAAAAAGATAAACACACTTTCCCTCAAACGATTAATCCTAGTGTAAATTCTATACTTGATAGATTTAAACCTCTTATCAACATTGAAAAAAAGCGTAAACTGAAACTTAAAATTGCAACCTCACTCTACAGTGTATTACAATTACAGATACAAGACAATATGTCTTATAAACAGGAGTTACTTAATGCTCTCAAGCTAACCAATATTGGAAAAACACTCACTATTTACAAGGCACATCAACATGCTTTTTACATCGCCATGCAAGAGTTAAATTATGGTTTTCATCATAAGGAAATAGTACTTATCTCTCTACTTCTACGCATGCATGGAAAAGAACTACTCAATAAAGATTTATACGAAAAATATAAATCTTTACTACCCTCAGAACAAGTACTCAGATGGTTAAGTTTTATCTATACCCTTACTGTATTTTTACATGAGGCTTCAAACTCTGCAAAAATCACATTTAGTTTTAAAAATAAAACCTTAACCATCCATTCCAATAAAACACTCTATCTAGCAAAAGAAAAAATAAAATCTTTACAAAAGCCTATGGTATTTGCCATCATCATAGAAGATGAAAGCACCTTGCCTAAACATAGTATATTGGGCGTATAAAAGATTTTAAAATTGTGTTCCCATAGCAAATTCAAAGACTGCAGTATTATCACCAGCTTGTTCATCAAGAGGGTAAGCAAAGATGAGATTAATAGGACCAAATGCTGATTGCCATTCTAAGACTACACCTGTAGAAGATCTTGTAACACTGTCTATATCTATCGTAGGATCAGGGCTAATACTGATTGTTCCATAATCATAAAAAGCAGCTAAACGCATTTTAGCAGCAGTTGAAAGAGGGATACTCGCTTCAAGAGAAGCTGACATACGTGTTGTACCTCCTACTAGCGAGCCATCTTCTAATTTTGGTGAGAGTGAAAATGGGTTAAACCCTCTCACTGATCCTACACCACCCATAAAAAGCCTTTCAGCAGTAGGAATCTTTTCTCCATCCGTTGTAGAGATATGCGTAAATCTACCTTTTGCTCTAAAAATCAAATCATAATCAATAATATCTTCCATACCATAGTAAAATCCTAGCCTTGCAGATGTTTTCATAAAGTTACCATATCCACCAGGAAATGCCGTTAAATTTACATCACTTCCATCTAGCTGTGCATATTCGAAGTTTACCAACGCTTTCATACCCTCTCTTGGCATAAAGAAATCATCTGTATTATCATAATTTAAACTGAAAAAAGCAGAAGCTTTGGTATATTGGTCATTATAAAGAAAATCTTGAATAATGTTTGTTGCATCATCATTAATGGTTGATTGGTTATCCACATATCCTAAGCCGATAGATGCATTAAAATATCTATAAAACTCACGACCAACAGAGACAGATGCTCCCAACTGGTCTTGAGTATAATCAATAAACTGATAATCTCTTTTATAAAAGTTTACAGACATACTATACATACTATCCCATACTTTTGGATTGGTAAAAGCGAGGTTATAGTTCGTTGCTACTCTTGAAATTTCAAACCCCAATGTCGTATTGAGTCCTGAACCAAAAAGGTTTCTATCTGAAATAGACGCATTTACCATTAGCCCCTCAAATGAGCCATATCCACCACCTGCAGATATCGTTCCTGTTGATGTCTCTTTTACTTTTACAAGGAGATTAATCTCATCTGCTGATATCCTTTCACTTTGGATATCTACTTTTTCAAAGAAACCAGTCCTTCCAAGTGCCCCTTTTGAGTCTTTTAAATCTCTGGCATTAAACTTATCTCCAGGAGCGAGATAAATATACCGTCTAATCACCCTATCTTTTGTTATATCATTTCCAGAAATAATAACATCTTTAATCGTAACAGGCTCACCTGGTTGTACGATATAGTTTAAGTTAATCACTTTTGATTCGGGGTTTTTATTCATCTGAGGTGCAACTCTGACATAGGCAAATCCAAAGTTTCCTACTTCTTCTTCTAACTTTTTAATATCTTTACGCATACGTTGTATATTAAAGATTTTACCCTCTTTTAAGAGTAACCCATCTTTCAAATCATCTGTTTTTAGTCCATCAATGTTATGGGTTATTTGTATCGTTCCTATACGGTATTGTGCACCTTCCATAATTTGATAATCAACTTCTGCATTATACGAACCAAAATCTACACGCATAAGAGGTTTAGAGACTTTTGCATCTAAGTATCCATGTGTCATGTAGGTATTTTTTACTCTATGTGCGTCATACTCTAGTTGGTCAACGGTGGCTTCACCACTATTTCTCCATGGCATCCAACCTAAAACATCTTCTTCTTTATTTGCTAGTTCAGATTGTAAATCGCCTTTGTCAAGTTCTTTTGCACCCACAAAGTTCATTTTTTTAATAATTATTTTTTCACCCTTGTTTACATCAAAAACGATAGCAATACTACTCTCTCCAATAGGTTTTTTACTTACGTCCACTACTGTGTCATAATAACCTTCTGACTCTAGTTTAGATATGAGTGTTCTTGTGGCTTTTTTAATACGTCTTTCATCATACAAGTCACCTTTTTTAATGCCAATACCTGCTAAAAGTTTTTCTCCATCATCTCCAGAACCATATCCTTTTATATCTACATTCGCTATGGATAATTTTTCTTTAAAGTGATAAATAAGTGTTCCACCTTTTTTGTCAACCCATACATCTTGGAAATAGCCTTGTGAAAAAAAGTTTTTAATAGACTCATTCACATTTTCAGCTGTAATTTCATCTCCAACTCGAATACCTGCAATCTCTTTTGCCGTACTATTTGATAGGTGTGCCAAACCTTCAAATTTGATTTGCGTGACTTTTTGTGCTAAAAGGAATGCTCCTAGAAACATCCAAGTAAGTGCTATCTTTTTTATCATTATGAAGCCTTCATATAATTTGCTAATATTTTAGCTTTATTTGGATAAGAATCTCATAATAAACAGATAAATGATGCTATACTCTCCTTAAATAATGAGGCAGGTATAGTATGGTTCCAATCAAAGTTGGTATTGTTGGTTTGGGTCTTATGGGTGGTTCTTTAAGTATGGCACTTAAAAACACATCTAAAATGTATTATTTTCTTGGATTAGACCACAATGAAACACACTGTTCACAAGCATTAAAACTTGGGCTTGTGGACGAAATAGTAGACTCCATTGAAGCCCTTAATACCTGTGACATCATCTTCCTTTCTATCCCTGTGGATGGTATCATCTCCATCTCCAAACATCTTACGTCTTTAAAAGAAAACTGTACAGTGATTGACTTGGGAAGTACCAAAGAAAAGATTTCTCTTTCTATTCCACAAGCCACTCGTCACCATTTTGTTACTGCACACCCTATGACAGGGACTGAAAAGTTTGGTCCTGAAGCTGCCATAGAAAACCTCTATACAGATAAGGTTGTGGTACTGTGTGATTTGGAAAAAAGTGGTTCTCATCAAGAAAATGTCGCAAAAGAACTCTTTTGCGATATTGGTATGCACATCGTTTGTATGGGTGCAAAAGAGCATGATAGACATGCAGCCTTTATCTCTCATATGCCCCATGCTCTCTCTTATGCCCTTGCCAATGCGGTCATGAAACAAGAAGCCAGAGAGAGCATTGTCGCTCTAGCAGGTGGAGGGTTTAAAGATATGAGCCGTATAGCCAAGTCAAATCCTGTAATGTGGGAAGATATATTTAGGCAAAATAAAGACAATGTCCTTGAAGCCATCCATACCTTTCAAGCAGAGCTAAAAAAATGTGAAAAGATGGTAGTAAATGAAGAGTGGGAGTCTCTCAACTCATGGATGAGTGAAGCGAATTCACTTCATGATATTTTGTAGGCAGATATTCAGCTTAAGAACAGATAGAGAATCTGCCTCTACAACCTGTACCTAAATGTTACAATCACCTCTGCTTTTTTATGTATACTCTTGAGTATTGCCTCTTTTAAACGTATTTTTTCTTCTTTATTTAAAATACCTGTACTTATGACTTCGCAACGTATCTCATCACTATCCCTACGGTGTACGATGACAATATGTGTCAATTTCACATCATGTTTACCTACATTAAAACTCACATTTGAGAGTACCTTTTGTATCTTTATATCTTCTTTCATTTTACTAAATGCATTACTTAAAGGGATGGAAACCAGTGCCACAATAATAAACCATGTCACTATACCTTTTTTAGCCAGATGTAAGGGTGAAAAACCCAACATGGCAAAGGTAAGAGCCGCAGCTAAAACTATACCTACAAGGTTGGTGATAAACAGTAAAAATGCAGTAGAAAACATAGACCAATCACCCCACCCTATCCCAATACCTGCCACAGCTATAGGTGGCACAAGTGCTACGGCAATAGCCACTCCTGCAAGACTGCCTAGTATCTTTTCATTGCTTTTAGCGTAAGCTGCGGCTGCTCCTGAGACTATGGCAACAAAGAGGTCTAGTATAGTAGGACTTAAACGCCCTGCCATCTCTGAAGTTAAACGTTCGATGGGCGTAAACATTGCTATAAGTGCTGCGGTCATCAGTACTGCAAACACTCCGATAACAATCGTTTTAAACCCATGCATTTCCAAAGTCACATCTTGTCTTAGCACACCCATACTCAAACTTACTATAGGTTGCATAAGTGGTGCTAAAAGCATCGCTCCTATGATGACTGAAGAGGAGTTTATAAAGAGTCCAAAAGTAGCTATCATCGTGGCCAATATGAGTAAAACCATAAAACTTTGTGTCACACGGCTCTCTTCTCTAAGACTTGTAAACAGTGAGGCATACTGCTCTTTACTTGCATGAGAAAAAAGAGGTATCGCCTGACTCAAATAGCTACTGCTCTCTTCATCTGAAGGAAGATGGTCTACTTTTATGCTATCTTTGCCATTGGTTTGTTCTCCTTGTCTTTCCCAAAACGTTTTACCTACACTAAGTGCTAAAGACTTTTCTCTTACCGTTAAGGTCACTGGTGTTTGTCCAAACTTTTTTGAGTCCACCAACACTTCTAACACATCTTTACTCTCTATGCTAAAACTCGAAGACCTCATGTAACCCACAGAAGTAGGCAAGGTTTTAGGTGTCAAGTGTGAGACAAGTGCCTTAAACAAATACCCCATATACTGCACAATAGACGTAGGTGACAATATCACAATAGAAAGTTTACCATCACTAGCAGAAAGTTGTGAGGAGATGAGTTTTGAGGCAAAGGTATTGTTATGATATTCAAGCCCCACTACTCCTACTGCTGAGAGTTTTATCTCATTTTCTTTAGCATCTACTATCTTGAGCTCTGTGTGTTTTAATGTTTTTACTTTACGCATAGTGTGCCAAAATGTTTTGATTCTATCAAGGTATGTTTTATCGCCCAAGGTATTATCAAACGCATCTAAAGGAGGGGCATCACCCACAACAACCTCTTGTAAAACCATATGTTCATTCGCATAGAGTATGTCTAAAGGTTTTTCAGAGGGTATCAGTGCCAAGGCTACTGCTTCTTCTAGCTTAGAAGGCAAAGCAAAGGTACGCATAAGTTCTTTTTGTTTAGGTGTTGCGATGATACCCACACTCAAGTGCGTTTTCTCTGCAAGCACCAACACACGCTTTATCTCATCTAGGGACGCAGTCACAAGTAGGTGTGTCGTCTGAGAGATATCTACTGTATACAAGTCTTCAAACAAGAGGTAGGTCACCTCCTGCTCTTTTAAGTACTCTTTTGTACTCTCTACAAACTCACTCTGTTCTTGGTTGTATATATAATAAATCATAGAGTTATTGTAGCTAGACTATCTAAAACGTTCTATCGATTTCTTACTTTACAACCTTAGTAATCTCATTTAAAATATGTTTCAATTCATCTTTTATCTTATAAATAGTATTAAGCACATTCAGAGCTGTTTTGTCGTTGGTATCGTAATCATGTGCTATCTCATTTCTGAGGTCTCGTATCTCAAACCATTCATCTACATCTATGATATCCATAGACTCCAACCGATTCAAGATATCCAAGAAAGGCTTGTTGACATTTTCACCCTGATAAAGCAGTACAGACTTAAAAAGTTTAGCACCCATACAGTCTTGAAGTTTAGAAAACCTATAGATAGTTTGGTCACTATATGCTAGGTGCTGTACATCTTCCATTAGAGTATCGAAATCTTCTGAAGTTAAAGGAAATCTATACTTTTTTTCAAGCTCATAAAAAGCTGTTTCTAGCCTAGAAAGATGTTTATAGCTTTCTTCTAGATTATCGAAAACTTTTTGTTTATACACTAAAGTTTTATGCCCCATCGTTTCGCCTCCTGTTCTATTGGTCTATTACTATCTATGTTAAATACCACATCAATCTTCTGATCGCCTAATTCTCTTTTAATACGTGATAAAAACTTAAGTTTTTTTTCAAAAAGGTTTTCGTGGTCATCAATAGCCAAATACAAGTCTATGTCTCCACCTTTTTTACTGTCATCAACACGACTACCAAACAAAAAAATATCACCCTGTTTAAAAAAAAGCCTAAAATTCTTTTTAATCACATCTATATAATGCCTAGACAAACGCATCACTTACCTTTCAATATTTACAATACATCATTATAGCCAAAAAATTCAACTTAAAATGTTGGATAGTGGTAGCCAGAGATGCCTCGCTACAAACGAGGTATGCTTTGTATTTCTTTATAATATTTTGCGAGTGGCTCTTCTATATCTTCAAACAAAACTTTTATATACTTACCCAAACCTTCGTAAATCAATTGTATTTCTTCTTTAAATATTTTAGTTGAAGCATAATCATTTATTTTGCTTAATTCTTCAACTGTAAAATTTTTATATTGCAAGCATGACAATATTTTTTCATGTTGAATCAATTTTTCTTTATAATTAAGTTCATTTATTTCTATTTCATAAATAGATTTTTGAAAATTCTTAGGTCGATGTGCATTTATTTCTGAAAAGTATTTTTTTGAAAATTCTAATTTAAGATTTAGTATATTTAACTTTTTGTTTATCTGCTCAATTATTGCCTTTTTTTCTTCTGTACATTTTGTTTGCAAATATAATTCTTGATAGTTATTTTTATCTATTTTTGATATGTCATATATAGACTTTACATATTTTTTTCCTACTTCACTTTTATAAAACTTAGTTAGTTCAATATACTCATTTTTACTGAATTTCATAAATTTATATGCATACAACCTTACATATTTTTCATCATTAGCTATTTTTTTTAAAGCAGATTTATCTAAACCTTTTTGTGCAAATTTCACAAGTAAATTAAAATGTATTGTTGAGAAAAATGCTCCCCCAACAGAAACTTTTAAATATTCATTGAGTTGTTCTTTTGAAATATTCGCAAATGCGATATTGAAAATTAGTCCCAAAATAATAATATTTTTCATAAGCATTTAAAATATAGGGGTCTGTGATAACGATAACTCATTTCAAGCTCCTCTTAATAACCCCATAAACAGCAGGCTGTGATATACTCAATACTTTAGCAATCATATGCTGAGAATAGCCTTGTGTGTAAGCTTTTACGATTTGTTTGTTTCTCTCTTTCATGTTCTTAGTAGGTAGTAGCATTTTTTCTAGCTTCTCTATGTCTGGCTTTTTATCTACATTAGGTGCTTCTATCAAAGAAGATGCCTTTTTGAGTTCTTGCAATACAGAAGTATCTACATCACTTGTCAACATAGTCTTAATAGCTTCTATGTCACTATCATGGTTTTGCACTATCCATGCATTTTGAAGACACTCTGGCATCTCTTTTTTTAAGAAGTAATGATAAGAACTGTAAGGGTACTCTTCTAAACTTTTTACCATCTTAGCTTTGAGCGGGTTTTGTTCTATGTAGAGCATAAGAGTGTAGAGATAAGCTTCATCTGTGACGTACCAAGATTTAAAACGTCCTTGCCATAAGTGTCCTACTCTTTTGTATTTTTTATTGAAGTAGATGGCGTAGTTCATGTTAAGTTGTCGCATAAACTTAGAGAGGTTTTCACTTGTTATTTCTATGAGTAGGTGGTAGTGATTAGACATTAGACAATAGTTATGCAAAGTAATACCATAACTCTTCATATAAAAGCACATCAACTCTTCAAAGTATTCATAATCAGTAGGCTCTTTAAAGATGACTCTTTGTTCTACACCTCTATTGATAATGTGGTAATACCCTGCTATTTCTATACGTGGCCGTCTTGGCATGGTTACTCCTTCGTGGAAGTATAGCGTAGAGTTGGTTAAGTTATCATTATCACCTGACCCCTATACTTCCTAACCCCTATACTTCATGGTCGAAAAAACTTAGTTTCATAGGTGTTTTCCTTGATAGATATTTCTTTCTTTTGATAGTTCTATTTTAGCTAAATTTCGGTTTTAGGTGGGTTAGTGGGGGTTAATCAGAAGGTTCAATTGTGATTTATATTGTATTTTTTGACTTCTTAGACTACAAAAAAAGCAAATGGAAGCATATGCTTTTTAGATTAACTTTTATTTTATTTATTATTTCGTCAATATCATTAATAGCTATGGATTTTCCAATTAATGATGAGGTATACTTAACTATAAAAGACTTTCTTCTTCAAATAAATTTTGGAACAAGGGTAGATTTTTTTATACAGGGGGAAATATTTAGTTGGTTTTTCAATACTAATGTAATATTTTTTATAGGGTTTCTATTCTGGTCTATTGTATACTTATTTATTATGCTTCTTTTTTATATTTTTGAACCGTTAAAAAAATAAGTTTAGATTTATAGAAAGAGTAATCCTTATTATGCTCCTCATAAGAATATGGGGACAGTTTCCACCTTTAAAACCACTTCCTCGTTCCCACGTTGCACGTGGGAATGCATACTCCAACCCAAACTACCAAAAACGCTCGACCTCTAACAAACCATTCACTCCTTCATAATCTCTAAGATATAGGAGATATAGAGATATAGGGGTCAGTCGCCACCTTAAATAAAACACAACAATGATACCAAAAGTAACAAAAAGTACTCTACACTAATCCATAGTTTCCCCCTCTAATGTATCTTCTTTTTTCACATACTTGGCATCATTCTTATAAAGGGAATGAGCAACAATTATTATCTTTCGCATCACCGCTATTTGAGCTTGTGTCGTATGTTTACCATTAGCCTTTAATCTCTCATAAAAAGCTTTAAAGTTTTTATCATATCTAACCGCTGTCATCACTCCCATAAATAAAGCACCTCTATAAAATACAGACCCCGATTTAGATATTCTATATGATGACTGTAAAGATGAGCCTGACTGTCTATAGACAGGGTTAAGCCCAGCAAGAGAAGTAATCTGTCTTTGATTAGCCTCTGGGTATTTTAGAAAAAGATGGAGCAAAGCGATGCCACCTATTTGACCCACACCCATGATAGAAGTGATATTCTCATATGACTTTTTGTATATAGGGTTAGCCTGTATAAGTTGATGCACTTGCTCTATGATACGTTTTTCTTTTTCTTTGGAAGCTTTGATAGACTTTTTGAGTTCTTTAATAGAGAAGCTATTTCCAGCCTTGGCTACCAATGATTCCAAATGACCTTTGAGCTGTGCAGTTTGTTTAGTTGTAAACTTGTAGAAACTCATCAGTTCTTTTATCTGCTCTACATCTTTGTCATAGACTGGTACTTTGATTTGAGAAGGTTTAGCAAGCACTATGGCTTGTGCCAGTACTTGTGCATCTACTTCATCATTCTTTACTTCTACTCCTAACGCTTTAGCATAATTAGAAAACTGTTTAGGGTTAATGATAAAACATTGGATTGATTTATCTGCACAAAACTTTCTAAGTAGCTCAGAGTAAGAGCCTGTAGGCTCATATATAAAGACCAGTTTTTCTACTTCTTTTTTATAAATCTTCTTGAGTTTAGCATAGAGCTTTTTTACTGCTGCAAGTGTGTTGTCTATTTTTAAATCTTGACTGTTTTTAGCAATATGCACATTTAGTGTTGACTTTGATACATCAATTCCGATACAATTTAACACCGTGAGCCTCCCATAGTAATATGTGAGAGCTCGTTAGCGTAGGAGTTAACTCCTACGTGATTTCAAATAAATGGTTTACACTCACTACTTTGCCTCGTGTGTTCTATACAATCTAGTTTTAATTTCTTGTTGCAACAAAAAATATCTAAAACCGATTCGCTCGCCACTCAAGTTTTTAGTGTAATTATCCCTCTGACCCACAAGCTAGTTTAAACCGCTTTAGGCGTATGACCGATACATTACTTTTCTAACGAACTCTCATGGATATTATAGGATAGTTTTTTGTGGGGTTTGTTAGATACGAGGCGTTGAAAATACATCCTCTACTTATGCTATAATCATACC
>Ga0256839_1004245_pt1 | contig 14158 bp, 10 predicted proteins | sample 354166metaG_FD_185968 | JGI IMG/M metagenome (GOLD analysis project Ga0256839, IMG submission 185968) | Hydrothermal vent microbial communities from Mid Atlantic Ridge, Atlantic Ocean - 354-166 | ecosystem: Environmental > Aquatic > Marine > Hydrothermal vents | place: Atlantic Ocean: Mid... | reverse complement strand
AATAATCTGTTATGTTTTCACAAAATTTTCAAATGCACCTATAATAACCTTTTTTAATAAAAAACAACTATGAATAACTACGATTTATTTACACAAGCACAAAAGTTTATTCCTGGCGGTGTTAATTCACCCGTTCGAGCCTTTAAAGGAGTTGGTGGCGATCCATTGTTCATAAAAAAAGCCAAAGGACCCTATATTTACGATGTCGATGACAAAGAATACATCGACTACATCGGTTCTTGGGGGCCGATGATTGCGGGCCATTGCAATAAAAAGGTCTTAAAAGCCGTGCATAAAGCCGTTGATAATGGCATGAGTTTTGGTACACCTACTGAACAAGAAGTCACTCTGGCAGAAAAAATGTGCAAACTAATTCCATCCATGGATATGGTGCGAATGGTTAACTCAGGAACGGAAGCCACCATGAGTGCAATAAGGCTAGCACGTGGTTTTACCAACCGCGACAAAATTATAAAATTTGAAGGCTGTTACCACGGCCATGCCGATTCCTTTTTAGTCAAGGCTGGCAGTGGCGTTTTAACCCTTGGAATCCCAGGTTCTCCTGGTGTTCCAGCAGCAGTTGCCGATTTAACTTTAACCGTGCCTTATAATGATTTGGATGCTTTAGAGACAATGATGAAAGCCCATGGCAAAGATGTCGCGGCTATTATTGTTGAACCGATTGCAGGTAACATGAACATGATTTTACCCTTAGCTGGTTATTTGCAAGGTCTTCGTGATTTGTGTGACAAGTACGGAAGCGTATTAATTTTTGATGAAGTCATGACGGGTTTTCGCGTGGCATTAGGTGGGGCTCAAGAAGTTTATGGAGTCACTCCTGACTTAAGCACTTTTGGTAAAGTCATTGGCGGCGGTTTGCCAGTTGGTGCTTTTGGTGGACGCAAAGATATTATGTCTTATATTGCTCCCCTTGGTCCAGTTTACCAAGCAGGGACTTTATCAGGTAATCCCGTTGCCATGACGGCTGGTTCGGTAATGTTAGGTATTATTTCTGCCGATGGTTTTTATGATGACTTAGCGGTCAAAACTCAAAATTTGGTTAATGGACTGCAAGCTATTGCGGATAAAAACGGCATTGCCTTTAGAACGGTTAATGTTGGTGGCATGTTCGGCATGTATTTTACAGAAGACAAAAACATACACAACTATGATGACTTAAGCAAATGCGATGAAGAGCGTTTTAAAAAGTTTTTTCACCGCATGCTTGAACAAGGCGTTTATCTAGCTCCATCGGCTTTTGAAGCGGGTTTTGTCTCCTCTACACATGATGAGGTGACCTTAAGTAAAACATTAAAAGCGGCAACCTTTGCCTTTTCTGAGTTAAACACATAGGGCAAAGAAATGGACGAATCATCTTGGCTACAAGCAGTTTTGGATTGGGTGCAACTGCACCCACATGCCACTGGTTGGATGATTTTTCTCGTCGCTTTTGGCGAATCTTTATTGCTGGTTGGCATCTTATTGCCAGGTGCGGCCTTACTTGTTGGGCTGGGCACTCTCATTGGGCTTGGCGTCGTTGATTTTAAACTCGCATGGATTACGGCATCAATTGGTGCCTTTGTTGGTGACGGCATTAGTTTTTGGATTGGGCATCATTACAAAGAAAGGTTATTGAAAATATGGCCCATGTATAAATTCCCTCGATTGATTGAACAAGGGCAATCATTTTTCAAAAAATGGGGGTTATTGAGTGTTTTTGTTGGGCGATTTGTTGGCTTGGTTCGTCCAATTATCCCCGCTATTGCTGGCATGATGCAAATGCCAATCAAAAAATACATTGCCATAAGTACCATTGCCGCAATCTTATGGTCACCTTTTTATTTGTTGCCTGGTATGCTCTTTGGTAATGCCATGGGCGTTATGTCAAAAGTGGCTGGAAAACTCGCTATTTTAGTTTTGATTTTTGTGGCAACCCTCGCCTTAGTCTATTGGGTTGTTCATTTGTTATATGCCTTTTTATTACCACGCACACATCGCATCTTAAGCCATGCTTTGATATGGACACAAAAACACCCTCATATCGGCAAGCTAACTGCTGGATTAATTGACCCTCGAAAACCTGAAAAAGGTTCTTTGGCATTAATGGCCACTTTTATTGTTGCCATCACAATTACCGCTTTATTTTTTAGTTTAAACAGTCAAACCGTTAGCACATGGTCTTTGCAAGTTGATAATTTTATGCTCGCATTTCATACCGATTGGACGGAACCCGTCATGTTATTTATCCTGTCAGTTACCCATGATTTGGCCATTTTAATTCCATCAATAATTGTATTTTTATGGTTAATTCGGCGCAAGAGAGGTGTCGCTGCAGGGCATTGGGCATTTGTCGTTATTACTGGTTATATTCTTTCCTTATTAATTAATTATTTTTCTCACGAAAATACCCAAAGCTGGTTCGGCTACCATCACTTGACCTGGTTTATTACTGTTATCGCTTTTTGGGCAGCACTTATATCTGGTGCTTTACCACATAAAATGCGCTCTTGGCCTTATACCTTAGCCACTTTGTTAATTGCTGTGGTTTCTTTTGCTCAGTTGTTTTTCCACCAAATGGGTTTAGGTGTTGTATTAATCTCAATCTTCAGTTCCATTCTGTGGGCATCAGTGGTTGCGATTGCCTACCGCATGCGTGCACGCAAACAATTTTTAGGTTGGCCCATTTCCGCACTATTTTTTAGCTTTCAAGGCATTGCAATAATTTTTGTTCTTATCTTTTTTGCAGGACAATTCAAAGAAACTCAACCCTTGACTAACAAAATTTTATCAGAGCAACAATGGTTAAATTGTGAACTTGTGGAGCGCACGGATTGGCTCAATCGCCCCAAACAAGCTTTTTCTATCCATTACATGGGAAATTTATCCGAATTAAGCAAGGAATTGGCTCAGCAAAACTGGACGACTCTAAAGCCCAGTGCCTGGAAAGACGTATTCAAAGCCTTAACGACAGATGAAAACAGTGATGAAATTGCCATTATTCCTAGCACAAACAATGGTAAGATAGAATCCATGATTTTTACAAAAGCCGACAGTCAGGACTTAATAGCCTTGCATTTGTGGCAACAACCCATTTCCATAAATAATTTTGAACAACCCGTTTATGCAGGTTATATTTCACTGCACAAAATTAATCAAAAGCTGGGTTTAACCTACTGGAAAAACTTTGTTGATAACAAGGCACTTGACGCCTTTATTCAATCCATAAATTCAAGCAAAAACTTAAGAATTGACTACAATAACAATCAGTATTTTATCCGTCAACAAGAACCATAAGGAAATAACAATGAACTTTATACTAGAATACTTCCACCACCTTTCAAATTTTGGCAAAACAGCTATTATATTGAACATTCTTTTCTTCGTACTTTCGGGGGTTATCTTTAAGTACATTGTAAAACCCACAGATGACGAAGAAAAAAATTCTAAAAGAATATTTTGGCTGCGTTTTTTAAATTTTTTATTGTTGATGATTTATGTGGCTGATGCCTTTATTAATGGCAAATCCAACGATAACGAATGGTTGCTCAAAGCGTCGCAAACAGGCTTGGTGTTTCTTATCTCTTACCTGTTTATCCAATTTTCCCACGCTTGGGCTTTGCAGCATTACGGCAAAGAAAAAACGGTCGATGGTGAAGAAATCAGTGCCAGCACCTACAAATCTGAAATGATGCATATCCTAATTATTGCCATCACTTTTATAGCTGCCGTGCTTTTATTGGTCAACATCTGGAATGTCACCAACTGGTTGCAAGCCACAGGTGTATTGGGTGGGTTATTAGTTATACTATTTGCCACCAAAGACGCCTGGGCTGTTGACAGTGCGCATGGATTAATCCTCCTTTACAACAACGACCTCGAACCGGGCGTGGTTTGTCGCATTCCAGAATACAACATTTTAGCCATCTTACGTAAAGTATCACTCACCCAAACCACCTTTCGCGACTTAGTGCAAAAGCACAAGATTGTCATCCCAAATGCCAAGCTTCGTAACACCAAAATTGAAGTTCTCAACCGTTCTGGAAGCACCACTTGGAATGATTATATAGAGTACAAAATTGGCTATTCCTCCACCGCAAAAACTGTTTACGATTACTTTGAAAAAGTTTGGGAAGTTGCGTGTGAAAAAAACAGTGCCTTAAACATAGAAAAAAAGCCTAAAGTTTCACTTATTGAAGCCGGTGACCATGCTATTTTATGGCGACTGCACTATCCGTTGGATAATATCTACCAACTCAAAGCCGCAAAATACGCCATCAATCGTGTGGCATTTGATTTGCAAGATGAGTTTAATTTGTCGCTTTCCACCCCTATAACCCATCAAGCCATTGGCGAAACATTAATAGAAGTGGAAAATAAAAACTCAGAATTCAACCCCGATAATTCCCAACCAAACGCATAAAAGTATAACTAATTGATACTCTAGGTTACTTATATGCACTTAAATTATTAATTATTGAAAGCTGTGCGTGAATAAATGATGATGCATACTCCATTAATATTAGGAGAGACCTTTGCGACAAATTATTTTATTATTAACCCTGCTTTCCCTAAGTGGCTGCCTCATGGGAGAATACAGGCAGCGACACACACGTTCAACTTCGTTGGTTCAATTTCTGTACCCTGATGGAAAGTTGCCCTTAACTGATAAAACAAATCCCGTTTTAAATCTGCCTTTAAATGTGGGTTTGGCATTTATTCCAGATAAACGAACAACCACCATCATTTCACCTGTCACCAAAAACAAATTATTAGAAAACGTCAAAAATGCATTTGAGAAGAAAGAATACGTGGATAGAATCACAATAATTCCAGAACTGTACCTCCAAAGCAATCAAGGCTACTCAACATTACAACAAATCAAAACACTCTACAACTTAGACGTTATCGCTTTGGTTTCTTATGACCAATTACTTAACAGCCAAGAAAACCTATTAAGCCTCTCATATTTAACCATTGTTGGTGCCTATATTTTTCATGGAACCGATTACAACGTTAATACCTTAATGGACTTAGCCGTTGTCGATGTCAATTCACAGAGCATATTGTTTCGTGCAGCAGGCACAAGTACCTCACAAAACAAACGAGTTTCCTTTCCCAAACATAAAAAAGCCTTTAGAGACAAACAAAATCAAGAATTTGAAATAGCCATGGCACAGATGCAAGAAAACTTAGTTTTAGCATTGGATAAATTTGAGCAAAGATTGCGAAACAAAGAAGCCAATGAAAATATAAAAGTGAATTACCGTCAGGGATATACTGGAGGCTCTGTTTCACTAATGTTATTGTTTGCATTAATCGCAATAACGCTACACAAAGCCCACCAAACAAGAAAAAATCATGTACCAAGCCAATGATTTTCACTGGTGGCAATTAATCACAGCCCATTTTTACCATTATGACTGGATGCATTTGGGCTTAAATTTAATGGCATTAATTTTGCTGCTGTACCTTATTCCTGCAAATGCTAAACAAAAACTCAGTGTTTGTTTAATAGCCATAGCCACAGTTGATGGTTATTTACTCCTGTCTAATGTTCGGTATTACGCAGGTTTTTCAGGCTGTAATTACGCCTTAATTGGTTTGGCCTGTTACCAATTGCTTGAACAAAAAAAAGTTAAAAAAGCATCATTAATAATTGTAAGTTTATTCGTCTATGTGTTTCTTTTTTCAGAAAAACAACACCAAACCCAAAGCATTGTATGGCACTCATTAAAACAAGCGCATGTATTGGGATTTATCTCAGGGTTAATATTTTCATGGTTAATTAAGCAATTGTTGGTAATCTTTATGTGGCTTGGATGCAGAAAAGTGACCCATGTTATTCTGTAGGGATAATATGTTGCATTAAAAATAATTATAAAATAAGTAAAAATAAGTTAAAATTTTGTTATTTTCTTGGTATACTCGAAAAATGAGGAAAGGAATCCTTAAAAAATACTCATGGAGTGAATTAAATAATAAACACTTTTTGCCCAATAAGGCTAGGAGAAAAATGTAGATGAAAAATAAACGTAATCCAATGTATTTTGCTATTAAAACAGCACTTATGACAGGAGCTATTATGGCTGGAAACTCTGTTATGGCTGCTGAAGAAGGCGAAGAAAAAGTAGAGCTAGAGCGTGTAGTAACGACTGGTTCGCATATTCGTTCAACTGATTTAGAAACCGCAGCTCCAGTATTTTCAATAGATAGAGAAGATATCGCAAGATCTGGACTAACTAATGTAGGTGATTTGCTAAGACAAATTCCTTCAGCTGGTGCCTCGTTGAACTTAACTAATAACAATGGTGGTAATGGAGCTATTCAGGTTGACTTAAGAAACTTAGGTTCAAATAGAGTGCTCGTTTTAGTAAATGGTAAGCGTTGGGCAACATCGATTGCTGGCTCTGCAGATTTTACTACCATTCCAATAGCTATAATTGAAAGAATTGACGTACTAAAAGATGGTGCCTCAGCTGTTTATGGTTCTGACGCAATTGCTGGTGTAATTAATGTAATAACTCGTACAGACTATGAAGGGATAGAAGCCACTGCCTACTTTGGACAGACAACGGAAGGTGATGGTGCAGGTCAAACTTACAATATTTCCATGGGCACTAATTCGGAAAAAGGCAGTGTGTTTTTTGATGCTTCCTATACTAAAACTGATCCAATATGGGCAGGTGATCGTGAAATATCAAAAGACCCAACTTTTGGAACAGGTAATACGCAAGGTAGTTCGGGTACGCCTCAAGGTCGTTTTATAATTTTTGATCCAGATGGTGGTTTTGTTAATGCAACGACTACACCAGGTTCAAATGGATTTAATACGCCAAATGACCCTGACTTGATTCCATTTACAAATGCAACAAGATTTAACTATGCACCAGATAATTACTTATTAACGCCTCAAGAAAGAACATCGATATATGTTCAAGGTAAATATCAGTTAACTGACAATATTTCCTTTAGTTCAGAAGCACTATATAATCGTCGTCAATCTGCTCAGTTTTTAGCTCCAACACCACTGTTTATCGGACTTTTTGGAGGCACGAACGGGAACGGCGACTTGATTGGTGTTGGTGGTAATAACCCTTATAACCCATACGGTGTGGACTTAACGCCTACCTATTCAGATTCTGGTCTGCTGCTTTTAGGCAGAAGAATGATTGAGCAAGGCAATCGTAAATTCCAACAAACAAGTGACACTTACTATTATAGTTTAGGTTTTGAAGGCTATATTGATGCGGGTACAGGTTGGGATTGGTCAGCAAATTATACATTTAATCAGAATGATCAACTTACTGTTACTGAAGGCTTGTTAAACACAGACAGAGTAACTACGGCTTTAGGCAACAACTGTGTTGGTGATTGTGTTCCATTAAACTTGTTTGGTGGTGAAGGATCAATAACTCAGCCAATGTTAGACTATATAACATTTATTGCACAGAGTAATTCTCAAACAAAACTGCTTTCTTATACAGGGGTTGTTTCGAGTGAATTAGCTGAATTACCCGCCGGTCCTCTAGGCTTTGCTGCTGGTTATGAACACAGAAGACATTCAGGCTTTACACAACCAGATGCTTTGATTGTTTCTGGTTCAACAAGTGGTAACGCGGCACAGCCAACAAATGGTTCTTATCTGGTAAATGAGTTTTATGCTGAATTTAACGTTCCATTATTGGCAGATATGCCTGGTGCTGAGATATTAGAGTTGAGTGTAGCTGCCCGTTATTCTGACTATGATAATTTTGGATCAAACACGAGTACAAAAGTTGGTTTACGTTGGAAGCCATTTGAAGATTTGTTGGTTCGTGCCACTTATTCTGAAGCGTTTAGGGCACCAAGTATTTTTGAAGCTTTCTTAGGGCAAAGAGACTCATTCCCTGACTTGACAGATCCTTGTAATGGTATAGATACAGATGGTGACGGTGCTCCAGATACAAACCCTAACAACGTGCCTGGTCAAGAAGGAACGCTACCAGGTTGTGCGGGTGTTCCAGGAATTTATCAACAAGCTAATTCACAAATCAGAATTACGCAAGGTGGAAATACAAACTTAACGCCTGAGACTGCAGAAAGTTATACCTTAGGTTTGGTTTATGAACCAAATATGATAGATGGCTTAGTTTTCACTTTTGATTATTATAACATCCAGATTGATAATGTAATTACAACTGTTGGAGCAGCTACAATTCTTCAATCTTGTGCTGCAGATAATATTAACGGTTTGTGTAATTTAATGGATCGTGATCCATCGGGTTTTATAACTGATATAAGAGATTTCACTACAAATGCTAACCAACTAACAGTGAGTGGCTTTGACTTTGTAACTACCTATCAGTTTGATACAGACTACGGTTTATTTTCCGTAAATTGGGACAATTCATACACTGATGAATATAAAACCACTGTAGTTAATGCAGGTGGTGGTTTGACAGAACTAAATAGCTTCTTTAATAATGGAGGGGTAGTACCTGGCACGACTGATACAGATGCATTGGTTCATAGAGGAACAGGTCAAAACCTATTTAGATTAAGGTCTAACCTAGGTCTTAACTGGAGTTATGGTGATTGGTCTGTTTACTATCAAGCACGTTACATTGCAGGGTATGAAGAGTCTTGTGACCCAGATTTAAATGACAATATTGATGTTAATACCGTTCCTGATGGATTCTTGTGGTGTACTTACGCAAGTACTGGTGTTGATGCGAATGGTCAACCAACTAACCCTAATGGTGACTTGGATCGTAGGCATGTTGGTGGTGTTACGTATCATGACATTCAGGCTCAATATCAATTAGCTGATTACGACACAACATTCATGTTTGGTGTTCAAAACCTATTTGATAAGCAACCTCCTTTAAGTGCACTAGCTTTTGCAAATAGCTTTAGTCCTGCTTACTATGATGGTGCGGGTCAGAGATGGTATTTTTCAGTTACAAAACGTTTCTAAGTTGATTTAAATTTAGATTCATAATAAATTGAAAATTATGTAAAGAATAAAGCCCATCAATGATGGGCTTTATTTTTTTCGCAAAAACAGATGAAATAATCATGTAGACTAGCTCGAATATTTCATAGGAGAATGGAGTTTAAAGGGAAAATAGCGAAATAGGTTGCATAAATATCACTATATACCTAGTTATTCATAGGTTTTAGTGATATTTGTGCAAGATATGAAGCTAGTTTTTCTTTAAAGCCACTTGTACAAAGTGTAACCGTAACAATGTTGAGATAAGGTGTTGTTATTTAAAGATAAATGCCTTATTTTTAGCTTATCCTATGAAATATTTGGGCTAGATTAATTTATGATTTTAAAGCATAGGAATTAATAATCTTTGATAAACAAACAACTATTAACTTCATCAAGGCAAAGAAGTATAATAAAATTCGTATTCTATGGGCTTTATTTTATGCACATCAATAAAAAAAACATTAATAAATACAGTAAAAAACACAGTAGGAAATTAAATAAGAAAGGTTATTTGAGAATAAGTAACTTTCTTGAAATTGAGTTTGCAGATAAAATATTTGACTGTTTAACAACCACGCTGGAGTGGGATTTAGCTTGCCTCATTGGCTCAGTGCCGCAAACGTTTAAAGGCGTTAAAAATATAGATAAACTGGAAAACGAAATACAGCAAAAATTAATATCACAAACAAAACAACCTTTCCAATTTGTTTATAACACTTATATGATGGTTACAGGTTACATAGAAAAAAGAAACCCTGGTCTCTACCTAAATTATGTACTTGAATGGTTAAATTCAAAAGAGACAAAAGATTATTTTAAGATTCTGACACAAAATGATTCTCTGGTAAAAATAAATGCCCAAGCCACACGATATTTACCAGGTCATTACTTAACACAGCACAATGATGAGAATATAGATGAGGGGCGTATTTATGCTTATGTAATAGGGTTATCAAAAAATTGGAACCCTGATTGGGGGGGCTTATTACATATTCTTGACACAAAGGGAGAGATTAAAAAAACAATGATACCGGAATACAATTCCTTATCAATTTTCAAAGTGCCTCAAAATCATTTTGTATCAATGGTAACGCCTTTTGCTCAAGAGCAAAGATTGGCTATAACTGGTTGGCTTTTATCAAAATAAATGTTAAATCATGCAAATTTTCTTTTAATAATATATAACGGAATTAGACAAGAGGTGGCTTTAATTGGTAGGGCAAAGACCGTGTTTTCTGTATCGTGCTTTGGGTATTATAAATTGATTACGTATGATTTGAAATTAAGAAAAAGGGTTGATATGTGCTGTTATGTAGGGCTGTCAAAGTTATGGAATTATTAAAACAAGGCTTTCACAACTTTTCTCAGGGGTTGTATGATTATTCCCACAAATGTGCCATTGAAGTAATTAATAGAAAATACAATATTGATGCTTATATGCTAGCAGGAATGTCTTTGCACAAACTTGAAAAATATGATGATGCTGATAGGTATTTAGAAATTGCATTTAAAGAAAGAAAGGAAGTGGTGGCAATTCAACTCTATTATTTAGAAAATCTTAAGAAACTTATGGAATACAACAGAGCCATAGCATCGATTGAAAAGTTGGAAACAATTGTTCCAGAATTAGTTTCCTTGGCAGTGGATTTATATGAACTAAATGGTAACTTCGCAAAAGCAATTGAATTGTCTTATGAGATTAAAGACAGCATTAAGAAACATGAAATGCTGGCTTGGAATTATGAAAAATTAAACAATATTAAGGCGGCAAAGGTTGAAGCTAAAAAAGGATTGCACTTAGATAAAAATAGTTTTAGGCTTAATGTAACATTAGCAAAATTACACATAAGAAAAAGTCGTTATAAAAAAGCAAGAAACAAACTTAAAGCAATAAATAAACAAAAATTGAATGAGGTAAATTTATCTATATTTTACTGGGTTAAAGCGCAGTGTTTTGAAGGATTAGGACACTACAAAAAAGCGTTTAAAAATTACACAAAATCAAACAACTATCTAAAACAAACTTACAGTTATAAAAAATTGACGGGTAAAAATTACTATACTTTTGATAAAATTCACATCCTATCACATTATTTTAAACAAAAACCTATGTTTGACAACTTAATCCAATGCCAGCATTCGATAACATTTATGGTGGGTTTTCCGCGTTCAGGGACAACCTTACTAGAAAACATGTTAAATGCACATTCGCAGGTATCCACAGTTGAAGAAAAGCCTCTAGTAGATGACATTTTGGATTACTTTTTAAAAACACCTAAATCAATAAATAAACTGAAAACAATAACAACAGAAGAAATTATAAATTTACAAAAATCATACATTGATAAAAGGCAACAATTTAATATGAAAGATAGGGAAGTTGTAATAGATAAGCTACCCTTAAATTTAATTCATATAGGCATATTGTATAGGGTGTTTCCAAATGCAAAATTTATTATTTCGACAAGGGATGTCCGTGATGTTTCTTTGAGTTGTTATTTTCAAAATTTTGCACTAAATGATGCGATGTCCTATTTTCTTGATTGGAAAACGACAAGAAAATATTTAGATGAGCTTATGTTGTTAGGGATGATGGTTGTGGATAATTACCCGATTAAGCATCAAATAGTTAAGTATGAAGATTTTGTTGAAGAACCTTTTGAACACATAAAGGAATTGATTAAATTTTTAGGTTTAAAGTGGGAAAACGGGCTAAAAGACTATAGAAGTAAAATAAAGGGTAAAAATATTAATACACCAAGTTACGCCAGTGTTACTAAAAAGATAAACTCCCAGCGGATACAACGTTGGAAAAACTACGAAGAATTTTTTAATTAAAAAACAAATTGTGCCCCAGGTTTATTGGGTAAAACATCAAAAGCTATAATTGCTCGAGTGTCGTCTTTCTTGAAAGGGTGTACATAATGCTCGTACCACGGTGGAAATAAAACAATCAATCCTTCTTTAGGTTCAACGCGTCGGTTATAAGGAAATCCATGATGCCAGGCGGCTAAATTTGGTGTGATAAACTCGATACAGCCTTCTGGATTTTTTAAGTGTTTTGGCATTTTTATATAATAACAACCACTAGCAATGATTCCAGGAGAGGGATGTGCATGAGGAGCTTGCCAATCGCCTTTATGTAGGATATTAGCCCAAGCATTTGGAAACGGATCAACTTGAGATGCAGCTTGTCCGAAGTGATGTTTCAAATAGGTCTGGATTGCTGGCATGACAATGGTTTTTCTGAACTTCTGTATGTGTTTATTATCAATATCGAGAAAATTTATTTTTGTAGGCGTTTGATATCCACCCATTGTTGTAATGGTTTGAGAATTTACTTCATTTTGGTCTGTATCTTTATAGCGATCTTCAAGATCTGCAATTATTTTTAATAAATGAAGGTTAAGTTTTTTGGTGCCTTCGTGTTGCCTTAGCATAACCGTTGTTGGAACGTGAACTTGAATGTCGTCTTTGAAATTAATACTCATGATTGCACCAATGAACTATTTATAAAATATTAATCCATTATAAAACGGAATATTAAATATTTAACACTATTTTAATGAAAATACAAAATTCTTGATAACAAGCAATTTATTGCCATTTTTCTAAGGTATTAACAAAATAAGACAGGAACATATTGCATTGATGGGCGTCCAAAACTCGATGGTCAATTGTTAATGAAACGTAACACATGGGTTTGATGCTCATCATGTCTTGCCCATTAATTTCAGTTACTACCACTCGTTTTTCTATTTTTCCGATGCCTAAAATAGCCGATTGGGGTTGATTAATGATAATGGGTGTGGCAATTAATGAACCGCTGACTCCATGATTGGAGATGGTAAATGTTCCGTTTTGGACATCTTGTGGTGTTAAGGTTTTACTTCGTGCTTTATTGGTCAGGCGGGTGAGTTCTTGAGCAATACTTAGCAAGTCTCGATTTTCACAATTTTTTAACACAGGCACGATTAAGCCGTCATCATTTAAGGATGTACCAATGCCTATATTTATGGAGTTAAACAGTTCAATACTGTCTTGGTGTAATTGCGAATTGATTAGTGGCACTTCTTTAATGGCAATTGTTGATGCCGCAATAAAATAGGCAGTGAAGGTTAAGTTGGCTTTTTGTTGTAAGAATTTTTCTTTATTGGTGTTTCGGTGAGCAATAATAGTGGATAAATCTAAATTAAACACGGAAGTAACGTGGGGTGCCGTATGCAACAAGCTTTTTACCATGTGCTTGGCAATGCTTTTACGCATGGCATTTAATGGTATAAGTTTACTGTTTTTGTTGGTATTTAAGCAGGGTTTATTTTTAAGGTAGGAGTGTATATCACGACTGGTTACCCGATGGTCTTTGCCTGTACCGTGAATGTCTTTTATATTGAGATTATGTTGCGTTAATAATCGACGAACGGCAGGAGAGGTTGCCTTGTTTTGTGCTGTTTTATTTTGTGTGTTAACTTCATGGGAGATAGCTTGGCTTGGGGTGGTTTGTTTAACAGTTGAATCTTTGTTGTGAATGCTGGAATCAATAACCCCTAAAACCATGTCGCCTTGTATTTCATCACCCGAAGTTAAGTTGATTGTTGATAAAACACCTGAAACGGGGGCGACTATTTCCATCATGACTTTGTCGGTCTCTAGCTCTACCAGTGGTTCATTTATTTCAATAAAATCACCTTCACTAATCAACCATTGGGCAACTGTAGCGGTAGTACCTTCTCGCTGTTCTTCATCTAAAACAATATTAACTAAACTCATTAGGCTTTATCCAATTCAAGAATAGCAAGCAGTATCTTTTCAGTAGTCGGAACAACCGCATTCATGAGGTTGGGTTCATGTGGGTTGCCAATATCTGGCATAGCAAGGCGCTCAATGGGTGCATCTAAATCATAGAAGGCCTCTTTTGCGAGAGTGGCAGCGATTTCGGCTCCAAATCCTGCAGAAATATTGTCTTCATGAACAATAAGGCAACGGTTGGTTTTTTTAACAGAGTCTAATACCATGTCTTTGTCCCACGGGCGTAAAGTGCGCAAATCAATTAAATCAATGGGCAGTCCAGATTGTTCAACAGCCTTATGGCAGCGATGAACCATTCCACCCCACGTTACAACCGTTAAGTGGTTTCCCTGGGTGATTTTGTTGGCATGACCAAAAGGGATAATGTATTGA
>Ga0256839_1004244_pt1 | contig 14160 bp, 16 predicted proteins | sample 354166metaG_FD_185968 | JGI IMG/M metagenome (GOLD analysis project Ga0256839, IMG submission 185968) | Hydrothermal vent microbial communities from Mid Atlantic Ridge, Atlantic Ocean - 354-166 | ecosystem: Environmental > Aquatic > Marine > Hydrothermal vents | place: Atlantic Ocean: Mid... | reverse complement strand
CCTCTGGGCTATTGGTTCACAATCAAAATGATGTAGGTATCATGGGGTCAATCCCCTCTCATGTCAACCGAGACCTTTTAGCTTCATGGGTAAGTAAAATGCCAAAACCACAAGAGAAATTGCTCGAATCCATTTTAGAAGCACTCCCACAAGAGAATCCTACTCCTGTAGAGCTTGAGACCAAAAAGAGATTGGCAAATGCAGTGAGAGAACATTACAAAGCTTATCCAGAAGCATTAAGTCAACAAGCTTCTGGAGAGATTATTCCCCCAACCGTAGATAATCACGCATAAAATAATTTTTAGAGCAAAATCTCTCGTTGTCCCTTATTATTTGGGGCAGAGAGTACCCCCATCTCTTGAAGTTGTTCAATAATATTAGCCGAACGGTTATAACCTATTTGTAACTTACGTTGTAAATAAGAGATAGAAGTCTTCTGGTCAGCTAAAATAATAGCCCTTGCTTCTTCATAGAGTTCATCTAAATCACCTTGTACCCCTAAACCTACTTTAGTATCAGAATCCTCTTTAACCAAATAGCGTTCATCATAATCAGGAGCCCGTTGTGCTTTTAAAAACTCTACAATCTCTTCAACCTCATCTTCAGAGTTCCAAGGGGCATGAATTCGTACTAAAGCATTGCTACCAGGTGGCGTAAAAAGAGCATCTCCCTTACCCAATAGACTATCAGCACCCAATGCATCTAAAATAACTTTTGAGTCAATTCTCTGCCCTACTCTATAAGCTAAACGTGAAGGAAGATTCGCTTTAATGAGTCCTGTCACAACATCAACCGATGGTCTTTGGGTTGCGACAATAAGGTGAATTCCTGCGGCTCTTGCCATCTGTGCTAACCGTGCGATTGAGAACTCAACATCTTTTCCTCCATTCATAATGAGGTCAGCGAGTTCATCAATTACCACCACAATAAACGGCATGGTATCAATACCCTTTTTCTTAGCTTTTTCGTTATAGTTATCAATATTTTTAGTACGACTCTCTGCCATCATCTTGTAGCGTCGCTCCATCTCTCCTACCATATTTGCCAAAGCGGCTATGGCTTTAGCTGCATCAGTAATAACAGGGGTAATGAGGTGTGGAATATCATTATAGATAGAAAACTCCAACATCTTAGGGTCAATGAGCATCAGCTTCAAGTTATCGGGGTCATTACGGTAGAGTAACGACAAAATCATCGCATTAATCCCTACCGATTTACCAGAACCCGTTGTTCCTGCAATGAGTAAGTGAGGAAGTTTTTTTAAGTCAGTTACAAATGGATTACCCACAATGTCTTTTCCCATCGCCATAGTAAGAGGTGATTTGGAGGTCATAAAGAGTTCACTCTCTAAAATATCACGCAGATAGATGGTATCAAAACTCTCATTGGGAATCTCTATCCCTATAACATCACGCCCAGGAATAGGTGCTTGAATTCTGATGGTTTCAGCACGAAGTGCCATGGCAAGGTCATCTTGTAGATTTAAAATTTTAGAAACCTTAACATTGGCAGCGGGTTTAAACTCAAAAGTGGTGACCAATGGACCAGAGTAAATATCCATCACCTCCCCTGTGATTTTAAACTGTCCCAATTTATCTAAGAGTTCATGTACCTTTCGGTCTATCTCTTCCTCATCAACTTTGGTTCGCGTTTGAGGAGCTTCGGCCAAAAAGTCCAAATAAGGCAAAATAAAATCTTCAGGCTCTTCAATTTCACCTCTTTCAAGCTCATCCATTAAGGCTTTATTCTCTTTTAACTCATCTAAAATCTTTGTGGTCTTTTCCCTCTCCTCAATAATTTTCTCTTCACTATAAAGCTCTTCAAGCACTTCTTCTTTTTGAGGTTTTTTCTCTTTTTTAGCTTCTTGCTCTTCTAGAATTTTTTCTTCACTAAACACCTCTTCATCCTCAATTACTTGTGGAACTTCTTGAATCTCAATATTACCAATATCATCTAAAGGACGCTCTTCTAACATAGCAATATCTTCACTACTCTTTTTTAACTTCTTTTTGAGAGGCTTTTTCTTATGCGATATTTTTTTAGGAACTTTTTGTTTAACCACCGTACTATTTAAATTTCTGCGTACTTTTTTACTCGCAACAATGGTGGTCATACTCTCGGTACTCTTTTTGTCAAAAAAAGGATTTTCAACTTTAACACTTAACTCATCCCATAAAGCAACGATCTTCTTCTGTAAAAGTATTCTATATTTATTTAAATAATTAAGATAGGCTTGAAAATTTGGGATTTCATCCAAAATTAAAAAGGCAGAAATCACGGTGCTTAAGAGCCATAAGAGCCACATACCTGCTTTGCCAACAAAAGGATTAAGAAAATCATAGAGACTCATTCCAATCATTCCTGCATCATAAATATTAACAACCAAAGTCTGTAGTAAAATTAGTGAAATAAGAAACAACAACCAACCTGTATAGAACTCTATATCTTTTAACAATTTTCTATTTTTATAAATTCTATAGAGAGGGTAGAGTAAAATAAATAAATTAACATAGGCTAGATAACCAAAAAGATTGATATTACCTTGACCATAAGCGTGTCCAATTTTACCCACCATTTCAGTAGAGTGAAATGAGGTTGAAAAAGCTCCATATAGCAATATAATGGTTATTATAAAGATAAAAATATGCACTAATAGCTCCTAAAAATTTAAAAAATTATAACATTTTTTTACAGAATAGTCCCAAAAAACATGCTTTTTAAGCCCTTTTTTTCATCTTTTATCTAAATATCTTGTTATTTTAAAAAAATAATTGTAGAATTTACCATCTAACATATATTACAAAGGATATTTTCATGAAAAAAGCAGAGTTTATTGATGCAGTAGCAGAGAAGTCAGGGTTATCTAAAAAAGATGCAGGTGAAGCATTAAATGCTATTTTAGAAACAATTACAGAAGCACTTAAAGCCAGAAAAACTGTTAGCTTTATTGGGTTTGGTTCATTCACAACCGTACACAGAGAAGCAAGAGAAGCAAGAGTACCATTAACAGGTAAAACCGTTCAAATTCCTGCAAGACATGCAGTTAAATTTAAAGTGGGTAAATCTTTAAAAGACTCAGTAGCATAATTAACAACTATTTAAGTTTTATCGCTGTATAATTGCATTCCAATTTTAGATTGGAATGTGCCACAGTGATGGAACTGGTAGACTTGGTAGACTCAAAATCTTCTGCCTTAGGGCGTGTCGGTTCGAATCCGACCTGTGGTACCACATTTAAACTGTCTTCAGCAGACGGCTCCATTTTTACATAAACTGTCTTCAGCAGACGGCTCAATTTTACTTCTTAAATTCTTCTCCATAATTATCAATCTAAATTATTTTTTTAGCTATAATCTCTTCAATTAATTACATAGGAAAATAATGAAATTAGTCGTAGCCATTACAGGTGCTTCAGGCATTGAACTTGGAGAAAAATTTGTCCAATATTTACCTAAAGAGGTAGAAGTACATATCATCACCTCAAAAAATGCACTCACCGTTAATCATTTTGAAAACAAAAATATTACACTACATAAGAACTCGAATATTGCTGCTTCCATTGCTTCAGGCTCTTTTCAAGTTGATGCAACGGCAATTATTCCATGTAGCATGAATACTTTGGCAAAAATATCTTGTGGCATTGCTGACAACTTGGTAACAAGGGTCGCTTCTGTAGCACTTAAAGAGCAAAAAAAACTTCTTTTAGCTCCAAGAGAACTGCCTTTCTCTGCCATTGCCTTAGAAAATATGGAAAAGTTAGCAAAATTAAATGTTATTATTGCACCTCCTGTTCTTGGCTACTATTCTGACTCCTCCTCCTTAGAAGAGATGGAACATTTTCTCATTGGAAAATGGTATGATGTTTTAAACATAGAACATAATTTATATGAAAGATGGAAATAATGAGACGTGCAATCTACCCTGGTACTTTTGACCCTTTGACCAATGGACATTTAGATATTATTGAACGTTCATCTAAACTCTTTGATGAAATAGTTGTTGCCATTGGGGATAATCCTGATAAAAATCCACTTTTTTCAGTTGCCCAACGTGCTAAAATAATAAAAAAAGCCACTGCACACCTTTCTAATATTACGCTAGTCAAATTTAATTCTCTTCTTGTCGAATTAAGTGATGAATTAAGTAGCAATATTATTATTAGAGGTATCCGTTCTTCTAGTGACTTTGAGTATGAATCACAAATGACTTATGCTAATAATAGTCTCAAAAAGGATTTAGAAACTGTGTATTTTATGCCCTCTTTAGAGCATTCATTTGTATCTTCTTCTTTAGTCCGTACCCTTTTAAAATTTGATGGAAAGATAGACCATTTAGTCCCTAAGAGTATTTTAGAAGATATAGAACAAAAAAGAGAGGTCATAAAATAATGTATGTTCTATTTGAAGGTATTGATACCTGTGGAAAAAGCACCCAAATTGAACTTATAGAACAAGTTTTTGATAATGTCATCACAACAAAAGAGCCTGGGGGAACAAAATTTGGCGTACAAGCAAGAGAGATTTTACTTCAAGATTCACTTAGCTCTAAACGAGCTGAACTTCTACTCTTTTTAGCCGATAGAGCAGAACACTATGCGCAAATCATTAAACCCAATAACGATAAACTAATTATCTCCGATAGAGGTTTTCTTTCAGGGATTGGCTACGCTTTAGCCAATGGTGATTTTGAATTCAATCATTTAGTAGAACTCAATAAATTTGCACTTGAAGAGACTTTTCCTGATTTAATTATTTTGTTTATCAGCAATATGGAAACGCTTAAACAAAGAATGGGTGAGAAGAAACTTGATGGCATAGAGCTAAGAGGATTAGAGTATTTAATCTCCGTGCAAGAGCATATGGAAGAGAGTTTAGCTAAACTTAAAATCCCCTATCTGCTTATAGATGCCACAGATAGTATTGAGAACATTCATCAAAAAATAATTAAAAGAGTTCAAGAACTCTTTTAGACCTCTACCGCGAAACCTTTTAAGGTCTCTAAGTCTATATCTTCTAAGACTGCGATATGGGTCGATTCTAAAAAAACTTTAGGGGCTTTTCCATGCTCTATGGCACGTAAAAAATTACCCACAGCCAGACACCATCTATCTCCTGCTTTGACCCCAGGAAAACCATACTGAGGCATGGGAGTTGAGAGGTCATTTCCCACACGTTTAGAGTACTCTAAAAATTCTGTTGTTGCTAAAATACAAACCGTGTGTCGTCCTTGATTATCAATCCCTGAATTACAAGAGCCATCTCTATAAAATCCTGTCATCGGTTTACGTGAACACTCTTGTAGAGGTTCATTAAAAACATTAAGTGGTTTAAACATCTAATCTCCTTATCATGCTAGAATGGTGGCATTTTACGCAACATCTGCTTCATCTATCGTAAAATAATATCAAGAACATTGATGATTAACCTCAATCTTAATTTAACTGCTCTATAATTAAATAGAAAATCACAATTCTAAAGGAATGAAAAATGAATTTACTCAAAGGTATCTTTACAATTGTCGGTGCATTGGTTGTACTGGGTCTACTATTTGTAGGGGTTAAATATGGTTCAAGCTTAACAAAAATGGATGGTAAAGCACTTGGTCTTTACATGGATATGGCAGATAAAGTATTAACAACTGGTGACCCTGCTAAGGGAATGGTTATTAAACGTAAACTTGTTATTGAAGAGGGTACTACCAAAGAAGAGGCTATTGAAAATGCCATTGAAATTATGGATGAAGTAGCAGATGAGCATGGATTGGCAAAAGTTGATGCAAAAATTATGCCAAGAGATGGTAAATTCATGAAAGATGGTGGGAAATATACACAAATTCGTCACTACTGTTCACCAAGTATTGCTGACATCTTCTTAAATCACTCTGGTGAATTTGTTGGTTTTATGCCATGTAGAGTTGGTATTGTTGAAGATAATAATGGTGATGTTTGGCTCTATACTATGGGTCTTGACCTTATGATTCATGGTGGACATGAACTTCCTCCAAAACTTCTTGAACTAGCCACTACAGTTAAAGAGGCGATGGAACAGATGATTGAAAAAGGTGCAGCTGGAGAGAATTAATATTTTCTTTCTCTAACACTTATAGAAGAGGTCTTTTTGATCTCTTCTTCTCTTCTCTTTCATCTTAGACTTTCTCATTTTTAAATTTTTTCTCTTTTTTTATAGTACTTTTATAGTAAACTTTCTCACTAATAATAAGGATTTATATGAAAAAAATAATTATATCGCTCTGTCTACTACTTAATTTCTCACTCCATGCAGATGAGATGGAGATGACTGACACCAATGGAACATCTTATAAAGTATTGGCACAAGAAGATGAGTTTAAAATAGAAGGAATGGAAGGCAAAGTGGTCTTTTTAGAGTTTTTTGGATTAAACTGTCCTGCGTGTAAGGAACTTACCCCTAGTCTAATAGCATTACAAAAACAATATCCTAATAAACTAAAAGTGATGGCTATAGAGGTACAAAATCATGATATAAAGCCCATTGAAGCCTATAAAGCATCCCATGGCATTAACTATACTACTTTTTCTAATTATGATGTAGGGTTTGTGGTGAGATACATTGCCAATAAAGCTCAATGGAAAGGAGCTATTCCATTTTTGGTTGCCATTGATTCAAAAGGGAAAGTACAAGCCTTAAAAGTTGGTCTTAGCTCTAAAGAAGAGCTTGAAGCTTACATTACAAAATATTCTAAATAAGTTTATTTAAATTATCTACTTTCGCTTAACTAAAAAAGCCAATTTGGCTTGAAGACGCAACCAAAGTTTATGCTCTATTGCAGGGAAACCTGCATAGGTCTTCCCTCCACTAACTGACTTGGTCAATCCACTTTTTCCTGCAATGGTTATGAAATCACCTAACTTTAAATGCCCTGCACAAGCACTCTGTCCACCGATGACAAAGTTACGTCCTGTTATGGTTGAACCTGCCATACCTGATTGTCCTGCCATTAATGAGTGTTGACCAATATCGCAATTATGCCCTACCTGTATAAGATTATCCAGTTTTGAGCCTTGTCGAATGTAGGTTGAGCCAAAAACTGCTCTATCTATGACACAGTTTGCCCCTATCTCCACACTATTTTCTATCACAGCATTACCATTTTGATAAATCTTGACATGCTCACCCTGTTTAGTGTGCGCAAAACCATAACCATCTGAACCGATGACTGTTCCAGCATGAATGATGCAGTTTTCACCAATGGCTGAACCATGATAGAGTGTTACATTGGGATAGATGAGGGTATTTGAGCCAATACTCACATTATCACCAACATATGCCCCTGCCATAATGGTCACATTATCCCCCAACACAACCCCTTTACCAAAACTAGCTTTAGTATCAATGTGACATGCTTCTCCCATATTTGGCTCTTCACCTGTCGTTGAGACTTTATGGGCAAAAAAGATGGAAGTTTGTGCTAGTTTTAAATAGGGTTCATCCGTGATTACTGCGATGGTAGTAGCAGGAAGAAGTGGAGCATATTGTTTCTCAATTAACACCGCACCTGCTTTGGTGGTTGCTAATTGCTCAAGGTACTTTTCATCATTAAAAAAAGAGAGTTGAGAAGCATCTGCTTCATTCAGTGTGTGAAGTCCTTCAATATCTATATCTTGTTCATTAAAATCTATCTTAATCTCTTTACATATTTGGCTCAACTTCATCTCAATCCCTTTTTTAAATTATTTTACGCTTAGCGTTCTATGGCAACAACCCCACCACGTACTATCTCGATTGGACTAAAACGATTGCTCGCTTCAATAAAATGTTTAACACGACAAGGCTCATCTGCGACCATGCCAATGCACATATCTACACCAACATTGACAATTGTTCCATTGTAAGCTTCACAGAGGACTTCAATATCTGCCAAACTTTCCGTCAAAGGAAATTTTACTAAAACCATCTCTTTTTCAACCATCTCATTGTGTTCAACCACTTCATAAACAGGAATTAGCTTGTTCAACTGTTTGGTAATTTGAGCAATCGTTCGCTCATCACCTTGGGTGGCAATGGTGATACGTGAACGTTGAGAGTTTGGCATAGGGGCTACCGTTAATGTTCCAATATTGTACCCTCGTCCAGAAAAAAGCCCAGCAACACGTGAGAGTACAGAACTCTCATTTTCAACAACAATTGAGATTACTCTTCTTACTTTAGTCATTATTTCTCACCTTTATCTGGATTTGCAATTTTTGGTAACATCATGCTGTTTAAGGCTGCATTGGCAGGAACCATTGGTAAAACATTTTCAAAACGTGCAACTTGAATATTAATAAATGCCACTTTATCTTGCTCAATTGCATCTTTTAATGCTGCATCAAACTCCTCTTTGGTTGTTACATCATACCCGATACCATGACACGCTTCAGCCAATGCTTTGAAATTTGGCTGAAAAGTCAGGTCGGTTTCAGCATAACGCTCTTCATAGAAAAAGGTCTGCCATTGACGAACCATGCCTAAGAAGTGGTTATTTAAAATAACATTAATCACAGGAATCTTATATTCAGAAGCTGTTACTAATTCCTGTACATTCATTAAGATTGAACCATCACCTGTCACGTTAATGACAGTTTTGTTAGGAAATGCTTTTTTTGCCCCCATCGCCGCAGGTAAACCAAAGCCCATTGTTCCTAAACCACCCGAGTTAATCCACTGTCTTGGTCTGTCAAATGGAAAATGTTGTGCTGCCCACATTTGGTGTTGTCCAACATCTGAGGTAATAATCGCTTGTTCCCCTAAGGTCTCCCCTAAGCGTTCAATAACCCATTGAGGTTTAATCACCTCATCAGAATCTTCAAATGATTGAGGATAAAGTGCCTCATAACGGGCTAAAACTTCACGCCAATCAGCATACTGTTCCCCATTCACTTTTCCCTCTAAGGCAGGAATCATCATCTCAACAGCTTCAGTAACATCGCCAACAATAGGATAATCAACAGCGACCAATTTAGAGATATTAGCAGGGTCAATGTCAACATGAATAACCTTGGCATACTTTGCAAATTCAGAAAGCTTACCTGTCACACGGTCATCAAATCTAGCACCTAATGAGATGATTAAGTCTGTCTCTGACATTGCCATGTTAGACGCATAACTACCATGCATTCCAAGCATTCCTAAACGTAGTGGATTATCAGCACCCATCACACCCAATGCCATTAATGTCTCAACCGCAGGAATTTGTGTTATCTCTGCGAGTTTACGAATGGCATCACTTGCATTCGATAAAACCGCACCCCCACCAATATAGAGTAGTGGTTTTTTAGCGACTAAAATTGCTTCAACTGCTGCATTAATATCTACTGCTTCAACTTTAGGAACATCCATATAACTTGGAAGTTCTACTGAATCGGGATAGACAAACTCCCCTATTTCAGCCGTAATATCTTTTGGTATATCAACCAAAACTGGACCTGGTCGCCCTGTTCTTGCAATGTGAAATGCCTCTTTTAAAATACGAGGCAAATCGGCAATATCACGAACCAAATAGTTGTGTTTGGTACAAGGACGCGAGATACCAATCGCATCAATCTCTTGAAATCCATCTGTTCCCAATAACATCTGTGGAACTTGACCAGAGATAACCACCAAAGGAATAGAATCCATATAGGCTGTTGCCAAACCTGTAACTGCATTGGTAAATCCAGGTCCAGAAGTAACCATGGCAACCCCTACTTCTCCATTGGCTCTAGCATAACCATCGGCAGCATGAACAGAAGCTTGTTCATGTCTATTTAAAATGTGTTCAAACCCATCTTGCTTATATATTGCGTCATATACGTTCATGATAGCACCACCAGGGTAACCAAAGACGGTCTTTACACCCTCGGCTACCAGTGCTTCACAAACCATTTGTGCCCCGTTCATCTTCATGAATACTGCTCCAATCGTATTGTAATTTTGTGGGGGATTTTAGCCAAATATGACTAAAAGGGGGGTGAAATAAGTAAAAAGAGATTAATGATGCTTATGCAGACCACCCAATTTCTCTTTGCTTAAATCTTTAAGTTTTATTTTCCCTTTAAATTTTTTACCAAAATAACCTTCATTTGCCATCCATTTATATATTTCAGCAGCAATTGGACCTGAAGTAGAACCACCATGTCCTCCATGTTCAACCAATACTGTTACCACATATTTAGGGTGCTTAAACGGTGCATAGGTCGTAAGCCAAGCATGTGAACGGCTGTAGTAATCGAGTTGAGACTCTTTCATCCGTTTCTTCTCCCCTTGAGGAATAGAGACTACTTGTGATGTACCCGTTTTACCTGCAACCACAATAGGCAGATGTGACATAGTACGTCTAGCTGTCCCTCTAGGATGGTTACAGACATCATACATCCCTAAACGAATGGTATTTAGATGTTGTCTGTTGACTTCAAATTCACTAAATTTATTCTCAACCTTTGTCCCTGCAATTTCAGCTACAAATTGAGGGGTAGGTAGCTTTCCTGTGGCTAAAAATGCTGTATATCGTGCTACTTGCAGTGGTGTGACAAGATTATACCCCTGTCCAATAGAAGAGATAACGGTCTCTCCCATATACCATGACTGTTTATAGCGTTTTCGCTTCCACGCTTTATCAGGTGCAATTCCACTTCGCTCACGTGGTAAATCTACTCCTGTTTTAACCCCAAAACCCATTTTCTTTAAAGATTTTGACATGGCATTAATACCTGTTTTTAATGCCTTATTATAGAAATAAACATCACAACTCTCTCTAATGGCTTTTCGTAAACCTACTTGTCCATGACCATAATGGGACCAACATCTAAACTTATGTGCACTTTTTCCAAGAGTAATATATCCTTTACAAAATTCTGAACTATCAAGTGATGTTCCTGCTTTAGAGAATGCCAATGCCATTCCCATCTTAATCGCGGACCCTGGAGGGTAAGCACCTCCTATTATTTTATTGGTAAAGGGGTGGTCTAAATCTGTAATAAGTTCTTTCCAATCTTTAGAAGAGATTCCACCAACAAAGAGATTTGGGTCATACGATGGGTATGAGACGGCTGCTAAAATTTTACCATCTACACCCATAACCACAGCAACACCTGCTTGATTGACAAAAAGTTCATTAATTCTTTTTTGTAATCTTAAATCAATATTTAAAATAAGGTTTTGGTCATCTTTAGGCTCTACCTTTTCAATCTCCGCCACTTCTTTGTTTCTGGCTGATACTTTTACTAAACGATACCCCAACTCACCTTGAAGTACCTTGTTGTACTGTCGTTCCAGTCCTGTTTTACCAATAACCCCTACTTTCTCAACCACCGCATCTTTTTTATTTTCTTTAAGATTTGAACGCCCTACATACCCGACAATATGGGTTGCCAATGACCCAGCAGGATAAGTTCTTTTGGTTTCTGAATCTATTTTCAAAGATTTATTAATGCTTAACTTAGGATAAGCACCTATCATCTCATCATAAGCGATAAAATCAACAATCGGTATATATCTATGGTTATAAGAGGAGTCTTTGTTAACATATTTTTTAGTTAGTTTTGTGGCATTTAATTCAGGAAACTCTTTAACAATTCCCCCAATTAACTTTAGAAGTTTATCTCCTGCGACTCTTTTTTTAACCGTTCGGTCATACTTGGTTAAATGGGGTGCAATTTTAATCGAAAACCCAATGTCATTCACCGCCAATAGTTTGCCATTCTTGTCAAGAATCTCACCTCTTACAGGCTTAATAAAATATTTACGCTCAATGTTCATTTTGGCTAAATTTTCATAATAGTAGTTTGACTTAATTGAAATTTGATAGATACGAGAAATAAGCATCAGCCAAAAAACGACAAAAAGTATAATAATAATTATAAATCTCACAATAACATCCCCAATAAAATATCAATGGTAATAAAATAGAGCAGTAAAACATCTGCTACTGCGGTGCTTGTGCCAAAAATGAAATCATAAAGAAAAATTAAGAAATAATAAAGAAAATCAATCGTCACCATTAAGGCAAATAGGAGACAGACTTTACACCGAACCAAACGCTTTAAGGGTGTATAGATAAACATATAGATAAATATAATATTAAAGAGAGAAAGAAAGAGTGGTAGGCTCAAATTTAAATCTAAATTTAACAGATAGAGCAGTGATCCAAAAATATAGATTTTCTCTTTTTTTAAATTTAAAATCATAATGTATCCTGCTAAACCAATAAACGGAGGGAGCATTGGATAGATTGAGACAAGTAACGGATAGCCTATGACAAACAGAAGAATAAATATCTTTGCTTTAATACCGACTACGTTTTCATCTAAATAGTTACGTTTATGCACCACTCATCCTATCTTTCAAGCTTATAGACTAAAGAGATTTCATTGCAAACAGGAAAATGGATACACTTAATACAATCTGTCCATATTTTATGTTCAGGAATACTCTCTTTGGCTATCTCTACAAAATCCATTTTTTTAAAAAAGTCAGGTAAGTAAGTTAAGACTAAAACCTCTTCACTCACACTCAATGATTTTGCTTCATTTAAAGCAAACAAGACAATCTTTTTACCTATCTGTTTACCTCGATGTCCATCAGCTACAATAAGCGAACGAATCTCTGCTAATCGGGCTGAATGAATGTGTAAAGCAGCATATCCTAAAAGTGATTCTCCCTCTTTCGCCAAAACATAAGAGCGTATATTAGTCGCTACTTCATCTTCATTTCGCTCCAATATAATTCCATCTTTCACTTCACCTTGCACCATCTTTTGCATGGCGGGAATATCATAAAGAGTTGCCTTAACTAATTCGACCATTCATCAATCCCAAAGATGTGTTCAAATATTTTTTGATGAATTCTATCATAGCCCAAACGTTTTGAGTTTGAGATGGTAATACACCCTGGAAAAGCTTTTTTTAATGCTCTTTTCTCTTTCATATTGAGCTTATCTATTTTGGTAAAGACATCTAAATAGAGTTGGTCACCACGAATAAACTTTTTAACATATTCATTCACCCCTTTATCTATCTCTGCGTTGGGGTGTCGTGCATCTCTAAGATGAATAAAAACACGAATAGAGACACGATGTTTAATAAACTCCACCAAGTTTTTTTGCCAAACCCCTTTTAAATCTTTAGAGACTTTGGCATAGCCAAAGCCTGGTAAATCCACAAAACGGATGTTCCAATCTTTTTCATCATAGATATAACGAATATCAAAAAAATTAATCAATTGCGTCTTTCCAGGTGTTGCCGAAGATTTTGCCAAATTTTTACGTGCTGTTAGCCCATTAATGCTGGAACTTTTTCCCACATTGGAGCGTCCTAAAAAGACCACTTCACTAATGGTATCATCTACTGAATCACCCAAAGCTTGGGCTGATTTCATAAAATTGGCTTCTACTAATCTTGGTGTTGCCATTATTCTCTATCCTCAATTTCAAATATAAAATGTACAGGTTTTTGGGACTTACCTTTGATGTCGGCTAATCCTGTCTTTAAATCCAAGGTAATCGACTCTGCTTTAATCACACGGTTGTTGGTCAAATCTTTTAAAATCACATCCCCTTGAAAAAAATATTCTGAACTCTTTGGGGAGTAAGTTACAATATTAGTCTGACCCACATAATGAATGCCATTTTCTGTAAGGTTAAAGGTCACATCCCCTTTGGCGATATATTTTTCAGCTTTTTTCTTATTATTGAAAAACACGGTTATCTTAGAGGCGTTAAATTCATTACTGCCTTGTTTAATTTTAGCATTACCCTCAAAGTAAGCTTCATGATTAATATCATTGGCATAAAAATGCTCGGCTTTAATATCAACCGTATCTGCTAGTAAATGTGACGAATAAAGCACAATTAATGCCATAAAAAGTTGTTTCATATAGTCTATACCCTATTTTTTTACCATTATAGCGTTTTGGGTAAAAATGATAAAGAGTTTTACTGATATAATGTCAGAAACTAACTAAAGAAAGAAATTTTTTACATGAAAAAACACTACTCTTCAATAATTTCAACAGCTTTTGGTAAATTTGCTTCAAAACCATTCTCAAAGCCCATTCAAAAAATAATCAATAACAGCTATGTCAAACTCATGGGTTTAGATATGAGTGAATTTGATAAACCTGAAAACTACCCCACCCTTAACAAACTTTTTACACGCTCTTTTCTTCA
>Ga0256839_1004243_pt1 | contig 14162 bp, 8 predicted proteins | sample 354166metaG_FD_185968 | JGI IMG/M metagenome (GOLD analysis project Ga0256839, IMG submission 185968) | Hydrothermal vent microbial communities from Mid Atlantic Ridge, Atlantic Ocean - 354-166 | ecosystem: Environmental > Aquatic > Marine > Hydrothermal vents | place: Atlantic Ocean: Mid... | reverse complement strand
TGAAGTAGAACAACATATTTTGCACACGCTTGAAACCGCCGTGCAACAATTACCCCTCGATAATATTCAAGGTGTTGGCATTGGTTTCCCCGGCTTTTTTATGGGCAATTCAGGTGTGTTGGCGGCGTCTCCCAATATCCCGCAGCTTTCTCATTTTGCCTTGGCAGAAAAACTTTCGGATAGACTTCACATACCCGTAACAGCGCAAAATGATGCCTTATGCGCTGCTATCGGTGAGCAAGCCTTTGGTGCAGGGCAAGGTCATGCCAACCTATTGCACATCACATTAGGCACAGGCATTGGCGGTGGTCTAATCTTGAACAACACACCATATACAGGCGAACATGGTATGGCGATGGAGTTTGGTCATCTCAAGGTTGAGTATGGTGAGCAGGCAAGACTATGCGGCTGCGGCAACTGTGGTTGCGTAGAAGCTTATGCCTCTGCTACGGCAATCAGTGCCAGATACAATGAACTTGCAGGCATCAACACATCGCCCAAAGACATGTACCAACGCGCTATAGAAGGTGATAAACAAGCGGCGGATATTTTGGAAAGCGCAGGTATGTATTTGGGCACTGCTATTGCCCAAGCCATCACACTTTTGGACATTCGCACGGTCACCATCAGCGGCGGTTTAATCGGCGCATGGGATATGCTTCACCCCAATATCATGGCTTCGCTCAATGCTAACCTCATCCCACCACTAAAAGGTAAAATCAGCGTTAGCCCATCAAGTTTACAGGATAACGCTGGCATTCTGGGTGCGTCTAAGCTTTTAGGTTGAGCTGTTCAACTTGTTTTAGGTGTAACTGGCGTTAAACCCCAAATATCCCGATTGTAATCTTGCATGGTGCGGTCGGTTGAAAACTTACCACTGAATGCCGTGTTATAAATGCTCATGGTTATCCAATGCTCTTGATCCTGATATGCAGCCGCTGCTTTTTGCTGAGTATCTACATAAGAGCGGAAATCTGCAGCGGTTAGCCAAGGATCGTGCTGACAACGAATCGAGCCAATAACATCATCAAAGATACCAGGCTCAAATTGATTGAAGTGGCCGCATTGCAGCAAGCTCATCACCCGCCTAAGGTCTTCATCGGCTTCAATAATGGCATTGGGATTGTAGTTACGGCGTGTTTTCTCCACTTCTTCTGCGGTTAAGCCAAACAAGAAGAAGTTTTCATCACCAACCTCTTCACGGATTTCGATGTTTGCCCCATCCAGGGTGCCAATGGTGAGCGCACCGTTCATCATAAACTTCATGTTACCCGTGCCCGACGCTTCTTTACCTGCCGTTGAAATCTGCTCAGATAAATCAGCTGCTGGTGCAATTTTTTCCATGGCAGACACACGATAGTTGGGGAAGAAAACAACTTTAAGCTTGTCGCCCACATCAGGGTCATGATTCACCACATCCGCGACATTATTCACCAGCTTGATAATTTTCTTTGCCATGTAATAGCCCGGTGCCGCCTTACCACCAATCAACACACAACGATTGGTCCAGTTGTCTGTATCACCGCGTTTGATGCGATCATACAAATGAATCACATGCAAAACATTGAGCAACTGTCGTTTGTATTCATGAATACGCTTCACCTGAATATCAAACATGGCATCAGGGCTAAACATCACACCGCATACATCCTTCACAATGGCAGCCAAAGCTTCTTTGTTTTTGCGTTTGCACGCTGCCCACTGCTTCCTAAATGCCGCTTTATCTGCCAACGGTGCAAGCTTTCTTAACTCATCCAACTGGGTTACCCAGCCATCGCCAATATGATCTGTGATAAGCTTGCTTAAAGGCTTATTGCACCATGCCAGCCAACGGCGTTGGGTCACACCATTGGTTTTATTGTTAAACTTCTCAGGCCATAAGTCATAAAAATCAGCAAACAAACCTTCAACCAACAAGTCCGAATGCAGTTGCGCCACGCCATTAACAGAAAAACTGCCGATAATCGCCAAATACGCCATGCGTACCTGCTGCTCCTCACCTTCTTCAATGATAGACATGCGGCGCTGTCGTGCGATGTCACCAGGGTATTTCTTGGCAAGCTCTTGCAGAAAACGAGCATTGATTTCATAGATAATATCTAAAATGCGGGGCAACAAGCGGCTAAACAATCGTACAGACCAACGCTCCAAAGCTTCTGGAAGCAAGGTGTGATTGGTGTATGCCATGGTTTTGCTGGTGATTGCCCATGCCTCATCCCAACCCAGCCGATAGTCATCCATCAAAATGCGCATCAATTCCGCAACGGAAACCGTCGGGTGGGTATCATTGAGTTGAAAACAATTATTATCCGCAAACGCGCTAAAATCTTCACCATGCACTTCAACCCATTGACGAATCACATCTTTAATACTGGCTGATGCTAGGAAGTATTGCTGGCGTAAGCGAAGCTCCTTACCATTTTCACTGCTATCATTGGGATAAAGCACCATAGAAATATGCTCGGCATTATTCTTTTGCGCCACCGAGCCTGCATAATCACCTGCATTAAACTCATCCAAGTCAAACTCATCTGTTGCTGCTGATTTCCATAAACGAAGGGTGTTGACCGTGCCATTCTTATAACCAGGAATGGGGGTGTCGTAAGGAACAGCCAACACATCATGGGTATCGACCCAACGCATACGAAAGTTACCATGGTCGTCATGGTATGACTCAGAATGACCACCAAAGTGAATGGTTTGGGTGTATTCTGGGCGCTCAATTTCCCAAATATTCCCCTCTCTCAACCAATGATCAGGCGACTCTTGCTGAAAACCATTCACAATACTTTGACGAAACATGCCGTATTCATAGCGAATGCCATAACCTGTCACGGGCAATTGCAAGGTGGCACAGCTATCAATAAAGCATGCTGCCAACCTGCCCAAACCACCATTGCCAAGCCCTGCATCAGCTTCTGCTTCAATCATTTCTTCATCATCAATGCCCAGCGCATGTAGTGCCTCAGTGGTTTGTTTATCCAAACCAAGGTTTAAGACTGCATTGCCCAAGGCTCTACCCATTAAAAACTCTAGGGACAAGTAGTAAGCCCGCTTGCCACCTGCTTGTTGAACTGCTTCTTTGGTGTCCCGCCAGTTTTCCATCAAGCGATCACGAATCGTTAAAGCCAAAGCTTGGTACTTATAATGATTGGATATACAAGCATCACTTAAGCCTAATGTACGCAGAAAGTGGCGCTGCATCCCATTGATAAGATCTTCGCTGGTTTGCCCCACACGAGGGGCATCGTTTAATAAACGGAAATGCGCTTTACTTTTTGACATAACAAAACCTTAGGGATAACAAAATTTTGCCGCATAGTGACCAAAAAAACAGTATTAAACAATATGCCGCTTTTCCAAAACCAACTGCTGTAACCATACCTTTACTGAAACTCATGCTCAGAGTGTCTTCTTAGGCTTACACCTTAAGCCTTACTTTTCACTCCCCAAGATTACACAAAGCTTTTTAGGAAAATCCGATTTTCAGGATAGCGACTCACCGCAGCATATACCTTCGTGAATCAAGTACGGCGCGATGAGTTATACCTGAGCAATAGCTTAAAGAATTAAACCTTCAACAATACCAATTTCATACATAACAAACATGCCCAAGGCAATAGTAGCTGTGCCTATCATGGCTTGGAACCCATTGTAGAGCCGGGTTAGTTTTTTTGCAGAGTGACGCAGTGGGAGCATAATAGCCGCTGCCAACACCGCCATACCAGCCACGGAACCAAACCCAAACAATACGATATATATCAATCCCATAGCTGGAGTCTCAACCGTTTGCAGCGTGAGTACAATCAAGGCTGCCGAGCCTGCCATACCATGCATCATACCTACAAAAAGTGAACGCAAGTGGAAACCTTTGCTGTGTGTATGCTCATGTGTGGACAACTTGTGCTCACCTTCACCTTGATGGGAGTGCGCGTGAAAATGCTTAACCCCATCACTATGCGTATGCACATGAAAGTGAACCCGCTCTTTCAACATGCGGTGAACCACATCCACACCCAACAATACCAGCATGATACCAACCACAAACTCTAACGACATGGCAAGGGTTTCAGGGATGAAAGTATTAGAAAAAATCACAATTGAACCAAACAAAAACAAGGTTAAAGTATGCCCCAGACCCCATGTCGCACCAAGTCGCAAAGCATCTTTTAACGATGAACTTTGTGTTGTCATCGATGCAACCGCAGCCACATGGTCTGCCTCAATTGCATGACGCATACCCAACAAAAAACCTAAAAATAATACACTTAACATAAACCCTCCCAACTGGACAAACACTTCAAGCAACCGACAACCGCTGTATCGCTGTTATCGTTCAAGCCATGTTCATGGGCACAATATATATTTGAATACTTAATAGTCAATCATTGATTCAATATGAATACTTTTATTCCAGTTTTGTGCTTATGGCTGCGGCAACAAGCCCCTGCCCCAAAGATAAACCACCATCATTCAAGGGATAGTCTTGCGCGATAAGCACCTGAAACCCAGCCTCTCTCAACAAGCCTTGTACACCTTCCAATACCGTTTGGTTTTGGAATACCCCTCCACTCAGTACCGCTGCGTCCAGTTGTTGCCTTTGCAGCAAAAGCACTGCCAAATCAGACACGGCTTGCACTACCGATTGATGAAACCTTGCCGCAATCTCAGCATTTGCCACCTCAGCTTTTAAGTCAGCCAATAGCGCTTCCCACATCGGCAACCACGACAAATAAACCAATCCATCTTTGTCCACCCTTCCCACAGGGTAAGCCTTTGTTTGCGGTGAATACGCCTGTGCTGCCAATACTTCCAACCGCATGGCTGCTTGCCCTTCAAAGCTTACTCGCTCAAAACATATATCCAATGTCGCAGCCACCGCATCAAACAAACGCCCCATAGATGAAGCTTGCGGCGAGTTCAAACCTTTATCACACATGATTTGCAAGTTGCGTGTGGGTTTTTCGGAAAGCTTTTGTATCACAGGTAAAGTTGCATACTTCTTGGCTATGTTATCCCAACCCAAAGCATGTAGCTGGGCAAAGGCATTACGCCAAGGCTCTTTCATAGCCTGGCTTCCGCCCAACATGGGTGCTTCCTGAATACTGCCCAATCGCTTGAATGAAGCATAGGACACATGTAGAAACTCGCCACCCCAAAGCGTGCCATCCTCCCCCATGCCTAAACCATCCAAAGCGATGCCCAGCACCTCGCTACCCAACGGCAAACCGTGCTCTGCCATACATGCCACAATATGCGCATGATGGTGCTGCACTTGGGTCAGCTTCAAACCTTGTTCTTCGGCAAGATAAGTGCCCCACTGTGTGGAAAAATAGTCTGGATGTTTATCCACTGCGATATGCGTTGGTGTAAAATCATAAAGCTGCTGATACAAAGCCAAGTTCTTTTGATAATCTTCATGCACTGCCGCATGCTCTAAATCGCCCATATGTTGCGACATGATGGCTTGCCCATATTGAATCAAACAAAATGTATTTTTTAACTCACCACCCATACCTAAAATACCATGCGCATTTTCAAAACCTTGGGGTAAGACCAATGCAGATGGCGAAAAACCTCTAGCGCGGCGCAATATGCGTGGTGCACCTGCCATCACCTTCAACACCGAATCATCAAGGCGGTTCACAATATCACGGTTGTGCAGCAAAAACCCATCGACAATACCTGAAAGCCGAGTCACTGCATCATCATTGTCAATACACTGCGGCTCATCACTCACATTGCCTGATGTGAGCACGATGGGGGCATCAAGCTTCTGCATCAACAGATGATGCAAAGGCGTATAAGGCAGCATAAGCCCTAAAGTTGCTTGATGCGGCGCAACACTATCAGCAATTGCTGAGTCCTTTTTTGCTTGCAACACCACGACTGGTGCTGCCACACCGCTCAGTGCCGCCCTATCTTCTGCTGTGATATGTGCATATTGACTGATTTGCTTCATGTCTTTTGCCATCAGTGCAAAAGGTTTATCAAACCTGCGCTTTCGCTGACGCAACATATTTACAGCACCTTCAGCCGTTGCATCACATGCCAAATGAATGCCGCCAATACCTTTGATGGCAACAATCAAACCTTGTTTGATTTGCCTAGCTGCTTCATCAAGCGCATCTTCAACATCCAACACTTCACCTTGCTTATCCAGCCATAAAAGCTGAGGTCCACAGGCAGGGCAGGCATTGGGTTGGGCATGAAACCGCCTGTCTTTAGGGTTTTGGTATTCTGCCACACACGCATCACACATGGCAAAGGCAGCCATGCTGGTGTTGGCACGGTCATACGGTACTTTGCGAATAATCGAAAGTCTTGGGCCACAGTGCGTGCAGTTGGTAAATGGGTATTGATAATGCCTATCCTCTGGGTTTTGCACATCAGCCAAACATTCAGTACATGTGGCTGCATCCGCGGCAACGCCCGTTGCTGTTTTACCTTGAACACTGGTGATAATGTCAAAGGCTTGATGCTGGCATATGTTATCTAAAACAGCGCATTCAACGCTCTGCACTTTTGCCAAGGGTGGTGCTAAATCCTGAATGCGCTGTACAAATATATCCAACACACTTTGATCTGCCCAAGCTTGAATCAACACACCTTCCGCATCATTCCAAACCTGCCCTTTGATATGCAAATCCTCAGCCAAGTTGGCAATAAACGGGCGAAACCCCACCCCTTGCACCACCCCACGAACACGAACTTCAATGCCAATCATTTAGTGGACAGTACACACCATGCAAGGATCAAACGAGCGAACAATATGCTGCACGGAAACAGGTGTGTCCTCGCCCTCTCGAATGGGTGCGCCCAACAATGCCTGCTCCAAAGCACCTCGCTTCCCGTGCGAATCTCGTGGTGAAAAGTTCCATGTCGTAGGCGCAATAATTTGATAATTAAGAATACGACCTTTTTTGATATTCAACCAATGTCCAAGACTACCGCGCGCTGCTTCCATCAACCCCACACCTTCAGCCTCATCAGGCATGGATGTTAAATGATAAAAAGGTTCAGCAGGACGCACATCTTTTATCCATGACTCCATTTCGAGGATAACAATCGCAAGCTCTAATAGCCGCCCAACAATACGGTTTTGCACATTGCCACCCGATTGATTCACCAAATCGTTGATCAATGGGTGTCCTGCCACAACTTGTCTGGCCAACGCTCCCACCTCCACCACCTCACCTGAAAGACGCGGTGCTTTACACCATGTATAACCATCTTGCATATCAGGATCAGGTATGGTGACTCCTTCACGCGGGTGCTTTGGTTCCAGAGCATTAAGCATCCAACTGTTTGAAAGGTCTTCTTTAATTGACTTTTCTTGCAAGGGGTAAGCCTCTCCATGCTCCCAAACACCTGAAGCAAATACAGGCTTGTTCTCAATAGGGTAAACCCCAAAACTCATAAACCTATCACTTGCTCTACCCATGTTTTCGAGGTCGAGTGATATAGCAATTTGCAAAAACAAACCAAAATCACTTTGGCTGTGTTTATCATTGTCCAACCATGACTCAAGTTGTGTTGCTGATGATAACGATAAAATATTTTCCAAATCATCACCAAACATCGTTTGCTCGAGAAACACGCGAAATTGATGCAATGTTGCCAACAGCCTCACTTTTTCTACAGCTGTAATGGCTCGTGAAGTACCACCAGGTTGAATAGACAAAGTATGGGGCCACTTCCCAGCAAGAATGCCCATCATGTGCATAAACTGAGCACGCGCTGGTAGCATATCTTTCGCCGCCGTACCTTTCACTGCAGTAAACCGTGTTTTCACCTTATCATACCAAGACTCAAGCTGATAGACCTCACGCGTAAAGTCGGGCATAAAAAACATGTAAAAATGCGTTAAGTGGTCAGCCATATTTTCATTGGCTAGAATAAGATTGGTGGCAAGTTCACCATTTTTTGGCATCTGCACACCTTGCGCGTCAGCAATGGCATAAGCTGCCGCCACCGATTGAGCCACCGAACAAATACCACAAATACGCGGCACATAGCTCATGGCATCCATAGGGTTTTTCCCTTGTAACATTTGTTCAAATCCGCGGTACATCGGCGACACCACCCAAGCATCATTCACCTTTCCATCTTCAATATCCAGTTGCACTTCAAGGTCGCCTTCAACCCGATTAAATGGCCCAATAATTCTGCGACTCATGATTTCCCCTTCAAATGAATCGTTGGCGCAACCTGAACATGTTCTGCCACAGCGTTTTTCTTCAACCTTTCTGGTGTTGCAGCCTTGGATAAGGAAGCCAGTGCCACAAACCAAGCTTTGGGCATATCAGTAGGCAAGCCAACAGGAATACCACCAATTTTCGGCGTTTGGGTGAATGTGTGCCCTGGCTCTTCAAACTTCGGTGCTGTGCAATTAATACAAGCATAACCGCCACGAATACATGAGCCTTCACCATTCCAGGGGCGAATATTACAATCAGCATGAGCCTGTGTACCAACACATCCCATATTTTCCATCATGCAGCCCAAATCTCCTGGCTTTTCAGCGCTTGCCTTAAACTCATAAAACTCATTGCGTGAGCAACCATGATGCACCAGTTGGTCGGCATAACTTTTAGGGCGCCCCAGCTTATCCATGCTTTGTTCATTAAAGTCGCCCAACGCAATTTGCGCCAATGTTTCTGTCACCCAACCTGGATGCGTTGGGCAACCCGCAATATTCACCACACGCAATCCCGACTTCGCTTGAAAAGATTTGCCTAAAAGTCCACCTTCTTTTTCACCATCATATTGCAGCCCACAAGCATCGGATGGGTTGCCGCCACCTGAAGTAATACCACCATAGGCCGCGCATGTACCTACAGCGACAACATACGCTGCTTTGGCAGATAGCTTTTCAACCCAGTCCATCATGGGGTCATCTGTGCCTGCAAGCTTGTGAAACTTGCCTGTATTGTTGGGCCCTCGAATCACAGACCCTTCTAAGCATAAAATGTCCAAGCGGATTTTATCTTCCATAATATCACGCAGAATATCAACCACAGCTTGACCCGTTTCCAGGCTTAGCGATGGATGCCAAAGCACATGAATGCCTGAAGCTTCAAAGCTGGTAAGCACATCAGGGGACTCGGCATTCAGCATGGAAAGCGTACAGCCACCACAACCACCCGACTGCAACCACAACAGATTCCATTTAGCTGGCATCTTTCTCTCCACTCTCAAGCGGCAAAGAAACCGTGAACACCGCTCCACCACCCGGGTGATTCTCTGCGGTCATCTGGCCACCACATTGCTCAACAATCAACCCATAACTGACATACAAACCAAGACCTGTGCCTTTACCAACCTCTTTGGTTGTAAAGAAAGGGTCAAAAATTCTTAGCAAATGTTCATCAGAAATACCACTGCCATAATCTCGAATGGTAATATTTGCGCACTGCTCTTGTTTGAAGCATCGCACATCAATCTTACGCTCTTTTTTTTGCTCCATCGCATCTAGGCTATTCTGAATAAGGTTGACAATCACCTGGTGCACAAAACCTTCATAACTTCGCACAACCACTGGCTCACCTTCAATGGATAGCTGCGCTTGAATGCGCGAAGCTTTGGTTACCCACTTCGCTGCATTACGCACCACATCAAGCAAATCAAACCTGTTTTTTTGTTCACGATGTGATGTGGAGTATCTGCGCAAGTCTTGCACGATAGAGCTCACCCGCATCGTACCTTCCAAGCCACCATCCACCAAGGATGGAATATCATCAAGAATGCGATCAATGCGTAAGCTCTTGCGTAAATCCCGACACACATCATCACCAACTTGCTGATGCAAGGCATCGATATATTCGCGCAAGCGATAACCATATTTTTTAATTGCGTACATATTGCTATGCACAAAGCTGATTGGATTGTTCAATTCATGTGCCACGCCTGCCACCAAACGACCCAGCGATGCCATTTTTTCGGATTGGACCAACTGATTCTGTGCTTCTTTTAATTCAAGGTGCGCTTGATTCAGCTCATTATAAGCCTTGCGAAGTTCACCAACAGGTCGCCCAATCAAGACCATACCAATTAATTTACCTTCGTGGTCAAACTGTGGTGAACAGCGAATCACCAGCGGTAAAGGTGCTCCTTTTGCATCCACAATGGATACTTCATGCTCTGAGGCTTTGCCTAATCGTGCCTGTTCCAAACATGTTCTAATGGTGGCTTGCGACTTTTGATCAAACAATGAAAATATTGCTGTGCCAATGAAATGCTCTTCGCTTTTTTCCGTAAGCTCCGACAAGGCTTTGTTGGATTGTTGAATCCATCCTGATAAGTCGCACACTGTCAACACATCCATCATGGAGGTTAAGATGCCTCGGATAAACTGCTGGGCTTCTTCCAGTGCTACATTTTTTTCTTCCAGCTCAACTTGATAGCGAAGCAAATCCGCATACACATCATCCATTTTCTGGATGACCTCAATCCACATATGTTCATTGCCTTGACCCATCATTTGATTGAAGTCAACGGCAATTTGCTGGGAAAGTGTTGCAGGCATAAGCTACACGCTACTTCAGCTATTGATTGCCTGCAACTGATCGTCTGCTGTGTCTAATGTTTCGACCTTTTCTAAGCCATATCGCTCCAACTTGTTGCGCAAACCAACACGAGACAACCCCAGTTCCTTAGCTGTTTTACTTTTGTTCCAGCGATTGCGAATCAATGCTTCCTTCACAATTCTTGCTTCTAAACTATCCAATCGTTCACGCAGCGTCCCTTCCTGGGTCATCAGCCAATCCAGTTTAGCCTCATCTTCTTGTGGCGCGGCACGCAGCACCTGAGGTGATAACAACTCCGCTCCCAGGTAGTCACCTGTTGCCATGACCAACATGCGTTTAATTTCATTTTGCAGCTCACGCACATTACCTGGCCAATGATAAGCCTGCATACAATGCAAAGCCTCATCTGAAAAACCTTTCACCTTCTTACCCAGCTCTTTCATGGCGTTGTCCAGCAACGCACGCGCCAACAGCGGTATATCTTCACGCCGGTCAGCCAATGACGGAATATGAATTTTGAAAGTGGATAAACGGTAGTACAAATCTTCCCGAAAACGACCTTCTCTTACTTCTTGCTCTAGATCTTTATTGGTTGCGGCAATGATACGCACATTAATCTTCTTGCGTTCATTGGAACCAAGCGGACGAATTTCGCCCTCTTGCAACACACGCAGCAATTTCACTTGGAATGCTGGTGAAGTGTCACCAATTTCATCAAGAAAAATGGTGCCTCCATCAGCCTCTTCAAAAAGCCCCATACGGTTGGTCTGCGCACCCGTAAACGCACCTTTTTTATAGCCAAACAGCTCACTCTCCAACAATTCATCCGGTAATGCCGCGCAGTTTTCAGCGATAAATGGTTTATCCGAGCGCAAGCTATTGTAGTGCAAAGCTCTAGCAGAAAGCTCTTTGCCCACCCCAGAATCACCCATCAACAACACCGACACATCAAAAGTCGCAACTTGGCGAATAATGTCACACACTGCATTCATGCAGCTATTCGGCGAACGAATGATGCCATAATCCACATCGTATGAATTCATCAAGCGTTGACGGATTTCATGCAACCCTGCCTCAACGCTGGTTGGCAGCATTTTTAGCTCAGTGATAAGCTGTTGATTTTCGCGCTGAAGTTGAAACATTTTTACAGCATTACGAACAGTTAGCACCAAGTGATCGGGATCCCAAGGCTTGGTGATATACTGATGAATACCCGCTTCGTTCACTGCCGTAATAATGTCTTCGGAATCGGTGTAGCCAGATACAATCATGCGAATCACCTCAGGAAAGCGACCCCGAACCTCCTGTAAAAACTCAACCCCCGACATCCCTGGCATCCGTTGGTCTGAAATCACAACTTGAATCCATTCATCCGCCAGCACAACCATAGCTTCATCTGCTGAATTGGCTGTGTGTACATCAAACTCATCCTCAAGCAGGCGTCGTAATGATTCCAGAACACGGACTTCATCATCAACCAATAAAATAGACGGTAATGTCTCGTTCATGCCACACTCCTCAAAGTATTCTGGTCTACCCTACGATGCGCTGCCAAAGTGAGCGGTGTGCGCGACTTACAAACCTTGTACACAAAATTATACCTTGCAACATGATAACTTGGATCAAAGCCGTAAAAATTCTTTTTCATCCGTTGCAGCTCTTCTTCACGATAAGCCGACAACGGTTTTATCGCTTCATCTTGCTCTCGTTGCCTTGCCTTTTGCTGCAAGGCAGCATGTATATTGTCTTGCTTTGCCAAAGCGCTTGCCTTGCTTTTGACGGCTTCAATAAAGCCTGACTTGTCGCCTCGAATCACAGCATCTAAAAGCCCCAGCTCCATCGCTTCGGCAACACCCATGGGCAAACGCGCTTGAGTAATGTGCCTAGCATGGTCTTGACCACAATATTTGGGCAATAAATATGTCCAATACTCTGAGCCATATAAATTACCCATGTCTTTATAATGTGGGTTCAAAATCACATGCTCATGTGCCCAAACTTCATCAGCCGCGCGTGCTAGAAACACGCCACCAGCTCCAGCATTGCCCTGCATAGCTGAAATAACGATATGGGATGTGGTACGGATAACAGCTTCAGCCAAGTCATTCATCGCATTAATATTTGCCCATGATTCATCCGCAGGACTTTTTGCCGCCTCAATCATATTCAAATGTATGCCATTGGACCAAAAGTCAGCACCGCCCATCAACACAATCACTTTTGTGTTTTGCTTGGTGGCATCTTGATAGGCTGCCAGCAGGTCTTGGCATTGCTTGGTGCTCATGGCGCCATTGTAAAACGGAAAGTGAAGGTAGCCCACGCCTTGATGCTCTTCATACCATATTTCTTGATACCCTTCATGCGCAGGCACTTCATACAAATCTTTGCATTGCTTTGCAAATAATACGGTTGCAGGCAGCTTAAACGGATGTTGATGCGCCTTATCTTTCACATGACCAATCCAAACCGCACCATCCACAGTTGCCTTGCATAGCGCAAGCCCAGACTTGGCAATCACCTCACCCGCTCTACCCCGTAAGCCTTCAGCAGCATGTACATCATAAATCAACACTTCCCGACCAAACAATTCATCCCGTACACCCGGAAAACCATCCGCACACCTGATTTTGCGCAATACCGTCTCGGTATCATCCCGTTGCCAGTTGATTCGTCGCACATTTTGCGCCATCAGGGGGCGAAGTTTACCCTTAGCCAGTAATTGCTTAAGCGGTGTGGGTGTAAATGTAGTGTCTTGAAAGCATGAAATAGCCTGTTGAACCGCCAAAACCGCCGCCGTGGTCACTTCATTGCGGTAAATACTGGCTTTGGTCGCATCTCGCATCTCAAACTCAACGCTTGCCCAAATATCGCCCGCATCCATCTCGGCATTGGCTTGAAGCACAGTGACACCCCAAGTCTTCTCTTTGTTCAGAATCGCCCAATCCAAAGATGAAGGACCTCGATCACCCACAATACCGGGGTGAACAATCAAACAGATATGATTTTGCCAAATCGAATCAGGAATAGCTCGCTTCAAATAGGGGGCAACAATCAAGTCAGGCTGAAACAAATCAATGGCTTCTTGCGCTGTCTCATCATTGATGTCGAACTCGATACTGACTTCATGTTTGTCCTGCTGTAGTGCCACAAACAGCCTTTGCGTAAGGCTATTAAAAGCGTGGGTCAGCAGCAGAATCCGCATACGACCTCAGCAAATCCTTGGTAGCTGTTCGCCAGCCAGCCAATCCACAATGCGTGAGCCGCCAAATGTGGTTTCCATTTGCACAAAGCCATGCGCATCTTCCACCACTTTGCCAACAATGGCTGCGTTTTTGCCATATTCATGGTTTTGCATCACTTTAAGCAAGGTATCCGCATGTTCTGGCGCACAAATACAAATCAACTTACCTTCATTGGCAACATACATGGGATCTAAGCCCAAAAGCTCACATGCCGCCTTCACATCTTCATGCACAGGCACATCATCTTCCACCAATTGCATACCCACACCCGATTGCTGCGCAATTTCATTCAATGTGGTTGCCAAACCACCACGGGTCGGGTCTCTTAAACAATGAATCTCTGGCACAGCTTCAACCATCTCGGCAATCAAGCCATTCAGTGGCGCAGAAT
>Ga0256839_1004242_pt1 | contig 14163 bp, 10 predicted proteins | sample 354166metaG_FD_185968 | JGI IMG/M metagenome (GOLD analysis project Ga0256839, IMG submission 185968) | Hydrothermal vent microbial communities from Mid Atlantic Ridge, Atlantic Ocean - 354-166 | ecosystem: Environmental > Aquatic > Marine > Hydrothermal vents | place: Atlantic Ocean: Mid... | reverse complement strand
GGATCATCGCACGTTTACGATACCCATTTCTCTGTTCGCTTGATAGCTTCCTGAAATCCATTTTTTCCATACCGCTAAGGTACGAAAAATTATTGAAAATAACGGTATATTGACGCTAGGTTAATAAACCCCTATTTGCAAAACTAAGCAATTGTGGAAATTACTGAGGATGGATGTGTCCAAATAGAAGGAGTTAGGAGTAGGACTTTTAAGTGTGTAGTGATGTGCGTTGTTGAATTTTTGCGCCTTTTTATAACTTGAGTTGTATGAAATTAGTTTTCTAACAGTGAATTATAATACTTCACAATTGCTATCATGTTTAATTGTTTTTTTAATTTTAATCCATTCTCTTTAGCATTTTTTTCTACTTGAAAATAGTATTTCCCAAAAGCGGTCTTGTTTTTTTTAAAAGAGAAGGATAGTTTATATAGCTTCTCAGGTGTTTGCAAATAGAACGTATTCTTTTTTAAAATTTTAGCACTTTTACTCCCTAAAGCAACGGTAGGTACATAAGTTGGTTCTCTATGCTCTAAAAAGTAATACTTATAAAGTGTAACTTTTTCTTTGTAAAGAACTTCTGCTATCCCTTTAGTATTAATAACATAGTTATTTGGGATGGTGTTAATATTTACAAAAAAGAATGAACTGTCAATATCACTATTTACAAAATTAAAGCTTTCAAGTTTTGATAGCGCACAAATTTTTATTCCATTATCGAATTTAATTTCCAGATTTTGATGCTTTAAGTCATATCGTAATAATTGACCTTTAAAACTTCTTGCTCCTTTCATTATAAAATCTCCCCTATGCCACCCATCATTTAAATATACATTGCCTACTGTTGGAGCCGGAGGCAAATTAATCTCTCTTATAACATTACTGGGATTTGCAGAATTACCAAAATCAGCTGAATTAATATGCTGAGAACAAACACTGCCCCACATTGTACAAACCGCTATAACTAAATACTTTTTCATATTTTAAAGATTATTTTTGGTGAAATGGTGCTACAATAGTTGGATTCGCTGAAATAGCTTTCACCTATCTATGTGATAAACACATGTTCAAAAATAGCTGATTTTGATACCAAATTGTTTTTAGTGTGTAAATATTTAATGTGTTTACCTAGAAGGTTAACAGCAGCTGTTTTTAGTGTTTTTATTTTGAAGGGGGAATTTTTACACCAAAAATCAAAATTGGTTTGAATCAAAGCATACTTTACACATTATGTTTCCATCACCCTCATCAACCTCTCCACCTGCGCTCTTCTCGAAAACTGGGTTTCCCCAACCATTCTGGAGTTAGCTTGAAACGAATGAAGATATTCTTTTCGTTCTAAAAATTGTTGAATCTTAGAAACAAAGTCTTGTGGTTTATTGGGGTCGTAATAAAAACCACAGTTGTCTTTTTCGCAGATGTCTTTTACCCAACCTTTGGTGTTGGTAATAATGAGTTTGCCTGAGGCAAGGGCATCAAAAAATTTGTTAGGGCTATTGGTTTCTAATACTGGTTTTTTAGCAAACGACACATAGGCGGCATCGGTTACGTTAAGTAAGCGTTTAAGGTTATGCTTATTTTGAAATTTAACAAAACGCACATTGGTTAAATCAAAATGGGTTACAAGGTAACGAAGCTTTTCGGTTTGAGAGCCTTCCCCAATAATAAAAAAGAGGAGTGGCAGATTTGCTTTTAAAGAGGCATTGGCTGCTGCCAATAAATACTCTAAATGGTTGGCTGCTCCAATCGCTCCAAAATAGGATATCACCATTTTGTTTTTTACATCAAAAAAGTCTTCTAATTCTGGGTTTTTAGGTTCGGGTGTAAAAAAGTCCACATCCGACATATTAGGGATTACCTCTATTTGTTTATTGGGCTGACGAAGCTCAATTTGTGCTTTTATGCCGGGTGAAAGGGCAATAATCTTCTCTGCTTCTTTATACACCTTTTTTTCAAGCCGCTCTAAATATGATTTTATAAATCGGTTTTTAATTATCCCTAATTGAACAGGCGCTTCGGGCCATAAATCACGTACTTCAAAATAGAAAGGGATGCCTAATTCTTTCTTTATTTTTAAGGCGGATAACCCAATGGTGAGAGGAGTGGAAGTAGCATACACCAAATCTATACTATTAATAGCCCGAGCCTTATTTTTCACGAGCCTCATAAATTTATAAAAGGCAAAAATTCGCTTACTAAACCCAAGGTCATTAGTATAAAATACAGGCAAGTAGTGCACTTTAATGCCTTCAATAACCTTTACCTCTTCGGTAGGTTTATTATGCGAAGTAATCATCTCCACTTCAATGCCATTATCCACCATTCCTTTGGCCAAATAATACGACCGAATGGCTCCCCCTTCTTCGGGCGTTCTAAAATATTGATGGATGTAAAGTATTTTCACTAAAGGATACTTGGGTAACTAAAACAAATATAGTTTTTATAAACCAACTAAAAGTTGACTGCCAGCCATTTATGCAATAAAAGAATTCTCCAAAGCTCTTGCGTTAAGTTGTTTTTACCTAAGAGATGTTGTTTTCGTAGCGTATTAATACTTTGTTGGGGAATAAATTGATGAATAAATTGTTCGTGAACATTAAATTCCCAAAGTTCGTCTGCTTGTAGCCAGTCATGCATTGGCAAACCAAGCCCTTGCTTTTTACGTTGTGCAAATTGCTTTCCATCGTAATTAATAAGCATTTTTTTGAGTTGCCATTTACTTCCACGGGTTAGTAAATCCTGCGTAGGAATACGCCTTGTGGCAGTTACTATTTTGGTATCTAAATAAGGCACCCTTGTTTCTATAGAATGCTGCATGGTAGCATGGTCGGTTATGGCAAGTACATCAGCTCCTAGATAGTTTTGTTGGTCGTAAGTCAACGCTTGCCTCAGGTGCTGCTCTTTGCTTAGGTTTTCCTCCCAAAGAGGCGCGATTATTCGGAAAGCATCCGACTGTAGAAAGTTGTTAAATGTGGTGGAAGGATTCGGATTGATGGCGTTAGCCAACTTTTTAAGTTGTGTAAGTTTAGGTGTTAGGGCTGGCAGGTTTTTGCCTTGTTGCAATAAATTAAACCATTTTTTATCTCTAAATTTCAGGTAATTATAAAACGCAATATGGCGATTATAGCCTGCAAATAACTCATCTGCCCCTGCGCCAGAGAGCAACACTTTTGATTTCCCATTTGCTTTTTGAGCTACAAGCCAAGTTAAAAAGCCACCACTATCGGCAATGGGTTGGCCAAGCGAATTAATATACCCATCCAACTCACTCAAGGAGTTTTGGCTGATGCCAATTTCATTATATTCTGCTTGGTAATGTTTGGCGGCTTTCTTAGCAAAGAAGCCATCCTGGGTAGCATATTTATTTTTATCGGTTGAGGCCACCGAATAAACAGGGATATTTCGATAACCTAACTCCTTATTTAAAATGGCAAGCAGCAAGGTAGAATCAACACCTCCGCTGAGCATTATTCCTGTAGTATTCACTTCTGAATATTGCTGCACAACCGCATCAATTAAAAGGTTCTCAATGGTTGAGTTTTCCTCTTGTTCCAATTTGGGGATTGTCGATTTTTCAATCTTACCTGCATGATTAATTTGCCATATACTACCTGGCATTACTTCCTCTATTCCTTTAAAAAAGCTAGCTGGCCTTGGGGCATATTTGTAGGCAAGATAATATGGAATGGCCTCCTCGTTTAATTCTTTGTTAACCATTCCCGAAGCAAGTATTCCTTGAATTTCGGAAGAAAAAATAAAACTGCTATTTGACTGATACACAAAGAGCGGCTTAATACCAAAAGAGTCTCGACCAATAAGCACCGTTTGGGCTTTTAAATCCGTAAAAATAAAGGCAAACATTCCGTTAAGGGTTGCAATGCCTTTTGCTCCTTTGGCGGCCAACCAGTAAAGCAATACTTCGGTATCCGACCGTGTTGAGAATTGCACCCCACTTGAGAGTAGTTCATTTCTTAACGCCTCGTAATTATAAATTTCACCATTAAAAACAAGAACGTACCGCCCGTCTCTACTCACCATTGGCTGGTTCGAATCGTTATTCTCATCAATAATTTTTAAACGATTAGAGCCAAAAAAGAGCTTGCCCTTTCCAAAAGGTTTGGCTAAATGTTGGGCATCATCCGGGCCGCGATGTTTGATGACACCCATCATTTGTTGGATATGCTCAGAGTGAGCTCTTCCACTAAAATCAAGAATCATACTAATGCCACACATAAAGAAAAATTAAACGCAAAGTACGCAAAAAAACTTGGTGTCCTTCGTGTTGTTAAGCTTAGTGTCCTTTGTGGTTAAAAAGTTTTTTCGTAGTACTTACACCATTGTGCAATTTCACAGGCCTCGCACTTGGGCTTACGTGCCACGCAGGTATATCGGCCGTGCAAAATAAGCCAGTGGTGAGCCAACGGCACATCTACTTTAGGTATATGTTTAATTAGTTGCTTCTCAACCTCCAACGGAGTTTTGGCGGTTTGTGTGGCTAGCCCAATACGTTTCGATACTCGAAAAACGTGGGTATCAACCGCCATTGTGGGTTGATTATACACCACCGAAGCTATTACATTGGCAGTCTTGCGCCCAACACCGGGCATTTTTTGCAAATCTTTAATATCGCTAGGTACTACCGAATTAAATTCTTCGGTAAGCACCTTGGCCATATTTATTAAATGCTTGGCTTTATTATTAGGGTAGGTAACCGATTTTATAACCGGAAAAACTTCGTCAAAATGCGAAGCCGCTAAATGGGCAGGAGTTGGGAATTTAGCAAATAGGGTGGGCGTAACCATATTTATTCGCTTATCGGTGCACTGTGCACTAAGCAATACGGCCACAAGTAACTGATACGGGTTCTCGTAATGGAGTTCCGTTTCAGCTTCAGGATTATTTTTTCTAAAAAAATCTAGAACAGCTTCAAATCGTTCTTTCTTGGTCATACACGGCTATTAATGAGCAGTGTGCAAGATACGAACCTAATTTCTTATACCGAACTTAGGTTGCTAGATTTTGAATAATTCAAAATATTCTCAATCGTTGAATTCGAAGGGGTGTAGCTAACTTTGTGTAAGGAATTAACAGTTAATTTGAGAGATTTGTACTCTTCCATCAACTCATTATTACATAAGAGAGCTAACTCAATGTTTCGATGTTGTTCGTTTGTAGTTTCGTTGTAAATAAACCTAATAAGGTCAAGTTGGGTAAATGTTTGAATCATACGCAATTTTATGTTGTTTCATCTTTTTTCTAAGGTTGATGAGTGCATAGCGCATTCGCCCTAAAGCAGTATTAATACTTACATCGGTAGATTCTGCTATGTCCTGAAAACTCATTTCTTGGTAATGTCTCATCAAAATTACTTCCCGCTGATTTTCGGGTAGTTCTTCTATAAACGAGCGAAGTTTCTTTTTAGTATCTTCTTGTACCTGAAAGTTTTCATAAGGGGCTTCTGAAAATTCCAATGTGTTAAATACATTAGATCCATCTTCCATTACAATGGTAGGATAGCGCTTATTGCGCCTAAAGTGATCGATGGCTAAATTATGAGCGATGCGTAATACCCAGGGCTTAAATTTACCCTCCTCGTTATAACGCCCACTGCGTAATGTTTTAATGGCTTTTATAAAAGTGTCCTGTGTAAGGTCTTCCGCAATATACGTGTCCTTTACAATTAGGTAGATGTTCGTAAAAACTTTGGATTTATACCTATTAAGTAAAACCTCAAAACTCTCTTCGTTACCTTTGATATAGAGCGAAACCAACTTGCTGTCGCTTAATTCAATGTTATTCATGTAAAAATTTGGTTGGTAATCGTAGAGGTTTAAATCATAGAGGAGTATGTGGTTTTACAATAGTTTAGTTCTGTACCAGATTCCAAATGTATATAATTCATAATTTATAATCAAAGGATTTTTCTAATATTTATCAACTATAACAACTACAACTGTGACCCATTTTACCCTACCTTACCACTAAAATTTAACGGTAACGAATGATAATGCCTAGTATTGTGTTTGGTTGGAACTATTTTTCAATTTGCATTATTGTAATATTTACCCTGTGAAAGTGGGTGGTTTGTTGCACTTTAAGAGGTGGAAAGTATGACACAATTAATAGAGGTGTCCTAAAACTCATTTTTACGGGCAGTGTATTAAAAAGGTAGGGCATTGATTATATTTGCGCTTTATGCAAAAACTCAAACCAAGCATTTCTACCGATTTCGAAAATCTAGACCCCAAAGAATTTATTCTTATTAAAAATGCGAGGGTAAATAACCTCAAAAACCTCAGCGTAGCTATTCCTCGAAATAAAATGGTAGTAGTTACAGGCCTCTCTGGCTCGGGCAAATCATCGTTGGCATTTGATACCTTATTTGCCGAAGGCCAACGAATGTATGTAGAAAGCCTAAGCTCTTACGCTCGACAGTTTTTAGGGCGAATGGAAAAACCGGCCGTGGATTATATCAAAGGCGTTTCTCCCGCCATTTCTATAGAGCAACGTGTAAACACCAATAACCCACGCTCAACGGTGGGTACCACTACCGAAATTTATGATTACCTAAAATTGCTTTTTGCTCGCATTGGCAAAACAATTTCTCCTAAAAGTGGAAAAGAAGTTTCAAGCCATTCGGTAAGCGATGTGGTTGATTATTTAATTTCCTTTAAGGAAGCCTGCCTGCCGGATAGGGAGGGAGAGCGGTATATGATTACCAGCCCTCACACCCTAAACAAAGGCAGAACTATTGAAGAAGAACTAAATACACTTTTAGGCAAGGGCTATTCGAGGCTTATTATAAAAGAGAAACCTGTTTATATCGAAGATTTGATAGAAGACACTGCCAAGTTAAAAGGCGAGCCAATGGAGCTTTTAATCGATAGAGGAAGCATAGCACATGATGAAGATAGCCAATATCGCATGGCAGATTCTGTTCAAACAGCTTTATTCGAAGGGGAAGGGGTTTGCAATGTGCACATTATTGGCAAGCAGACAAAATCCTTTTCGGATAAGTTTGAGCGAGATGGTATATTATTTGAACGCCCTTCGGTTAACTTTTTTAGCTTTAATAATCCGTTTGGGGCATGCAAGAGGTGCGAAGGCTTTGGCAATATTTTGGGTATCGATCCCGACCTCATTATTCCAGATAAAAGCTTATCGGTATATGAAGGAGCGATTGCTCCTTGGCGCAGCGAAACAATGAAAAAATGGTTGGTACCTCTCATTAATGAAGCCCCAACCTTGGGCTTTCCAATTCACAGATCGGTGCAAGACCTTACTAATGAAGAGTATGAGATGCTTTGGGAGGGCAAAGGAAAGTTTAAGGGGCTGAATAAATTTATTAAATTCTTAGAAGCTCGTACCATCAAAATCCAATACCGTGTAATGCTCTCACGTTACCGAGGCCGTACCGTTTGTTCCGATTGCAAAGGCACGCGTTTACGAAAGGATGCAGGCTATGTGCAAGTGGTCGGCAAATCAATTGTGGACTTGGTGCTTATGCAAGTGGATGAGCTCTACTCATTTTTTAAATCGGTTAAATTGACCAAACACGATTTTGAGGTGTCTAAGCGTATCGTATTAGAAATTGAAAACAGGTTGGGCTATTTAAATAAAGTTGGGCTTGGGTATTTAACGCTAAATCGAAAAACGGCAACCCTTTCGGGAGGGGAATATCAACGCATTAAACTTTCTACTTCGTTGGGCAGTGTGCTCGTAGGGGCTATGTATATTTTAGATGAACCTAGCATTGGGCTTCATCCTAAAGACACGCAAAAACTAGTGGAAGTACTCAACGAACTAAAATCGAAAGGGAATACCGTAATTGTGGTAGAACACGAGGAGGAAGTAATGAAAGCTGCGGATCAGATAATTGATATTGGGCCGGATGCAGGAGCGCACGGTGGTGAGCTTGTGTTCCAAGGTGCTATTGATGAAATAGCGCAAGGAGATACCCACACCACAAGGTATTTATCGGGCAGAGATAAGATTGAAGTGCCTGATAGACGAAGGACTTGGAGTAAATCCATTACTATTTCGGGAGCACGCGAAAATAATTTAAAGAATGTTTCGGTTGATTTTCCACTGGGGGTGCTTACTGCTATTACAGGGGTAAGTGGTTCTGGCAAATCAACCTTGGTAACTAAAATTTTATACCCTGCCTTAGGCAAAATATTAGGAACGGTTAATATAGCCACCGGTAAATTTGATCAATTAACAGGTGATTATAAAGAAGTTAACCAGATTGAATTTGTGGATCAAAATCCCATTGGTAAATCCTCCCGCTCAAACCCGGTAACTTATGTAAAAGCCTACGATGCTATTCGGCAATTATTTGCCGATCAACAGCTATCAAAACAACGAGGGTATAAACCTGCGCATTTTTCTTTTAATGTAGAAGGTGGTCGCTGCGAAACCTGCTCGGGAGAAGGGTTGGTTAAGATTGAAATGCAATTTATGGCCGATATTGTGCTTGACTGTGAAGAATGCAAAGGGCAGCGGTTTAAGCGAGAAATTTTAGAAGTAAATTATAAGGATAAAAACATAAGTGAGGTGCTGCACCTTACCATTGATGAAGCCCTTGCCTTTTTTAAAGAAGTGCCTTTAGTTTACAAAAAATTGCTGCCCTTGGCCGAGGTAGGGCTGGGCTACGTTACCCTTGGGCAATCGTCAAGTTCATTAAGTGGAGGCGAAGCACAACGTGTTAAATTAGCCTCATTTTTAGGTAAAGGAAAATCAGGTAATCAAAACATACTCTTCATTTTTGATGAGCCTACCACAGGGCTTCACTTTCATGACATTAGCAAATTGCTCAAGGCTATGAATGCGCTCATCGCCCAAGGAAACACCGTTTTGGTGATAGAGCATAATGTAGAAATTATTAAATCTGCCGACTGGGTAATCGACCTTGGACCCGAAGGAGGCGCCAGTGGAGGGCAGATAACATTTGCAGGTGTACCAGAGGATTTAGCGACAGAAAAAAACAATCATACAGGGGTATTTTTGAAAGATAAATTAGTGAGATAGTTATCACTATAAGTACAGTAAATTAATTATACCTTTACAGCGATTTAAATTGAACCAAGTATTATAAAAATCAACTAACATTATGAGTCAGGAAGTTATCGAGCGAATTAAAAATCGTAGCAAAGGTGAACCGGAATACCACCAAGCAATTGATGAGGTTTATCTCAATGTTGAAAAAATTATTGATCAAAACCCTCAATACAAAGACTTAAATATTTTTGAGCGTATTTCGGAGCCAGAAAGAACCATTATATTTAGAGTGCCTTGGATGGATGACCAAGGAAACATTAATGTAAACAGAGGGTACAGGGTACAGATGAATAGTGCTATTGGGCCTTATAAAGGTGGGCTTCGTTTTCACCCTTCGGTAACGTTAAGTGTGCTTAAATTTTTAGCTTTTGAGCAAGTTTTTAAAAATGCGCTAACCGGCTTGCCAATGGGTGGTGGTAAAGGGGGTAGCGATTTCGACCCTAAAGGCAAATCGGATGCCGAAGTAATGCGCTTTACGCAAAGCTTTATGCAAGAGCTTGCCAAACATATTGGCCATAGAACAGATGTGCCTGCCGGTGATATTGGTGTAGGAGGCAGAGAAATTGGCTACTTGTTTGGTATGTATAAAAAAATTAAGAACGAGTTTGTGGGAGTGCTTACAGGCAAAGGACAAGGATGGGGCGGTAGCCTTATTAGACCTGAGGCCACCGGTTATGGGCTTATTTATTTTGCAATGAATATGTTAGAGGCCAATGGGGATTCGATTAAAGATAAAAAATGTATTGTCTCTGGGTCAGGCAATGTGGCTCAATTTGCGATGGAAAAAATACTTCAAAATGGAGGTATTCCATTAACCGCTTCTGATTCATCTGGTTTTATTTATGATAAAGAGGGCATTGATACTGATAAGCTTGCTTTTATTATGGATTTAAAAAATAATAAGCGAGGCAGAATCAAAGCGTATGCAGATCAATACCCATCAGCAGAGTTCCACGCTTCGGATAGAGGAGCAGACCATAACCCAATTTGGGATATTACGGCTGATTGTGCTTTTCCTTGTGCTACCCAAAACGAATTGAATGCGAACGATGCGCAAAACCTTGTAAAAAATGGGGTTAAATTATTGGCCGAAGGCGCTAATATGCCAACGACTCCGGAAGCCATTGAGGTGGCTTTGAATAATGGTATTATGTACGCACCGGGTAAGGCATCTAATGCGGGCGGTGTGGCTACTTCTGGTTTAGAAATGTCGCAAAATTATGCGGGTGTTTACTGGACTAGCGAAGAAGTAGATGCAAAACTCAAAGAGATTATGAAGAACATTCATAACCTCTGTATAGAAACAGCCGATAAATATGGTTACAAAGGCAATTATATGGCAGGTGCTAATATTGCTGGTTTTATTAAAGTGGCTGATGCTATGGTGGCCGAAGGCATTTTGTAAGTTGCCAACTCATTTACGGTATCATAAAAAAAGCCTCAAAAGAATATTCTTTTGAGGCTTTTTGCAGAGGAGGAGGGAACGCAACCTGTGATGGATAAACCAAATAAAGTGCTTTAATATGCCATACTAGACATTTGTTGTCATCCCATGCCTGTCATCCCAGATTGTCATCCCTATTTTTATAGTTTATATTTGCAACGATGAAAAAAGAAGTAACGGTAAGTCCAGCATATTTAAAAAAGAAAAAAGGGCAGGTGTTAAACCCTGTACTAATTTCTATTAGAGTATATCAACAAAATAAAATAATTAGGTTCAATTATTACCTTAATGATGTTGATGGCAAACCGATTCGATTAATTGCTGCTCAAATGAAGGCAGGGGTAGTTGTAGAACATCACAAAAACATTCGGTATACCAGTTTAATAAGTTTTGTAAGTAAAAAAATAAGGCAATTTGTAAATGATTGTCTAATAAAAAATAGAAACGTTATTCCAAATGAAATAAACGAGAAAGTAGCGAAATCAATTAACCAAGAGTTTGAAGTTGACTTTACAGATACACTTGATGACCAGAAAATAAGTGTTGAAACTTTGGAATACGGAGAAATATTAGTTGACAAAGCTGTTCTTGATAGTTTTTCAAAAACTGATTTTTCAACTGAACCAGAAGTTCTGCCAGACGGGAGTGCAGAATTCAATGATTTGGATCGTTCTGATTTGGAAGATATTCTATATGATGAACAAGCTATTGCAGATAAAGAGAAGAAAAAAATAATTGAATTGCGATTCTCAACTGAAGTTAGATTTAAAGAAGAGTCCACTCCGAATCTCGTAAAATAAAAATCTCATCCAAAATAGCCCATTTTATGAAAGATGTCAGTTTTCGGAGTGGACTCAAAGAAGGTTACTTCAATCAAAATAATATTTTCGAACTATTTTTTTTTCTGAATATTAAAATCTATCGCAATAGATTTCAATATAACGTATCATCAAAAGCAACGAATAATAACTAAATATTTAGTTTTATAAAATATTGAGCGATTGCTCTTTTATTTTTTCGAGTTCTTCTTTCATAGCCACTACGTGCCGCTGAATTTCGGCATCATTGGCTTTGGAGCCAATCGTGTTTATTTCTCTGCCAATTTCTTGAGAAATAAACCCGAGTTTTTTACCAATGGGTTCGTTTAAGTAAAGAATTTCGTTAAAGTACTTTAAGTGATTTCCTAAACGTACTTTTTCTTCATTAATGTCAAATTTTTCGATATAATAGACCAATTCTTGCTCAAACCTGTTTTTATCAACTTCTACATCTAATTCAAGGTTTGCCAAGGTTGTTTTTAATCTATCCGATACTTTTTCAACTCGGTTCTCATCAAGCTTTACAACTGCTTCTAAGTCTAATTTAATAGATGCTCCGTATTCTTTTAGTTTGCTCTCAAGCTCATTTCCTTCTTGAACTCTAAACTCATCGCAAGCTATAATGGCTTTTTTTATAACTTCAGAAACTTTATCAACAACCTTTTGTGGTATAAGCAGGTTATTAGAAGATTTAAAAACCCCAGGAGCCTGTATGGCCAATTTAAAAAGTTCTTCTTCTCCTACTTTACTCGCTTTCCCCATTTTTTTGTAAAGCATAAAGTACTTTTCAAATTGATCTTGGTCTATTAAGCTTTCTTCTGATAAATCATTTGAAATATCAATAGTTACCGCAATTTTGCCTCTTATAAGTAAATCCGAAATAACTTTTCGCCATTCAATTTCTTTTGCACTTAATTGCGAGGGCATTCTTAAATTAATATCTGCAAATTTGGAGTTTAAGGATTTTACTTCAACAGCAATGGTATATTCATCTACATGTAAACTTGCCAGCCCAAACCCAGTCATTGATTTTGTCATAAATTAAATTTCTAAAATTAAACTACCCCGAGGCCGAGCCATCGAAGTATTAAAAAGGAGTTTGCTACGCAAACAAACTTGTTTCCAACCCAAAGATCGGGGAATTAAACAAAAAGGCTATCGCCCTGCGATTAAAAATCGTGGCCTAAAGTAACGTAAAATCTAGCATCGCCCACTTGGTCGTCTTCGTAAGGAAAAGCCAAGTCAAACTTCATAAAATAGCCAAAAATCATACTTCTCATTCCAATACCATATCCCATAAGCCATGGGTTTTTAAACGTTTGAATTCGAGCCTCAAAACTAGCGTCACTAATAACAACTGTACTAATATTATTATCTTCGCTAAAAGGCGAAATTCCTGTCCAGGAAGACCCAATATCAAAAAAGCCAACTAGTTGAAAGTTCTTAATAAAACTGTTGCCCACAGGGCCTGAGTAAAAAATAGACGCTATTGGCATTCTTAATTCAAGGTTGGCAAACAGCACGTTTGAGCCATTAAATGTATTAAAATCATACCCTCGTAAAGAGGTTGCATACTGCAAAAAGTACAAATTCTGGTTTTCAACACTTGGCTGTGGAAGCCAAGGATTTTCCTGAGCCTGATCGTTCATAAATAACCAATTGTCCATTCCTCCTAGCAGGTAATTATGTTTGTACCTACCAAAAAAACTGCCGTAATATACTCTGGAAGCAAAAATAAGTGATCGGTAAATTTTTTGATAATGCCTAAAATCAAAACTTAAATTGCTAAAACTTCTATCGCGATCGTTCATCGACTCGTTATGCAAAAAACTCAGTTTAAACCTTGTTCCTTCCAACATATTTTGTCCAAACACGATAGAGTTATCATAAACAAATTCTGCGGTTATTCCCAAATATGAATTTTCTACCTTTTCTAGTTTGGGAGGACCTCCAGATAATAAAACTGGGTACAAATCTTGAAACTGAGTATAGGTATAAGAGGGTTTAATAGCCAATCTTGTTCTTTCTGTAAAGGGTAGCGATGCTGCAACTTCTATCTTATTTTTGGCATATTTCTGCCTTAACTCTCCTCCTTCATCAATAAACCAACTACTCCTATCAAACCGTGCGGAGTAATCTACTAAGTTTTTAAGAAATTGATACTCAACATATACATCGCCACTTTTAAAATCGGTAGAAATCATAGCTCCGCTTAAAAATCGATGGTTGCCTAACATGTCATTCATTTGGGCTTCGAGCAAAACACCAAAGCCTCGAATAGGGTCTATTACCCAAGAAGTGGTAATGTTATCGGCACTTACAATGGGTTCGTAATTAAATGGCCCCTTTACTTTGGTTGAGTGTGAGATTCGTTTGTATTTGCTCAAAAAAGAGCCGGTCTCTTTTTTCTTTTTTACCACCTCTTTATCAAACACATAATTATCAGTATCAATAAGCCCCGTTTCATCTGCTTCTTCCTTTTTTGGCTCAACTTTGGTTGTGTCTTTTACTACTTTAACTGGGGCAGGCTTTGGAATCTCTTTTTTTGAGATGAGGGGTCGGGAATTTCTTTTCTTAGCGGCTTCTAACCTTTTAGCTGACAAAAACTTAACTTGCTGTATCTGCTGCCTTGGGGTTAGGGGCGTAAATGATGAACGCGAAAAATCGAAGTTTGTATCCACAAATATCTGTTCATCTTTACCTTCTAATGCAACATATACAAATACGTTAGCCTCATAATTTACATCATAATTTCGAATGTTTTTCGAAAAATTGCTCACCTGCAAGTACAAACTATCTACAAGGCTGTACCTAAACAAATTAGTGATTCCTTTTTGATCGCTT
>Ga0256839_1004240_pt1 | contig 14166 bp, 10 predicted proteins | sample 354166metaG_FD_185968 | JGI IMG/M metagenome (GOLD analysis project Ga0256839, IMG submission 185968) | Hydrothermal vent microbial communities from Mid Atlantic Ridge, Atlantic Ocean - 354-166 | ecosystem: Environmental > Aquatic > Marine > Hydrothermal vents | place: Atlantic Ocean: Mid... | reverse complement strand
GTCATTATAGTCAGATTGCTGAGGAGGCACCCTATGACCACCTCCATTGAACAAGTCAGCCAAAAGTATCGCGGGCTGCGCTTCAACAGCATCGCCGAACAGCTGCCGGTGTTACTGAGTCAGGCCGAGGCGAATGAAATCTCCTACCTGGACTTCGCCGAACAGCTGGTTGAGCATGAGCAGCAACAGCGAAATGATAAACGATTGAAACTCAATCTGAGAAAAGCGAGCTTTCCCATGGTCAAACGCCTGGAAGAGTTCGACTATCGGCATCAGACCAGCATCACCAAGCGGCAAGTCAATCAGCTGCTGGACTTTAGCTTTCTGGATGACCGGGCCAACCTGGTCTTCATTGGGCCGCCAGGTGTAGGCAAAACCCACTTGGCCATTGGCATCGGCCACAAAGCCATCGAAGCAGGCTACAAGGTTCTTTTCAGCACCGCACTGGCGTTGGTTGAAATGTTGGAGCTGGCAGAGCTGAAAGGTGAACTGAAGAAGATCACCAGCTTGACCAAATTTGATCTGATCATCATTGATGAACTGGGCTATCTTCCCATGAACAAACAGGGCAACTACAACCTGTTTCAGCTCATCAACAGCCTCTACGAGTATCACTCTGTGATTATCACCACCAACAAAAACTTCACTGACTGGGGAGGGTTCTTTATTGACGACAATGTGGCCGTGCCCATTGTAGACAGGCTGGTACATCATTCACACATCTTTATTTTGGGAGGAGAAAGCTATCGACTAAAAGCCAAGCAAGGAAAGTAACTCTTTCTTACCCCAGGTGGGTCAAATTTATTGGCCATTGACAGTATTCAGACATTTGGAGTTCCTGTCTACAGAAGCCCTATTTGGTCTTGCTGTGATGATGTTGCCGGATCTTTAGCGATATCATCAAATATATTTTTCATGTTGGCGCGACCCGTTGATCGGCTACGTGCCAACCGTTTTCCACCCAGTTCGAGGAGCTTCTTGTTACCTCGGGCGTCAATAGACATATCCTGATACTCAGCCACGTAGAGTGGGGTATCTCGTTTAAGCGTTTCCATGCCAGCGTTCATAGTTCCGCCTTTTTCCCCGGCTTCTATGACGATCATGGCTTTGCTCAGACCTATAATCACCTGATTGCGTGTCATGGCACGATAACCTTTCCATGCATCGTCAGGGTTGAATTGGCTGACTACCAGGGTTCGCGCCCAATCCCAGACGGGTGCCAATGCTCGCTTGATGCGAAAATGGTTAATGCCTTCGGGAAGAACCAGTATCGTTGTCCCTCCTGCAGCGAGTGAATGGTAGTGCGCCTCAAAATCTATACCGGCAGCATTGCCGGACACGACGGTCAGTCCAGCTACGGCTGCCTGTTCTGCACAGTCTCTAACGGTATCGATTCCTTTCTGGCTGGACTTTCGCGATCCGCAAAATCCTATGCCATCCAAATTCAACAGATCAACATTGCCCTGAAGATAGAGCGTATCCGGAGCCTTGTTGTCCAGAACAGTAAGCAGCCGCTTTGGGTAGAGAGTGTCGTTCTGACCAATCTGCCGTATATCGGGTGCTGCTGTTGCTTTGTCTGTTGCTCTGTCTTTACTCACAAGTCATCTCAATTGTTATTGGTTGTCTGTATCTCTCATTGTTTTCACCATGCTCAATCCAAGGACATGGTGTGCGCCTGCCTCCTGCAGTTTCATTGCAATGTATTGAATGGTAGTGCCTGACTGGTACTTGTCATCAATCAGGATGATTTTCTTGTCAGTTAAATCACCGTTAAAAGTTATCATGGCGTCATCCCAAGCATCCCATTTTTCATCAAGCGTTTCGGATTTGACAGACCTCTTTTCTGCGCCAAATGAAAAATGCTCGCTAATATCTTCCTTGCCGACCTTTTCACTTACAATCGAAACGGCTAGTGATGGCAAATCAAAACCCTTGCTTGGTCGCGGCGGTATCGCGCACACCATGTCTGCCTTGCTGTAAAGCGGGATATCCATGATGGTGTTGGTGCAGTGTTCCGCGAGTGCTTCTACTGCCCCCATGTCGTGGTTCTGCTTAGCACGGTACTCCAGTTCGCCGATATTCGTTCTCTCACCATCATCCGTGAAGTTATGGCTCATCGCTATTGATGCATACAAACAGTCACGCAGAAAAACCCGGTCGCCTTGGCTTTTAACCCATGCATCAATTTCCTCGAAAAGTTCTTCAGATTCAATGCCTAACCAGTAGGAATCTTCGTGGTATTGATCTCGCGTATTAGGAAATAATGTATGGGGAAAAATATTTTTGAGTCCACCGCCAAATGGAACATTAATCGATCCGGCATAACTCCCATGTGCTGAATGTTTTAAGGCGGACGCATGTGTCGTTGCAAAGCAGATTCGTTTTGGCTCCTTTGCTCTTGCCTGCTCAACCGTCTCCTTCGTGATTTCATTCATCTTATCCATGTTCTTTAAGAGCGAGGCAAAATCGATCATAACTCACCTTCTTCAAACACCGAATTACCAAGCAGGAGAATGCTGCGATATTCCTTGAGCTGTATGACCAATATCTTCATCAATACGCCTTATAGGTTTAAAAACCAATCGGGCTGAACTGTGACTTTTTCAACAAGCTCAGTCTCAATACCAAGAGCTAATTCTTTAAGCTTGTCGGCCAGCTGGTCACCATCAACAAGATCGATTGGTGCAGCACCATCTCTATTGGCTTCTTCTATCGCGGATTTGGTAAAACTACCAGTGGTGATGAACATGCCGCGGTCTGCCCGGCCAACAGTGGCCCCCCGGAAATCACGGATCTCGGATGCGCTGACCGAGCCTTTGTACTTTTTGCACTGAAAAGCGACATGGAAACTCATGAGTCCATTGATGCGAGCGATACCTTTGCCATCAATACCGCCATCACCAGTGCGTCCAGTGACTTCTACATGGACAAAACCCGACTCACGCAGTAGGCGTTGGGTCAGGCGTTCAAAAGCGTCTGGCGTCATCTCCTCAATCAGAATATGGTGAAGCCTTTCGCGCCATGCCAAGCTCTCTTCCGGTAAATCATCAACCGCTGTGGTTGGATCTTCCGGGCTCGTGTCCTCGGCTTCGGTGGGGCGGGAGAGAGATCGCACGTAGTTGACGATCTCCCGGCTATCTATTGTGTCGGCCTTCTTGGCTTTTTCGGTCAGCGCCCAAACCCCCCGGGATGAATTCTCGAGGTATCCAGCCTTCTTCAAGTAAGTCCGTGCCCAGGCTAGTCGGTAACCAATTTCGGTCTGGTTGCTTTTCTCCGGGTTATGAAGGACAGCAAGGGTCTCTTCGTCGAAATTCTCGAGCTCAACAACCTCTTCATAGATTTCATCGATACTTCCCGAACCGCCCAAATTAACCAGGGCTTTCAATAGGGGTAGCATCAGCTGGTCATAGGTAATCATCTTATTCATCCCGAAATTAACGGCTGTCGCTCCATCCGTTACTCATCAGTTCGACAAAATCCCTTCGCGACAGTACTTCGGAGCAATCCCGCCAGTCTTTTTCGGAGGGGGCCATCGTTGTGGTATAGCGAAGGTCAAAGCCAGTCGCTTCCTTCTGGGCATTGATGTACTCGTCCATTTTTTCACCCAGTGTTTCGATGTCTTCGATCCACTCGTCCTTGATGGTGTCGGGAAGCGAGCCAAATAAGTTGTAGCGGTTGCGCATTCGTTCGGACAGGCGCTCGTAGACCTTTTCGTCGACGGTCTGCTCATTTACAAGATTCAGCATATCCACTTTTTCACGCACCTGGCCGAAGCGCTTGATTCGGCCAATGCGCTGCTCTAGCTTGGTTGGATTCCAGGGCAGGTCGACGTTAATCAACGTACCCAACGTTTGCAGGTTTAGTCCTTCGCAGGCCGCGTCAGTGGCGACCATGATGCTGATCTCATGCTCGGCAACCATCTTTTTGAGTGTCTCACGCTCAATATTGACGCTGTCACCTTTCTGATAGAGTCGGCTACGACCTGCACCGGCATAGAGCCCTATGGCCTCATCGGGATAGCGTGCTGCCAGTGAGTCCGCAACCCACTTGGCTGTGTCGTAGTATTGGCTGAAGATGATGACGCCAAATTCACGCCACTTCTCCTTGTCCAGATAGTGGACCACAGCCTGCATCTTCGGGTCTTCTGAGATCTTTTCGAGCCGAACAATCATCCGTTCCAGCACGGACCGTTCTTCTGCGCTGCTTTCATCCTGGGCAAGCTGTAGTTCGATCTCTTTATCATCTTCTTCAACTTCGAGGGTTCGGCCTGCAAGAAGCATCTTGGCCGTATTCAGCCCGGCAACGATGCTGGAGCAAATCCGTTGTTCCATCAGATTCTTCATGAATCCGCCACCCTTACCGCGTTTGGCCAGCGCCTTCCCGAATCGCCTGGCTTCTGCATAGGCCTCTCGGAAATCCTCGCTGGTCCGTAGTGCGTTGCCTTCGAACAGGGCGTTGAACAGGTGTACTTCCTTTGCCAGATCACGATCAGGGTGAACATCAACACCAATCCTGGCTAATAGACCTGAATCCTCGAGGGTTGATCGTTTGCGCAATACGATGTGGCGCACGAAGGGGTTTTCTCGTTGAAAGAAGGTGGCGCCAGATATCTCCCGCTGCAGTTCATCTTCGAGGTCTTCCCGCGTGATGTCGTCGAGATCGGTAAATGGATTGTTTGATTGCCACTTGGAGTCGGCCAGACCCAGGTCCTGGCGGATCGCGCTATACAGTCGCCGAGCTCTGGGTTCCTGGGTTGAATTGACCAATGGCAGGGGCGATCTCAGCAGCTCCCAGGCAAAGGAAGGCTCTGTTACCTCTTGATCACCGGAAAGGATTGGCAAGACCTCTTGTGGGCGATGCCATTTGGCGAAGTCATTGCCCAGGACAAAACGTCCTTCTCCCTGGTGCAGGATGCCGACGAGATCCCAAAGATCTTCGGGCTGTGTCTGGATGGGGGTGGCGGTGCCGAGAAGTACATGATCCGAGCGGGCGGCAATCTCGCGTATGAAGGCGAGCAGCTCATTAGGCGATCCAGCGTCTTTGCCAAATCCCTGTCGGCTCCTGGCCTTGTGCGCTTCATCCAGAATGACAGAGCCGAAGCGCAGGCCAAGCAGGTGTTGCTTCTCCAATGAATCCCGCATCATCAGGCCAGTGGAGACGATCCCGATACGCAGCGGGCACTTGGCGATTTGCTCTCGTCCGGCCGGCGATATGATCCGCTCTTCGTGGTCCAGCCAGACCTTCTTCTGGGTCTGCCAGCGGGCACAGGGGATACCCAGCTTATCGATCATCTCCGTCTGCCATTGTTCACAGAGTGTGGCCGGAGCGAAGATCACGATGGGCCGACGCGCTTTATGCTCCTTGTCGCTCAGCAAACAGAGCGCCAGGGCTGCGGTGCCCATCGAGAGGGTTTTGCCAAGGCCAACTTCATCAGCCAGCAAAAGGCGCACGATCCCGTGATTCTGATAATGACGGATACACTCGGTAATGAAGCCTTGTTGCCAGGGCTGTAGTGATAAGCCTTCCCGGTAGAGAGGCGACTCTATCAGTGCAGCGGGTGCCAGATCATCGTCTTCATCGATCTCGTCAAATACCACTTCCCGGCGGTAGCCACGGCGGCGCACCTCGCGAATCACAGCGCGTGGTAATTCCTTGGCTGCATTCCAGAGGAAGTTGAACTCCTCTTCAATCCAGGCGACGCCCTCTGGGGATTCATCTTCCCAGAGGATCTCGTAGTGGCGCTGCCAGCCACTGCGGGTTTCATTCATCGAGCCGATAAAGCCGAGTTTTCTACCGTCGGCCAGTTCGACGACCCCGGCCTTGCCGTGGAGAAAGCCGCACACACTGTCCGGGGCGACCCGGACGGCCTGTCCGTGCTTTTGCAGAAAACTGTCCAGACGGCGATAGCGATCCCGATTCAGCAAGGCCTCGGTCTCGATCGCCTTTTCGTTCCAGCGGCCGATCATCTTCGATTCGCGCAGCTGAGCGACCTTGAGATCATCGGGGTGGATGTCGACGTTACAGACAATCTTGACCTCAGGGATGGCGTCTAAGAGTTCGTTGGCCACCTCAAACAACGAACTGGTGAAATACCCGGCAATCCGCTTGTAACTGCGCGCACCTTTCAGGTGTTGCAGCAGAAAGCTGCTGTCGAGCCGGTGGGTACGAGAAGAGAAACGCCGGATATGACCTGAGTCCATTCGCAGCGCCTCCTGTTATTGGCCTAACGCACGCAGGTTACGCAGGCGGGCACCCAGCACCTCTGCCGCTTGCCGTACTTCGTCCTCGGGAGCCATCTTCTCCATAAACCCGAGCATGTCGATCAGCAGTGGGCGTATTTCCATAAAGTCTGGAAGCTCGGCCTGGAGTTGTCCAATCACCACTTGAGGTTCGGTCTCGGCCAGTAGCTGCTGTAATCCGATGATCAGGCGACCCAGCCAGGTTGCACCGAGCTCTGTGCTTTCGGTGAGATCACGCGAGGCAAAGTCGGTGACATGCTTTAACTGCGCCTTGTTGGCAGTCATATTCGCCATCACCTTGGTGTAATCCACCACCCGGAAGGCCTTGGCGAAGTTCTGGTAGTTATCCAGCTTGGAGGCGCCGGTGCTCTCCATGTCCATCATGCGTAGGTAGAAGCGTTGGATACCGTTCAACTTGTGCCAGGTGTCCGGGGCAATGCCTTCCGGTACCAGTAGGCTGTTGGCAGCCTCAGCGGCTTGTTGGACGATTTCATCCACTACAGTTACTTCACCGCGCTGGCGTGGCCGCATGGCAAAAGCGGTGACATCTTCGCCGCCGATCTGGGTATAGGCGGTCAGCACCTTGAGAGCGGCAGCATAACCAGCCATCTGCAGGTCGGAGTCGTTGAAGACCGGCTCGCCCATCTTGTCTTTCACCTCATTGTTGAGGTGCATCATGGTCTCGATCTGGCGTTTTACTTCGGTGCGGACGGCGGGCAGGATGCGTTGCTTGAAACCGGCCCGGTCGCCGGCGGCCCGCTTGCGTAGCATCAGGATCACGGTGCCCTGTACATAGCCCCCCTTCTTGAGTTCTGAGGTGGTTTCGGTGGCGATATACCAGGCAGCCACCACTTGAAGGCCGGCCGCCCAAAAGATGCCGATCATGTCTGACCAGACGCCAGTGTCTTGATGTGTGAACATGACGCACTGCATGCCGTCATCCGGCATGTGTTCGGCCATGGCGCGGTAGGCATCGATCATGCTGCGGCGGAAATCACCCCCGATACCCTTGATTGCTAATGCACGACGAGAATCCCAAGTCCAATTCTTAAACTCCACGGGTACATTCTTGCGTAGCCAGGCAATGAAGAACTCAGTAATTTCGTGGTAGTTCACCGCATCAGCGTAGGGAGGATCGGTGATCCAAAGGTCACAAGATTGAGTCGGTCTGTTGGCGGTAGATGAGATAACTTGTTTATCGACTTCGGGAAGTGTTACCTCTGCCATTTTAAATGAGGATGGTCCATATCCTGCCCAAGACCTTGTTGCATAGTTATAAAAGGTGTTCAGTGCCTGATTGGAGAACACTCCTTTTGGACCGCCCAATCCGCCACCCTGTGAAGTTGCCCAACGGCAAAGCCGAGAGTTGAAATCCGCCATTTTGGCAATATTCAGCCAGCCGAGGGGGGCTCCCGGTGATTGTCGCCAAGCCTTGATTGCCAGCGATTGCAGTAGAAGCTGGCGGGCGTTGAAGAGATGGTGCCAGTGTGTCCACCCGCGAGTACGAATAGGCTCATCTGTCTTATCCCCAGGCTCAATTGTCATATCTGGCGCAAGACCTTCCTTCTGCCAACGAGCAAGGTTATCAGCAACAATACGCTCGACTTTTCGTTCTCGTTCTATATCGGCGTCAGCTACACCTCGGAAATAAGTGATTTGGCGCGGTTTGTAGATGGTGCTTTTGGTAATCCACTGAATTGCGTATAGACGTTCCTGAAAGATGTCATCCTCGTGAGGGATGAAATCCAATTTCTCCCATTTTCGAAGCCTGTTCAGGGTGTTTCTTTCTGGCCCACGGTAATCGCCCCGGAGTGTTTTAACAGGTGTGCGATGAGTTTTCCCGTCTAGCTCATAGACCAAGTCGCCATTCTGCACTGTGCCTGTTTCGGCATCCTGGAGTTCTTTCTTTGATGCGTTATTAATAACCTCAATGTCAAAGCGCTTCTTAGTATGATCAGGTATTAGTTTCGCGACGGTGCCGTGTTTCGGCGAGATTACGCGGCTGGGCAGCATGGGAACCATCCAGCCCGTTTCCGGGCATCGTGTTTCTAAACAGTAGAGATAGGCCTTGGCGCGATTGCCTTTGTCATCATGTTCTACACCAAGATTTATTAATTCCTGATCAACTTGCTGAGTGACTTCGCGCTGAGCATTTTCAAACATCGAGCGCTGCTCTTTTGGAGCACCGATGATGTTCATGGCTCCCCAAGTCAGCATGCAGGCGATCGGATTCAGATCAGCTGCATAGGCATCACATCCGACACGTGCTGCCTCAAAAGGGATAGAACCGCCTCCACTGAAGGTGTCTCCTGCGCGTGGACGATGGCCATAACGCAAAATACCGAGCTGTTCGACTAATTCAGCATGGGAGTGGGCATTGATACCGAGTTGAGCGTAGTGGCTATTCACCTTTGTCCAGACTGGTGCAAACAGCCAGGCCTGTTCGACTTCTTCCGGCCGTTTACAGAAAGAGGCCTTTTCCTCATAACTGCCGAACGTTGCCAATGCCTTGCGATAAAGAACGAGCTTATTCTCGTCGTCGATGTCACGCCGCCAGCGTAGTGTGATGCCTTTGGTATCTGTATCGAAAGGAAACTCCCAGACTTCCACCTCTTCGGCGCTGATGTCGGACGCCTTGATGGTGTAGGTGAAGAAATCCCAGGGATTGCCTAGTGTGATAAGTGAAGCAAAATCCTTGGGCTTGATGGCGTTTTGAATCAAAGCCCGTCTAGCTAGTCCCTCATTATCGAAGGCCATGAGAGCCTCGAAGATTTCGAGGTCTTTCTCGTGATCATCCGTTTGTGGCAGCAAACTACCCAGCACTATGGCTCGAACCAGAATTAGTGGTTTTCGCCCTTTCCAATAGGAACCAAGACCGGTCAATGTTTGAGCTGCGACAGCTTTTCGCTCGGTTTGTGCCTCAAATGAGACCTTTTGTGCGGGAAAGACCCCTTCAATCAGAGCGGGTGCGTCCTGCAGTGCCAGGGGTGTTAGTTCAGCCATAAATTATTCGTCACCAAAAAGATCAAGTGTCGGCAGAGGATCGTGCTTGACGATCTCTCTGCGACCACGCGGTTGTAGTAATTCGCTTTGTGCCACATCACCCAAGGCATGACGTAGCGCCAGGCGCCAGCCTTTGTTGCCGTCGTTGATGCCACCGGTGCTCATGGCGGTCATGCCAAATAGCCACCAGCGTTCTTCTGGTCGCAGGGCGAGCCAGTTACGGACAGCGACCGGGATGTTCTCCATCTCCATGCCTTCGATGGCCCAGGCCAGGACGCAGAGCTCTTTGCCAAGCAGGCGATCGACATGATTCTCACCCACCTTCCAGGCTGCACTCTTGATATCGTGTGCTTTCAGGCGCGCATTGAAGGCGCGCTGCACCTCACTGCGAATCGCCGTCCAGCGGGGACGCTCCAGCGCCACGCGATCGATTACCGCAAATTCGTCGCTGGAGGCCTGCAACCCCAGGTATTCGCTAATCTGGACCCGGCCACTGTTGGCCTTTGGGATCACCACTTTAAAGTGGTGGGGGTCGCTGGTGGCAGGTACTCCAAAACCGAGTGTCTGGTGAGCATAGGTTCCCTTGCGCGAAGAGGCCGCGCCGGTCTTGGAACCGGTTTTTACGGTTTTGGGCGCCTCTTTGTTGGTTGCTTGGGTGGCCTGTGCACCAGAACGGACTGGCATCGGGTTATTCCTCCTGTGTCACTTCGCCAGGGCGTAGTTCGATCCCGGCGATCTTGGCGAACTCTTTCGCCTCAAAGCCGCTTTCAAACTGGATGCCATCGCTGATGGTGATGGCCACTGGTGACTGATCTTCCTGAAGCACCTCGCGCAGGCTATTGACCGTGCCTTCGATCATCGCAGCGGTGATTTCGCGTTCCTGAAAGCGGACGGTGACCGTGTTTTCACCTTCGCCAATCTCGATGCGAACGCCCTTGAAGCGGGTGTTGGCCTGATCGCGGAAGTGGTTGATCACGCCGTAGACCCGGTCAGTGGTGTCCAGCGCCATACGCTTGTTGCTCAGGCGAGCGGGCTTGGCATCATCTATTTGAACCGTCTTGTCGCCGCTGTGTGGAATCTGGAAATCGGCATTCTTGGTGGCTTCGCCGGATTTCGCGTAGACCAACAAGCGGACGGCTTCCGAGCCGATCTCGAACGGGCCGTCGTAGGTCTTGCCGTCTTTTGGGTTGGATCCGTCCAGGGTGTAGGTCATTTCGGCCTTCGGTGTGCACTGCAGGGTGACCTTGCGCTTGTCAGCAGAGGGTTCTACCTGGTGGCGAATCTTTAGTTCCGCCGTCCAGCGAGTGGGAGTGCCACTTTCATACTTGCCGGTGGTGTCCTTGACCCAGAAATAGAGGGTGGCTTCTCCAGTGCTGAAGTTTTCCAGATCCTCCACCTGAGCATCGCTTTCGCTGACATCCGGCTTGGTGGAGTAGTAGATGATTGGGCTTTCACCCGCGTTGCGGGGTGTCAGGCTGAGGATAGATTCTCCGGACTCAGGGCTCGCTCCGAGCAACGAAACATTGGCGCTGGTCTTCTCCTTCGGGAAAGGGCCTTTTTCTATATAGCCATCTTCACCCAGGCGCCAACGCCCCTGCTTGAGTGCCTCGGCCTTCAGGGTGTCCATGCCACCGTTACCGGGCATCCACGGCCATGCCGCATTACTCTTGGCACGGCTGATCACGTCTTTCCAGGGAGTGCGGCGGTTGTCTTTGCCTGATGGCCAGAGGTCGGTCTCGGCCATGGCGAAGTATTCGTTGAAGTTGTCCTTGAGGTCCATCGCCAGCTTGTAGTTGGCGCGCGGGCTGGAGAGGAGGCTTTCGATCTGAGTCTCTGCCGACTGGTCGCCCTGGCCGATTTTCAGGCCGTTGTCGATGGTGACGCTGACCAGTGTCTCCCGGCTATCGATTTCGTCAAGGTTGGGGAAGTAGATTCGGTTATAAGCGGCAGACAGCGCCTTGGCGAAACGGTCTTCGGACTCTTCGAGGCGGTCTCGCGCCTCTTCAAACAGGGTGTCGCCAGGCTTGAGGCGCTTGTGGATCTGCTCAATGGCGTAGAGCTCGCGCAAGCGATCCTCCACCGCGTCAGCCATGTGGCTGTCCTGGCCGGTGAGTACCAACAGGTTGTTCTTCTCCTGCTGGAACTCGAAGAAGTGGTTGAGCTCGCTGGGGGGTACCTTGCCATCAGGCCGAATCACGATCAGCACGCGTGGGCCGCTTAGCCTAAGCTCGTCCATGCGCGGCAGAATCTGCACCTCCTGGTAGGCGTTTTTGCTCGATGGCTGCAGGATGCCGGTCAGGCGGTTGATAAGCGCCTGGTCGATTTTCGGTTGAGGGATATCCTTGGCATTGCGCTCAATCTGCCGGGAGAGGTTTTCCGTCTCCTTGACGAAGAAACGCTGGTCCTCACGGTGCAGGTACCAGGCCTGCTCACGTAGGTGCTGCAGGGCATCCAGAAATTCGTCGGGCTTGCGGTTGGGGGCTGCGAGGAATTCGATGATCTCGCTTTCGGACAGGCCGATGCGACCTCTGACCGCTCTGGATAGTGACGAAGCCAGCAGCAGGGTCATTACCTGGACGGCCGCATCGCTGCTGAGTTCATCGTCGATGTTCTCAGCGATGCCATTGCCGTTGTCGGCGATGTCTCGGGTGACCGCTGGAATCAGCTTGGGTGCGATACGCTCAATCTCATCCTTGACCTGGTCATCATTGAGGTCGAGATGCTGGGTACCGATCAGGAAAACATCGTCGTTTTCCCGTTGCTCAACACTCTTGAGCAAGCGAGCGGTAAATTGCATCAGGCCACGGGTTTGCCGGAAGCCTTCGTTCTCTTTAAAGAGGGCAACAATGTGTTTGAATGAGGGGTGAAAGGGGTAGGTTTCCCTTACCTGCTCGGCGATTTGCTCAATGCTGGAAGCAACAATGTAGCCGCCATCCTCGGCCTTTTTGACTTGCTGGGCATACTCTTCGGCAATGTCCGAGATGGTGCCTTCATCGGGTAGCTCGTCGATGAGGCGCTTCTTGAGAATTTCGTATATTTCGTTACCGGATAGTTGAACCGGTGTAATGGTCATTGCCTGACGGCGAGTCTCTTGCTGTAGGTTGGAAACCGACTCGGCCAGTGCTTTGGTCTGGGACTTGTAGCTGCCAGAGAGGTTGGCGATGACTATAGCGCAGTTCGGTAGCTCAAGGGCGGCGCTCATCAGGGCGCTGAGACTATAGACTGCCATGTTCGCCAGAGTCCCCTGACCAATCACCTGGGTACTGGCATTGTCGAGGTAAGGCGGTAGCTCATCGAGCAGGATCAGTGTGGGAGTATCGCCGATAATTTCTTTCCACTTCTGCTGATCCACCGCTTTCGGGCCAGAGGCCCAGTATGGCCGGATGGCTTCCTCCTCGCCAAGCTGGGTGGCAATATCACCCCAGATGTAGTTATCCGGGTTGTTGCGTCCGTTGAAGGCGGCGATACGCGCCTTTCCAAAATCCAGGCGGTTATTCAGGTCGGCAGGCAGCACTTCGGGGCGCAGGTGGTCATGGCGCGCCAGCAGGCCAAGCGCAATCATCATATGAGTTTTACCACCACCCATGGCCTGGGTGAGTTCGAACACCGCCTGATCTGATTTGCCTGAGAGGCGCAGCATACCTTCCCGGAAGAGCTGCTCCATGCCGTGAGTGATGAAGTTCCTGGAGAAGAAATCACGCCCGTCGCCCTGGTCTTTGATCAGGTCTGCCAGGTTCTCTATCCCGGCGCTCATGCGGTAATCCTGGATGACAGGATTGAATTGGCAGGCCTGTTTAACCGTCCTGATCATGCTGATTGCTCCCCGTTGTTGTCGGTGTTCTGAGGACTTGGGACGGTAATACCATTGGCATCGCAGTAATTCCGAATCAGCACCTCTACCATGTTGGCAATGGAGCGATGTTCCTGGTGTGCTGCGGCGCGCAACGCTTCCTTCAGACCTGGGTCGATCCGAAAGGTCAGAGTTGCTGTCTTGGTGGTGGCCATGTATCCCTCCAGAAGTCTCTGCAAATGTACTGCAATATACTGTAACGTACTGCGGTGTACAATCAATAAGGTGAGATTCTGCCTGGATGTATTGGACCAAGTGATCTACTGCCAGGAAGGGGATGGTTTGCGCCCACGGCGAGTGCAGCGTTTCAGCCGTTAACGCGAGATTGGGTCGAGTCAGCCAGATGCTGCTCCTCGTAGGCCAGGATGTCTTCCACCCGGTAAACGACACGGCCACCGATTTTAAGGAAGAGAGGCCCCCATCCAATGACGCGCCAACGCTCCAGAGTCCGTTGGGAGAGGTCTCAGCGGTCAGCGAGTTGCTTCTGATTGATGTGGTTACAGGTGAATTTTGGATGGTTCATGGCTTTGCTCCGTTGCGTTGTTATCAAGTGAATAGTGAGGTTGACGGGTATTTGGTATTGGAGAGTTTCGGATAGTCAGAGCAATTTGGTTTGTGTTATCTTCCCACCGAACTCCGACAGCACTGCTCTAAGGCCCTTTCGAATCCGCAAAAACCGACACGGATACGATTGAGGTGGAAGGACAAGATATTGAAAAGGAAGGGAGTATTTACTTGCTCTACCAGACAGCAAGCGTACCTCGGAGGACTCCCCTGCATTGTAGCGCCTGATTGTCAAATTTCCACCTTGTCGGTTGGTGCGTAAGTGGTCATAACTATTGCGTTTTTTGGTGGCGGTTGCCGAGGGATAGCGGGTAATGCGAAGGGGTATCCAGGTACAGCGAGCGGAATATACCGAAGTACAGTCGCGGATAGTCAGCACCATTTGGTGTAAGATGTCTCCGCACCGCCATACATCTGATCTCGCTGAAGAGGAGCCTCTTCCGGCAAAAAGCAGTCTCCACCCCTACTCTTTTAGCCACGCACCTTTCTCCACTTTATATGGCATAACAA
>Ga0256839_1004239_pt1 | contig 14167 bp, 11 predicted proteins | sample 354166metaG_FD_185968 | JGI IMG/M metagenome (GOLD analysis project Ga0256839, IMG submission 185968) | Hydrothermal vent microbial communities from Mid Atlantic Ridge, Atlantic Ocean - 354-166 | ecosystem: Environmental > Aquatic > Marine > Hydrothermal vents | place: Atlantic Ocean: Mid... | reverse complement strand
ACCTGCGGGCGGGGCACCGCGCCTCGGCCACACGACCTTCGGGCGGGGCACCGGGCGGGGCACCGCGCCTCGGCCACACGACCTTCGGGCGGGGCACCGCGCGGCCACACGACCTTCGGGCGGGGCACCGACCCACACGACCTTCGGGCGGGGCACCGCGCCTCGGCCACACGACCTTCGGGCGGGGCACCGCGCGGGCGGGGCACCGCGCCTCGGCCACACGACCTTCGGGCGGGGCACCGCGCCGCGCCTCGGCCACACGACCTTCGGGCGAGGCACCGCCGCGCCTCGGCCACACGACCTTCGGGCGGGGCACCGCGCCTCGGCCACACGACCTTCGGGCGGGGCACCGCGGGCGGGGCACGCCCGGATGGGTTCGGCCACGGCCACACGACCTTCGGGCGGGGCACGGGCCGACCACACGCCCTTCGGGCGGCACGCCCGACAACGTGCTATCCTCGCCGTGTGAGCCAGTCCAGGCGGTGGACGATCCAGATTTCCCACGGACATCCGAGCGATCGGCGCTTCGACCGGGCATTTTGGAAACGGGCGGGTGCGAAGGCGCGCTGGGCGGCAGCTTGGCAGATGGTCTTGGATGCCCATGCCATACAGGGCAAAGATGGAGATCAACTCCGACTTCAAAGAGATCTTATCTCTACTCGCTCGGCATCGCGTTAGATACGTCGTTGTCGGTGGCTACGCGGTCGTCCACCACGCCGCGCCACGCTTCACGAAGGATCTCGACCTCTTTGTCGAGGCGACGATCTCCAATGCGAAGCGACTGCTCAAGGCGTTGCGAGACTTCGCGGGCCCCCTCCCGGAGCTGACGGCCAAGATACTGGCGGATCCAGACAAGGTCTTGATGATGGGGCGTCCGCCGACTCGCATCGACATCCTCAAATCCATCCATGGGGTGCGGTTCGAGACGGCCTGGAAGAACCGGGTACGCACCGACCTCGGGGGCGTGGTCGCCAACATCATCTCGCGCCGGGACCTACGGCGGAACAAACGCGCCTGCGGTCGCCCACAAGACCTCATCGATCTCGAGTGGCTCAGCGGCGGCTAAGATTACCTGATCAGATGCGCAAGGGAGCGTTCGGGGGGCTCTGCTTGAGAGCGTTCTGCGGCACAAGGGGCAGTGCCCAAGCATGCGATGCCCCCCTCCCTTCCCGAAGGTCGTGTCCTTCCCCCTCCCTTCCCGAAGGTCGTGTCCTTCGTTGCACACCCATCGGCCCCACGCTCTTCGGCCCCACGACCTTTCGGCGGGCTGGCCTCACGCACGACCATCGGGCGGGCTGGGCTGGCTGTGCGGCACGACCATCGGGCGGGCTGAGTCCGGGCTGGCTGAGTCGGCCGGTAGGGTCGCTTGGCGGGGCATTGACGGGGCCCGGGGACTCGTGATAGACAAAGCTCATGAAGTCGCACCATCGCGGTGGGTGCGCTTCGATCGGATTGATCATGGGCGCCGCGCTATGGGTGCGGCCCGCGAAGGCGATTTGGAGTGAATATCCAACCGCGTCGGAGTGTCACTTTCCCACCGTCGTACATCTTCGCACACAACTCCCAAACGGTGAAATCGGGGTGTGTACGGGCGTGTACCTGGGGGAAGATCTGGTGATCACCGCGGCCCACTGCATCCATGCCGAAGGTGCGCCGCTTCCGGACACTCCCTATGTCACCTGGGTGTTCTTTGGCGATTCGTATCCCGGAGCCGCCCTGTGGTTCGACGCCGCCTGTGTCGCCCACCCGGAATACCAGGCCAACGCCGGGCCCTTCGCGGTGGGCGTTGACCTGGCGGTGTGCACGCTCGAAGAGCGCGACGGCGGCGACACGTTCTGGGACCTGGACCTCGCGTTCGGTCAGGATCCCGGCCAGACCGGAAGCGTCGTTTGGCCCATGATCCCCGATGGCTGCGAGCGGGACGTCTTGCGCGAGCGCGTGTACCAGGACGGCCCCTTCGAGGCCATCTTCGTGGGCTGGGGGCGCGACGCACCCCTCATTTCGGGGGATTCGCCCGACTACGGAGAGAAGCGCTTCGTATCCGTGGACTTCCAGGGACAGTTCTCCGCACACGCCAATGGGTCAAACTTTCCCGGTTCCCTGCTGCGTTCCGCGCAGCCCGAGCCCTATGCTTGCACGGAGGGGGCGGTCGATCGTCTCGTCACCGGAGGAGATTCCGGCGGCCCCCTGTTCGTGGAAGCCGATGACGGTGCGCTCCGCTTGGTGGGCATTGCACACGCGTCGGATGCACACCCGGAGATGCCCGGGATCTGCCCCGCTGCCGGGGAATGGGCGCAGTTCGTGCACTACGAGCCCGTCCCCTCCCACTTGCGGTGGATCGAGCAGACCGCGGGCGTGGACGTGCCCCCGTGCTTCGACTTCGTTCCGGGCGAGGGCTGGGTGTTCGATCCAGAGTGTACCGACTACCACGGAAACGGTCGCCCGCAGGGAAAGGTTTGGGATGCCCCGTGGGGCTGCTACGACGCCGCCGACCGGGTTCCGGTCACCCGCTGTGGCGGCGCGATCCCGCCCCCCATCGACGACATCACCGTTCCGGGGGTCCCTTCGTCGGGGACCGATCTCGACTGGGCCGTCGCCCTGGCCAGGGATCCTGCCCATCTGCGCCCGCCCCCGCCCCCGCTGTTCGCTGGCGGAACCTTGGCGACCACCTTCGGAACCCACGGTGAAGACGTCCTGTTGGGTTCGGCGGGGCCCGAGGCCCCGCGCGCGGGCGGCGGAAACGATCTCCTGCTGGGTGGGGCCGGGAACGACGCGCTCTTGGGTGGGGCCGGGAACGACGCGCTGTCGGGCGGGCCCGGCGACGACGCCATCGCGGGTGGGCCGGGCAACGACGTGATCTTCGCGGGGCCGGGGGACGACACCGTCGCCTTGTTCCACCTCTGCGAGGCGTCCGGGGCCGAGGTGATCGTCGGAGGCCCGGGGGACGACACGGTGATCGCCCCCGTGGGGCGTCACGCGTTGCTCGCCGCCGAGGTGCTCCTGGTGGGGGTCGAGCGCGTCGTGGTGGCGCCCGAGTTGGCGGCGCGCTCGGGGTGTGCGCCGCGCTCCCCCGAGGACGGGGCCCAGTTCCTCGCCGGGCATGGGGGCCGGGAAGAGGTTCAGCCGCGAAGCCGCTGGCCGAGGGGACGCCCCGGGTCCCGGGCCCCCCGGTTGTCCTCGTGGCCGCGCTTGCGGCCCTCGTTGGTTGCGGGCCCACAGCGTCGGCGGATGGTTCCGGAGATCCGAGCGGGGGGTCCGAAGACGGGAGCGGCGGCTCCGCAGGACCGGGCGCCAGCGAGGGCGCATGGTGCGATCTGGACCGCTACGGCGCCGATTGCCTGGGCCCGCCCCAGGTCGTCGATCCCCTGCCGACCGCGTGCGGCGACCCCGTGCTGGTGCGCGACCTCGATGGCGACGGCGTGGCCGAGCTGGTCACTGCACGCGGCTGTGTCGCGCGTCGGAGCGTGCCAGGTACCTACGCCGTTCCGGCACAGCCCGTCCTCCTGCCGGGCGAGCAACGCGCCCGGCCGAGCACCACGGCGGCCGGGGACCTGGACGGTGACGGCTTCGAAGACGTCGTGGCGATCCTCTCGCAAGACGCGATGAGCACCCTATGGATCCGGTGGGGCGGGCCCGGGGACCGCGCCTTCGAACCGCTGGACCTGAGCACTGTCGTGCCCGACGCCGAGTTCTTGCTCGGTGGGGGTCGGGTCTACGTCGAAGACGTGATCGGGGACGCCCGCGCCGAGGTCGTCGCAAACGGCGCGCGAAGGATCACGGGTGCAGACGATCTCCTCCCCACCGTGGCAGCGATCGAGATCGACCGTCAGGGCCCGGCTGTGCTCCGCGGGACCTTCGACCTGCACACGGAGTGGTACGTGCTGGGGGACATGACGGGCGACGGACGCGACGACATCCTCGGCTTCGCCCCGACGTTGGATCCCATCTTCATCGTGTACAGCGCCACCGGCCCCGATGGGAGCTGGGTGCGCGAGGAAGTGCCCTACGAGGGGCTCGTAGATCCGCTTTGGTACCCGAGCACCACGAACGTATCCCTCACGCGCGTCGGTCGCCCGGGCCTGCTCGTCTGGATGCGCGATGGACTTCCGGAGCGGTTTTGCGACAGCATCCTACGCATGTGGTCTACGGCGCAGGGGGGCGCGGTCGAGGTCCACGAGGCGGTCTGGCGTGCATCGATGACCCACTGCAACGTTGGGAGCTACGAAGGAGGGCTGGGCCTTGCAGCCCTCGACGGCGAGATCCTGGCCGTCTCGAGCTGGGGCGGGGGGCTGTACCTGTGGTGTCTGCAGGATGCGCGCGTCGAGTTGTGTGCCGATCTCCTGCCGGCGCTCGACGTCGGGGCGCAGGTGGACCAGGACCACCGGTGGGGCTTTTCGCGCCTGCTCGACGACCCCGACGCCCCCGGCGTCCTCATGGCCAGCGGTGGAGGAGACGGCGCCCTCCTGTATCTGCCGCTACGCCGTGCCGCCGGCCCGTAGCCGCGCGCGTGATCCGGTTTGCACGGATCGGTGCGAAGATCGCCCGCTCGATCCGCTCGATCCTCTCGCGCGCTCCGGGCCGTCCCTCCTTTCCAGGCGCCGAGTTCGGACCTACCGGTGCCCGGGCCGGTGACAGCACCCGGTCTCGTCCGCGACGGACACGAGCGCCCTCACCCCGAGCGGACCTCCGTGCAGACCTGACGCAGCCGCCGCTCGACCGACACCCCGGCTTCTTCTTCGCGGTCCCGAACATCGCCTCGCCTGGCGTACCCTGCCCGTTGAAGGATCCTCCGGAAAACCCGGGGCGGTTTCGCCACCTTGGCCGTCGCGGTCCGTGCGATGGCCGGCCGCGTCGCATCTGGTGCAGACGATCGCAGTAGGTTTCGAAGAAGCGGGCGAGGGGTTCGTAGCGTTCGGGGCCGTCCAGGGCGCAGGCCAGGCGCAGGCACGCCTCGAAGGTGGACACGCCGCGCGGGTCGTGCTGGGGGGGCGACACGACCTTCGGGCGGGGTCGCGATAAAGCGTGGCCTGGACCGCGCGGCACCGAGGGGAGGTCGGGAAACACGACCGTCGGGCGGGGCACCCGGGCGGGGCACCGCGACCGACAACCTACGGGCGGAGCACCGCGACACGACCTTCGGGCGGGGCACCGCGGGCCGGGCACCGACACGACCGGGCGGGGCACCGCGGGCCGGGCACCGACACGACCGGGCGGGGCACCGCGGGCCGGGCACCGACACGACCGGGCGGGGCACGACCTCCGGGCGGGGCACGAAGAAAATGCCGGGCGATTGAATCGTGCGGCCGTCGGCCTCGTCCATGCTTCTGGTATCGTCCCTCGGACGCCCGAGCCATCCACGCACCACCGCACGAGGTTCACGAAACACACGATCGAACCTGACCCAAAACGCGGAAGAATGCCCACCGACTGGCTTCTTCCGCGGTCTTGGGCGTTCCAGCCCGATGCAAGGGGCACCCATGGACGCGGACCCGGACGCGGGGACGGGCAACCCATCCAGAAGTGGAGAAATCACATGCAACGATCCAGCGATTCGAAAGACGCTCTGAACGCAACCTTTGCGGTGTTGGCCGGGCTCGTGTTGGCGGTCGCGGGCTGCAACGTGGACACGCCCCCCCCGGGCGGCGACACGGATGGGGACGGCGACGATCCCCCCTGCCCGGCCACCATGACCGACCTGTCGGCCCTCCCCGGCACGATCCATACCATCGCGGACACCATCGTCGAAGACACGGTATGGAGCGCGGCCGACAGCCCGCACATCGTCTCCGGCGGAGGTTCCCTGCTTCGCATCGAGGGCGCCACCCTCACGATCGAATCCTGCGCGGTGGTGCTGTTCGATCCGGACGCGGGGCTACGGGCGATGGGTGGGGGACGACTGGTGGTGGACGGAACGTCGATGGAACCCGTCCGCATGGACCGCAACGACTCGGATCCTTGGCAGCACATCCGAGTCGACGAAGACGGCCTGGCCGAGCTCCACGGCGTGATCATGCGCGGCGGGGGCGCCGACATGGTGACCTACGACGGCGCAACCCTCGTCGCCGACGGCCCCACCGACCGGCCGTACGTGTACAATCTGCTCGTTGACAACGTACAAGTGGAAGGTTCTCAGGGGGTGGGGGTCCTGATGCGCCGGCACACGGGCTTTGCCGCCGGATCGTCGGGGCTGACCGTGACCGGCTCGGGCGCAGGGGGCCAGACCGACGGCAAGACGTTGCAGCCCGTCTGGATCGACATCGAGGCCGCGGGCACGCTCCCCAATGGGAACTACACCGGAAACGCCGCGGACGAGATCGGGCTGAATGTCTTTCCAGGTGTGCGCAACGACACCGTGCTGCGTGACCGCGGTGTACCGTACCGCCTCGGCATGGTCGGCAACGAGGTGGCCCGCATCGTCGGCGCCGAGCTGACCATCGAGGCCGGTGTGGATCTGAGCATTGCCGCCGAGCGAAGCCTGTGGATCGAGGGGGGTGGATCGCTGGTCGTCAACGGGACATCGTCCGACCCGGTCACGATACGCCGCGCAGACGAAGACCCATGGGGCTACATCATGGTGGACGAAGACGGCCTGGCCGAGCTCCATGGCGTGATCATGCGCGGCGGGGGCGCCGACATGGTGACCCACGACGGTGCAACCCTCGTGGCCGACGGCCCCACCGATCGCAACTACGTCACGAATCTCCTGGTGGACGACGTGCGCGTGGAAGACTCCCAGGGGGTGGGGGTCCTGATGCGCCGGCACACGGGCTTCGCGACCGGATCTTCCGGACTCGTCGTATCGGGTTCGGGCGCGGCGGGTGACGCGGAGGCAGGGACGGCGCCGCTCGCCATCGACGCCCAGGTCGCCGGGACCATTCCCGAGGGCGACTACACCGGCAATGGCCGGGACGTGATCATTCTCGAGCCCTTTCCGGAGGTCCTGCAAGATGCGGTGTTCCACGATCGCGGCGTCCCATACCTCATCGGGAAGTATCCGGGCGACGTGTTGCGCGTGGCGGCCGACACGGAGACCGATCCACCCCCCACGCTCACGATCGACGCAGGCGTCACCGTGCTGTTCCACAACGGTGCCAACAGTTACACCAGCCTCCGCGTCGGCAGCGGCGAGACCCGGCCCGGCTCTTTGGTAATCGCCGGCACGGCGGACCGGCCGGTGGTTCTCACCTCGGGCGAGGAGACCCCGGCGCCCGGCGATTGGATCGGCATCGTGTTTGCGCCAGCGGCCGCGCAGGCGCCCCAGAGCATCGAGTACGCCGTGATCGAGTACGCGGGCTACGACTGGAGCGGCGGTGGCTACATCTGCCCGGCCGTGGATTCGTTCGGTCAGTCGCTTCCGGAGGATGCGGCCGTGGTGATGCACGGCTGGGCCCCCGACGCCTCCTTCCTGCGCAACTCCACGATCGCCCACAGCGCCGGCTGGGGGGTGCTGCGCGGATGGGACTCGAGCATGGGCGGCGACGTGGACTTCACCGCGACGAACGACTTTTCCGACTTGCGTGCCTGTGCCCAGAACCAGATCCGGCCCTACGACAATTGCCCGAACGGGCCAGTGGTGTACGACTGCGCGCCGACGCCTTGACGGGATCCGGGCCTCCGCGAGGATCCTCATCCGACCGGCGAAAGCCGCCCAGCATTCGAATCGAGTCGCCCGCCCATGCAAGCCGTGCCGGGTGACGGGTGACAGGTCATCCCAAGCCACGGGTCGTGCACCGCCGTTCGCCTCCCATCCACGAGCCGGGTGGGGCCGGGCCGCCCCACCCCGAGGGTCGGTCAGGGCGAAGTGGGGTCGCGGGGCTCTGGGTGGGTGGAGCCGTGGGCGGTGAGGCGGGCGGCCATGTCGCCCTCGTAGAAGTTGAACGTCCCCACGGCCAGCGCCACCGCTTCGCCGGTGGCCGCGTCGCGGGCCCGGCCCCGTACGACCAGCAGGCGCTTGCCCTCGAACTCGATGGCCGTCTCCGTCACCAGGATCGTTCCCACCCGGGCCGGGCGCAGGAAGTTGACCTTGAGCTCCACGGTGCTCGTCGCCTTGCCGCGCGCGGCCGCCCGGTCGAGGGCCTCCACGCCGAGCGCCATGTCGAGCAGGGTCGTGATCGCGCCGCCGTGCGCCACGTCCGGCGCGCCCACGTGCCGCGCGTCGATGGGCATCCGGCAGCGAAGCCGCCCACCGTGGCGCTCGAAGACGATGCCCAGGCGCGGCGCGAGCCCCCCCACCCGGGTCAGCGCAGCGGTGATCTCGTCGATGGTCAGCCTCGGTTCCGGCACGGGGGCCTTCCTACCGCGTTCGCGCCCCCGCCGGGAGCCCGACGCGACCCGAAGGCTCGGCCGCCCCCTGGCAGCCGCACCTACCGCAAGATCCATGACGCGCGCGCGCCAGGACACCCCCGAAGGCCCGGCGGCCCCCTGGCCGCCGCCCCTACCCCGAACCGGCGGGTGCGGCCAGGCGATCCGCAAGCGTCCGCAGGGTGCCGGCCGGGTCGTCCACGATCGGGGCCCCGTGCCCCGGGACCACGCGCGCAAGCCCCGGCGTGTCGGCCAGCGCCCGCAGGTGGTCCGCCAGCGCCCGCCGGTCGGACACGATCGCCAGCCGTGCAAGCCGCGTCACCGCCGGGCGCCCCGAATCGCCGATCCAGCGGTAGACCGCGCCGACGAGCCCGCCGAAGTCCGGCAGGTTCATCACCACGTCGTTGAACACCAGCGTCACGCCGTCGGCACCCTCGACGAGCAGCACGCCTTCGCGGTCCTTCGTGCCACGCAGGTGCTCCAGTCGGCAACGATCCGTCCCGCCGAACTCGTCGTACGTGCGATCCACACGCGCCACCTTCGACACACGGCGGCGGGCCCCGCGGGGCGTGACGACGGTGATCCCCGGAAAACGTGCCCGGTACCGCGCGACGTCGAGGCGGTGGAAGGCGCTGGGCACGACCACCCACGTGGGTTCGCCCTTCGAGCGCAACGACGCCATCGCCGCCTCGTCGAGGCACATGGGGTTGTGCACGAGCAGGCCGTCGCGCTCGACCACCACGATCATCTGCCGTCGGATCTTCATCCCCGGCACGTCCCCTTCGACGCGCAGCACGCCGCCCGCGAGCGCTTCGACGGGACCGTGGGGAAGGACGCGCCAGTCGGTCTCGACCACAGCGCGCATGGTAGGCGCCGGCCCGCCGCCGCACCACCGGCCGCTTCAACGCTGCGCGGGAGGGCCGTCGTCCCCGTCCTGGCGGCGCAGGGCACCGTGGCGTCGGAGGACCAGCAACGCGACCACGCCGACGACTTCGCCGAACCAAAGCGTCGCCCCCCGCGCGAGCAGCGTCGCGCCCACGGCGACGGCGGGGGTGGCGCCAGGCACCATCGCCACCACGAGCACGCTCAGGGACGCCTCCGTCGCCCCGAGCCCGCCGGGCAGGAAGCTCACCGCCCCCACGAGCGTCGTGAACGACCACAGGAACGTGGCGTCGGCCAGCGAGGCCGGCGGCGTGCCGAAGCCGGACAAGATGGCATAGAGCCCGACGCATTCGAGCCCCCATCCGGCCACGGACAGCCCCCACAGGACGAACAGCACCCGCACCGAAAGGACCTGCGCGCTGGCCTCGGCGACCGCCTCGGCCCGGGCGGCGACGAACCGCAGCGCCCGCACGCGCCCGACGAAAGAGAGGATCGCGTGCACCCTGCGCTCGGATCCCACGACCAGCACGATCGCCAGGCACGCCGCGGCCGCCCCCAGCCCCACGGCGGGCACGTCGGCGTGGCGGCCCAGACCGAACAGCGACAGGGCCACGAGCGCCAACACGTCGCTGAGCCGATCGGCCACCACCACCGGTGCCGTGCGGCTTCCGGGCACGCCGTCGGTCGCGCGCAGGAGCACCGACCGCAGCACCTCCCCGATCTTGCCCGGCGTGATCGACATGGAAAGGCCCGCCAGGTAGACGAGCGCCGACCGGGCCCAGGTCAGGTCGGGCACATCGGCGCGCACGCCAAGCCGGGCCAGGCACACCTCCCATTTGAGATAGCGCAGGACGTAGTTGCCCGCCGAGGCCGCCAGCGCCCAGGCCAAGAACGTCCCGTCGAACCCCACCAGCGCCCGGGCCACGGCGTCGGCGTCGCCCAGGGCCAGGGCGGCCGCGACGACGAGCGCGCCGAGGCCGAGCCCCAGCGCCACCTTGCGCCCTAGGCCCCCCACGCGACCAGCTCCACGGAGAGGACGGGCCCGGCAACGGCCGGCGGACCGATGCGGGCGAGCCGGTGGCCGGGTCCGGGCCAGCGCGGCGGCCCCACGGGATCGGGACGGCCGGCCCGCGCCCGCAGCAGCCCGGTCGCGTCCACCGCCTCGAACCCGCCGGGCGCCGCGGCGACGACCGTCACGGTCACGAACGCGGCGGCCACGGCGTCGAGCGCCGCACGGACGATCGCCGGCCGGGGCGGCGGGCCGGGCAGGACGGCGCGCACCACGGCCGCGAGCACGGTGGCCTCCCGGCGCCCGAGGCTCGGAGCCGCAACCACGAGGTGCCGCCCCACCGCCGCTTCGGGCACCTGCACCGCCCCCACCCAAAGGCGCGGCTGTGCCCCCGGCCGCCCCGCGCGGGGGAAGACCCCACAAAAGGGCGGTCGCCGCGCGGCCTCCGCCGGGGCGAGGGCGTGGCCCCGCGCACCACCGTAGGGGTGACCGGCGGCCTCCAGGCACCGGCGCAGGGACTTACCCGCCGCGCGGGCGATCTCTACGGTGGACGCGGCGGTCGGGGCGCGGGCCGTTCGCACGAGCCGGAGCATACCCGTTGCGGGCGGGGCCGGCGCGCTCCCCGTCCGCTTGTGGCGCCCTCGGGGCGGGGCTACGTTCGAGGAAGACCATGTGCCGCCTCTTCGGGTTTCGCTCGGTCCTCCAAAGCCAGGTGCACCGCTCCCTCGTCGGGGCCGAAAACGCCCTGGCGGCGCAATCGGTCCGCCACCCGGACGGCTGGGGCGTGGCCTACTACCAGGCCGGGGCGCCGCACGTGATCAAGAGCACGCAGGCGGCCGTGGACGACCACATCTTCCGCCGGGTCTCGGGGGTCGTCTCCTCGGAGACCGTCCTCGCCCACCTGCGCAAGGCCACCGTGGGCGACCACTCCATCGTCAACATCCACCCGTTCCAGTTCGGACGCTGGGTCTTCGCCCACAACGGCAACCTGGCCGGCTTCGACGCGCTGCGCCCGAAGCTCCTGGAGCGGGTGCCGCCGGTGTTTCGCCGGTTCATCCTGGGGGACACCGACAGCGAGCTGTTGTTCATGCTGCTGATCTCGAAGATGGCGGACCGCTGCGACCCGACCCGCCGCGGCTTCCCCCTGGGGGATCTGTTCGACGCCATCGCCGAGACGGTGGAGGTCGTCGAGTCCATCGTCGGACCGATCTGCGAAGATCCAGACGGCCCCCCCACCGCCACCTACCTTACGTTCGTCGTGACGAACGGCACGAGCCTCGCGGCGCACCAGGGCGGCAAGCCGCTGCACGTCAGCACGCACAAGACGCGCTGCCCCGAGCGCGACGTGTGCCCGAGCTTCGCCCCGGAGTGCGAGGCGCCCACCGAGCGCGGCTTCGTCAATCACTTCATCGTGTCGAGTGAACCGCTGATGGGCGAGAACGTCTGGCGACCGATCCCCCCGCGCCGGACGGTGGGCGTGGACTTTCGGATGCAGGTCGAGGGCCTCGCCCCGTAGGCGCTGCCGGGGCCCGGCGCGGTTGACGGACCGTGGGGCGAGGGTCGATGCTCGCGCCGGTGTCTGCGCGTTCGCTCCACCGCGGCCTGTACGCCGCCTGCTGCCTGGCCGAGGGGCTGGTGTTTGCGTGGGCCGCCGCCGTCCTGCCGTGGCGTTCGGGCACGATCTTCGCTGCTGCTGCGGCGGCGCTGGCCGCCGCGTGCACCGCCCCGGCCGTGACCGGCGCCTGGCCGCGGGCGTTCGGGCGGGCCGTCGCCGCCAAGGCGCTGCTCGGCGCGAGCGCCTTCGTTGCGTGCACGGCCGCGGTGTTCCACGCGGCCACCTACCTGTCGTACCTGTACGGCGGGCTGGGCCGGGGGATCGCGGCGGGCCTCGTGGCCGCCCTGGGCGTGCTCGCCCTGGTGACGGTGCCGACGGCGGTGTGGGGCCTGGTCGCCTTCGCGCCGCGCCCGTCGCGACGGACCGTGGCCGGCGCCGCCCTCGCCGGCGGGGCTCTCGCGGCGGGGCTCTTCGGGTCGGCCCGCGCCGCCGCGGCCCCGACCCCGGTCGTCGCGGATCCGACCCCGGTCCTCGACGCCCTTTCGGCCGTGCCCCGCCGCCCGGCGCCCGCCGGCGCGCCGAGCCTGTTTACGCGCGCGCCGTTCGAGTGCCCCCATCCGCCCGGACCGGCGCACCCCACGGCGCTCGTCACCCACCTGGCGCCGCGGGCGGGCGGGCGCGCGGGGGTGGCGGCCACCTGCCTGCAGGCCGACAGCGCCGCCGGCCTGGCCGCGGCGCTCGCCGACCACCTGGCCGCGGCGCCCGCCGGCCCCGTCCGGCTGGACGTGGTCACGGCGACGGACCCCCTCGACCCGATGCTCCCGCTCGTGGACGGCCTGTCGCTGCGGCCCGGGTTCGACGGGGTCTGCGAGGGGGCCCGTTGCCTCGCCCCCTGGCAGCTCGTGGCGACCGAGCAGCTCGTCGCGGTGCGGCCGTTTCCGTTCATCCCGGAACTGCGGTTCGGCTTCGACCCGGCGGCGCTGCGGGCGGCCCTCGCAGGACGCGTCGAGCCGCGCCCCGGCACGCCGCGCACCGTCGCGGGCCTGACCCGGATCGTGACCGCCGCGGCCGTCGCCCTCGAAGACGGCCGCGTCACGCCGCTGGTGCGCGGCCGGCCGCCGTCGCCCCCGCTCTCGGCCGCGTCGGTCGCCCGCGCCGTGCGGGCCGCCGAGTCGTACATCCTGGCCGCCCAGCAACCGAGCGGCCGTTTTCGATACATCCTCGATCCGCACACGGGCGCCGTGCGGTATCGGGGGTTCGCCACGGCCCGCCAGGCGGGGACGACGCTCGCCCTGTGCGAGGTCGGGGCCCGCGCGCCCGACGTGGACGCGGCCGTGGCCCGGTCGCTGGGCTTCCTCGCCTCGCTCGAACGGCGCGTGGGCGAGGTCGGCGGTCTGGTCTACCCCGCAAACGCCCCCGCCCGCGTCATCCACCTGGGCCCCACGGCCCTTTCCCTCGCCGCCTTCCTCGCCTGCCGCGACCGCATCGGGCCCGTCCACGACGAGCCCATCGCCCGGATGGGTCGGTTCCTCCTGCGCATGATGCGGCCCGATGGGGGATTCCATCCGAAGATGGATGCTACGTCGGGAGTCCCGATCCCCGGCCCCGACCCGCTCTATGCGGGAGGCCAGGCCGTGCTCGCGCTGGTGGGCCTCGAACGGCTCGCCCGCGCGGCCCCGCACGGTCCGTTCCCCGACGCCGAGGTGCTGTCGGAGGCCGTCGATCGCGCCATGGCCTACTTCGCCGAGGCCTACTGGCCGCCGTTTCTGCGCACCTTCTTCTTCCTGGAGGAGAACTGGCACTGCCTGGCGGCCCGGGCGGCGCTTTCGAGCCACCGCAACGACGCCTACGAGCGCTTCTGCCTGGACTACGTCACGTTCAAGCGCCGGCTCGTGCTGGGGCCGTCGGACGCGGTGGATCCGACCCTGTGGGGGGGCTACGGCTTCGGCAACGTGGTCGTGCCCCACAACACGGGGGCGGCCGGCTTCGGCGAGGCGGTTTCTGCCGCCCTGGCCGTAGCGCGGGCCCGCGGCGAGACGCGGCCCGACCTGGAGGACGGCCTGCGGCGCGTGCTTTCGTTCCTGGTGGCGCGCCAGTGGGACGCGGCCGCCTGCACGATCTGCACGCGGTCCGTCCCCGTGGTGGGGGCCTTCTCGGAGCACCTGGCGAGCCCACACGTTCGGATCGACTACGTGCAGCACGCCATGGCCGCCCTCGGCCACGGCGGCGCGATGCTGTTCGGCCGAAAGGCAGGCCCATGACCCACCTGCGCGCCTACCCCACGGCCGTCTCGGCGCTGTTGCTCGCGGCCGTGCTCGCGCCGCTGGCCTGGCCGCCGGGGCGCGACAGCTTCCCCCTGTCCCCCTACCCCATGTTCGCCCGGCCGCGCCCGCGCGTGGCGACGATCCCCCACGTGGTGG
>Ga0256839_1004238_pt1 | contig 14174 bp, 9 predicted proteins | sample 354166metaG_FD_185968 | JGI IMG/M metagenome (GOLD analysis project Ga0256839, IMG submission 185968) | Hydrothermal vent microbial communities from Mid Atlantic Ridge, Atlantic Ocean - 354-166 | ecosystem: Environmental > Aquatic > Marine > Hydrothermal vents | place: Atlantic Ocean: Mid... | reverse complement strand
CATGACCAAGGCCCCCTTGGGCCAGGAAAAAACCGGCCCCAACCCCACCGACCGCGGCAAGCGAGGCGTGAAGCGTTCGCTGATGACCGAGGCCCGCGGCGTTCCGGTCGGGCTGGCCGTGGATGGGGCCAACGTGCACGACATCCGGCTGTTGCAGCGGACCATTGAGGACTGTTTCCACCGGCTGGGGCGGAAACGGCCAGGGCCGGAGGAGCATCTTTGCCTGGACAAAGCCTACGATGCCCGGGAGGTTCGCCGCTTGGTCGAGGCGGTGTACGGCTACACGGCCCACATTCGTGCCCGCGGGGAGGAAAAACCGGCCAAGCGGCGTCGGGGCTGCAAGCCGCGTCGTTGGGTGGTGGAGCGGACGCACAGTTGGCTGAATCGTTTTCGGGGCATTCTAGTCCGCTGGGAGAAAAAGGTAGAGAATCATATAGCAGGTTTGCACTTGGCCTGTGCGTATTTTACGCTCAGCCTCGCAGGAATTTTCGGATAGGCTCTTAGACCAAACTTCCCCCTAGCTATTTGGCGTAAGCAATTGCAGCAAAATACTTTACGTTAATTCGTGCTTCCTTGCGTGGTCATGTAACCCCGTTGCCGTAAACCCCTGCATAACGAAGGGTTGCGACAAATAGGGGGTAGGCAGAAAATCGCAGAAAATCTGGGGCAATGATTTGTCGTAAGTTACCAAATTCAAGTTGGTTATGCATAACGATCCCCCTGTTAGTAGGAGGGAAGTTTGGTCCAAACAAAGCAACGATCGCTGCAGCATTAAGGAATATATTCGCCTCATGCAAAGCTTGCGTATAAGATATAAATATCTCTTTAGCTGAAATGCGGACTGAAAAGCTCCTAGCGAAATTGGAAACTGCGATGCTCCAAAGCGAAAAATGAAAACAAATGTTGCAAAAATTTTCTTGCATTTTCTTCTCCTCCCCTTATAATGTGACTAACTGGGACAAGTAGGTGGTATTTCTCCGAAAAGAGGACACGGTGCCAGCAGGGCAGGGATTCGGTTCTGTGGGGTCGCTAAGGAGAACATTCAGTTAGGGTCCAATTCTCTTTTTCTCAAATTTTCTCAAAGCTTGCCCGGGCTAACTGGGTGTGAGTGGCTACGTGCAAAACCTTTGGGACAGCAACTGTGTACTGTACTGTTGAACAGACTCCGAGCGCCAAGCAGTCAGGAGGTTCTCAAAATGCAGAAACGATTTCCGATTCTTATCGCGATGACCGTTCTGCTTGTCGGCGCGCCTGCTGTGCCTCCGGCACACATTTGGGCTGACGCTCCTGGAGCAGGAGACCAGACAGGATTCGATTCCTCCAACGGCAACCTGCTGCAGGTCAAGCGCCACAGCGCCAACGAGAGCTTCGACGTTCCATTTAAGCGTCCAAGCGTCAGTAGGGAACTCCGAGGTAGAAATTCAACGCAGTCTCAGGGTGTCGGTGTGGATCGGCCGCCGAAGAGCACCTTCGTGGCATTTAAGAAAGAAGCCAATGGGCAACGCGATCATATTCTGAAGGAGCTCAATAAGCTCAATGCATCCGAGCGGATTGTATGCGTCTGGAAAAAAGGTACTGCTAAGTCCGCACTGAAAACTATCGATAAAGTGGGTTTGAAGGTCGTTTATATAGGCCGTGTATTTCCATTCGGCGTTTGTACAGGGAAACTTACCGAACAGGGACTCAAAGAGCTGAAAGATGACCCATCGATTTTGATCGTTGGACCCAGCATTAAGTTGATTGTGGATGACGCCCAAGGTGGAGTTAAGGAGATCACCGACGAGGTCGTGGCAGCGTATCAACACGCCGGTAGCATGATTTGTGTTTGGAGGAAAGGAAAGCGAAAGGAGGCTATCAAATTGCTGGACCAAATGCAAAAGCAAGGGAAGCTGCGAGTTGTCTTTGTGGGACAATCTTTTCCTTTCGCTGTCTGCAAGTGGGCTCCGCCGCTACAGAAGGAAACTCTCATCCAATTGCAACGGTCGTCATTCTTTGATTACGTCGAGCCCAGTATCCAGCTAGCCCAGGACAGACCGATGCGTGGACGTGTGATTGAGTTTCCCAACGGGAAACCAAAAACTGAGTTTCGCAATGGGGTCTTCCTTACGACCCCAGAAGATCCCCTGATGTCAAAGCTCTGGGGGATGGCCTCCATACGAGCAAACAGGGCCTGGACTTGTGCTAACCGAACGGATGTAATTGTAGCCGTCATTGACAGTGGGATCGACTACAATCATCCGGATTTGAAGGCAAACATTTGGGTGAACACGGGGGAAATTCCCAACAATGGGCGGGATGACGACGGGAATAGTTACGTAGATGATTATTACGGCTTGAACTTCACCATATTACCCCCTACTCCGGACACACTCGATCGCAATGGTCACGGCACCCACGTTGCCGGCATAATTGGTGCCGTTGGAAACAATAAAATCGGAATTGCCGGTGTCAATTGGCGCGTGCAAATCATGGGGCTTAAGGTTTTTAATGACAAGGGAAAAGCACCGAGGTCGGAAGCCCTCATGTGTGCGATAGATTATGCTGTGAAGAACAATGCCCGGGTAATCAACTTAAGTCTCCGCTGGGACGACGAAGTAAAATACCTGCGACATTTCATTAATCTAGCTCAAGAAAAGGGCGTGTTGATCGTTTGTGCTGCTGGCAACTTGGACCCCGGAGAAGATCCCCGCACAATTAATAATGATAAAGTGCCTCAATACCCCGCGTCGTTCCCGAACCAGAATATCATCGCAGTTGCCAACATAACAGAGAAAGAACAGCTTCACCCTACAAGCCACTATGGATTGCGTAGCGTGGATCTTGGCGCTCCTGGTACGGACATTTTTAGTACGGTGCCTAAGTCAAGGAATGCAACTGGATACGCTTCGCTGACTGGAACCTCTATGGCTACCCCTCATGTAGCTGGAGCAGCTGCTCTTATCTGGGGGCAGCAAAAATATCATCATCTCGATTATAGGGGCATCAAGAAATTGATTCTCGACAACGTGCGTCCTATCCCCGCCCTCCAAGGCAAGTGTGTGACTGGAGGTGCCTTAGATCTTAGCTTCTTGTGCAAGCAAAGTCCGCCTCCTGTCAAGCACAAGCCACCGGTAATTATTTGTCCTCCTCCTCGTTGTTATATTCCCCCTCCACCTCGTCCCCACAAGTTCTATCGATTTCGTTGCGGCAGACGCAGGCGTTGATTCTGTGTGACGAACATACTTGCCAATCTATGTTGTTAACGTGACCGAACGTATTTGCCCGTTGCGACGTTGAAGCAACGGGCAATGTCTTTTAGTGCCATTTGTCACCCCGTTACAACTCGCAATAGAGAGAGCAAAACGTGTGTACCCGTCCACCGTGACACATCGCAAGCCTTTTCGCCACAGATGACTTGTTCCACGATCATTTTTCCGGCAGGTATGAGTGTGAGCCAGATATATATCCACTATTAACTGATGGTGCCACCACTACGAGCTTCTACTCCAATGAGTGGATTGGGTGGAGACTTCGGCACCAAAGCGAGAAAAAACGCCGGGGCATCTTCGCCACCGCTGCTACATGGTAGAATCGCCGCCGGAAGTTGTGTTGCTGATCCCAAGCAATCCCCGCCTTTGCGAGGACCTTCGCCTGTGGAACTTCTGGCCCGACGCTACGACACCGGGTGCTGGACCCGGCTGGTGTGGCAGCAAGATCGCCTGGTGGAACTGGAGACGCTTGCCCGCCCTCCCGGCCTGAAAGAGGAGCTGTGGGTGGCTCCGGGACTGGTGGACATCCAGGTGAACGGCTACGGGGGGCAGGAGTTTGCCTCGGACCAGTTGCGCCCGGAGCACGTGCAGCAGATCGTCCGCCAGCACTGGCACTTTGGCGTCACGCGGCTTTGCCCTACGCTTACCACCCAAAGCCCGGAGGTGTTCGAGCACGCCCTGCGGGCCATCGACCAGGCATGCCGCGACGATGCGCTTGTGGCAGCCAGTGTGCCCGGGGTGCATCTGGAAGGGCCGTTTATTTCCCGGGAGGAGGGGCCGCGGGGAGCCCACCCGGCCCAGCACTGCCGCCGGCCCGACTGGGAGCTTTTCTGCCGCTGGCAGCAGGCCGCCGGGGGACGGGTGCGGCTGATGACCCTCTCGCCAGAGTACGACGAGGCTCCCCGGTTCATCCGCCAGGCGGTGCTCTCCGGCGTGCGGATCGCTCTGGGGCACACCGCCGCCACCGGCCAGCAGATCCTTCAGGCGGTGGACGCCGGAGCCACGCTGAGCACCCACCTGGGCAACGGAGCCCATCGCACCCTGCCGCGGCATCCCAACTACCTGTGGACCCAACTGGGTGAGGATCGCCTGGCTGCATCGCTCATCGTCGATGGGCACCACCTGCCGCCGGAGGTGGTGCGGGTGTTCGTGCGGGCCAAGGGGGTGCGGCGATGCGTGCTGGTAAGCGACGTGTCGGGCCTGGCCGGGCTGCCGCCCGGGGAATACACTTCCAGCGGCTGTCGGCTGGAAATCCTGCCCGATGGACGCCTGGTGATCGCCGGCCAACGGCAACTGCTGGCCGGGGCCTCGCGCCCGCTGGGAGCCGGGGTGCTCAATGCGATGCGGTTTGCCGGAGTGTCGCTGGCTCAGGCCGTGGCCATGGCCACGCGAAATCCCTGCCGGGTGCTGGGGCTGCGGGTGGATCGGCTGCAAGTGGGGGCGGTGGCCGACCTGGTGGTGTTCCGCTTGCCGGACTTCTGCCCGGACGAACCGGCCGCCGGGCTGGACGTGGTGGCCACGGTGCTGCAAGGGCAGGTGGTCTTCGGCCAGTTGCCTCAGTAGAAGTGCTTGCCTGGGATTTTGACCGGCCGCCAAGCGGAGTGCCTTGGCCGGGAAAAACTTCGCCCGGGGAGTGTTGCCGTTTGCCGGGGCGTTTCCTACGCTATGGCTTTACCGTCGCCGGAACCGGCATGCGGCCGCTTACGATGTGGCCGAGCCGAAGGTCCTTCCCGCCTGTTTCCGGCACGGCAGTCCTGCCAAAGAGAGCATCCCCCGCTTGTCCTTTCAGAGGAAAAGGAGTCTGACGATGAGCGCTGAGGCCCGTATCGCTGAACTGGGATTGGAACTCCCCCCCGCCCCCAAGCCGGCCGGGGTGTATCAGCCGGTGGTGGTGGCAGGGAACATGGCCTATGTGTCCGGCCACGGCCCGCTGCTTCCCGACGGCTCGATGCTTACCGGCCGCGTGGGCCAGGACGTGGACCTGGAGGGCGGTTACCGGGCCGCCCGGCAGGTGGGGCTGGCCATTCTGGCCACGCTGCGGGCCCAGTTCGGTTCCCTGGACAAGGTGAAGCGGCTGGTCAAGAGCTTGGGTATGGTCAACGCCGCGGCCGACTTCACCGAACACCCCAAGGTCATCAACGGCTACAGCGACCTGATGCGGGAGGTGTTCGGTCCCGAGGCCGGCGTGGGTGCCCGCAGCGCCGTGGGGATGGGCTCCCTGCCGGGCAACATCACCGTGGAGATCGAAGCCATCTTCGAGGTGGAAACCTAGCCGCACGGTGCTAGCTGCCGGCCGGAACCGCTTCGGCCGCCTCGAAAGCGAACTGGCCCTCGCGCACGTCCACCACGATCTTGCTCCCCGGCGGGAATCGGCCCTCCAGGATCGCCTTGGCCAGCGGGTTTTCCAGCCGCTGTTGGATCACCCGCTTCAGCGGCCGGGCGCCATAGACCGGGTCGTAGCCCAACTGGGCCAGCAGGTCTAGCGCCGCGGGGGTAAGCTCCAGTTCCAGCTCGTGCTCGGCCAGGCGGCGTTGGAGGTGGCGGACCTGGATTTCGGCGATCTGCCGCACGTGCTCCCGCTGCAGCGGGTGGAAGACGATCACCTCGTCGATGCGGTTGAGGAACTCCGGCAGGAAGTGGCTTTGCAGCACGCGGTTGACCGCCTCGCGGATCTCCTCGGCGTTGCCGCCGCGGCGGGTGATGTCCTGGATGAGCTGGCTGCCCAGGTTCGAGGTCATCACGATGATCGTGTTGGTGAAATCGACCGTGCGGCCCTGGTTGTCGGTGAGCCGGCCTTCGTCGAGCACTTGCAGCAGGATGTTGAACACGTCGCGGTGGGCCTTTTCGATCTCATCCAGCAGCACCACCGCGTAGGGGCGCCGCCGCACCGCCTCGGTAAGCACGCCGCCTTCCTCGTAGCCCACGTAGCCCGGCGGGGCGCCGATCAAGCGGCTGACGGTGTGTTTTTCCATGAACTCGCTCATATCGACGCGGACGATGGCCCGCTCGTCGTCGAACAGGGCCTCGGCCAGCGCCTTGCAAAGCTCGGTTTTGCCCACGCCGGTGGGGCCCAGGAACAGGAAGGAGCCGATGGGGCGGTTGGGGTCTTGCAGCCCGGCCCGGGATCGCCGCACCGCGTTGGCCACCGCCTGCACGGCTTCGTCCTGTCCCACCACGCGGCGGTGGAGCTGCTGCTCCAGGTGGAGCAGCTTTTCGCGTTCGGATTGCAGCAGTCGGGCCAGGGGGATGCCGGTCCAGGAGGCCACCACTTCGGCGATCTCTTCCGGCCCCACCTCTTGCCGCAGCAAGCGCCGTTGGGGTTTTTCTTTCGGTTCGGCTTCGCTTTCGGCGGCCTGGGCCGCTTCCAGCCGCCGGCGCAGCTCCTGGCGGCGTTGGTCCAGTTGGTAAAGCTGCTGGTACTCCTGCTCGTCCACGGCCAGGCCCGCGGCCTGCTTGTCGCGGATGGCATGGAAGAGCTGGTTGTACTCATGCTCGGCCCGTTCCAGCTCCTCGTGCAGTTTCTGCACGTCGCCCAGGCCGTGCTTTTCCAGTTCCCACTGCTGGCGCAGTTCCTGGAGCTGCTTGCGCTGCTGGTCCAGCTCCTGCTCGATTTCGGCCAGGCGTTGCTTGGCGTGTTCTTCGGTTTCCTGGGCCAGTTGGCGGGCGGCCAGTTCCAGTTGCACGATGCGGCGCTGGATTTCGTCGATCTCGGCCGGCACGCTGGCCAGCTCGATGGCGATGCGGCTGGCCGCTTCGTCCACCAGGTCGATGGCCTTATCGGGCAGAAAGCGGTCGGTGATGTAGCGATGGGCCAGGCGAGCCGCGGCCACCAGGGCCGAGTCCTTGATCTTCACCCCCTTGTGGTGCTGTTCCAGCTTGGGTTTGAGTCCGCGGAGGATGGCGATGGTGTCTTCCACCGTCGGCTCGGCCACATAGACCGGCTGGAACCGCCGCTCCAACGCGGCGTCTTTTTCGATGTACTTGCGGTACTCGTCCAGCGTGGTGGCCCCGATGCAGCGCAGCTCCCCGCGGGCCAGGGCGGGCTTGAGCAGGTTGGCCGCATCGGCACTCCCCTCGGCACGCCCGGCCCCCACGACCAGGTGCAGCTCGTCGATAAACAGGATGATCTGCCCCTGAGCGTCGCGCACCTCGCGGAGGATGGCCTTGATCCGCTCCTCGAACTCGCCGCGGAACTTGGTGCCGGCCACCAGCGCTCCCATGTCCAGGGCGATCAGGCGGCGGTTTTTCAGGTGTTCGGGCACATCGCCCTCGGCGATGCGTCGGGCCAGCCCCTCGACGATGGCCGTCTTGCCCACTCCCGGCTCGCCGATCAGCACCGGGTTGTTCTTCGTGCGGCGGCAAAGCACCTGGATCACCCGGCGGATCTCCTGGTCGCGGCCGATCACCGGGTCGAGTTTTCCTTTGCGAGCCAACTCGGTCAGGTCGATGCCGAACCGCTCCAGGGCCTGGTACTTGTCCTCGGGTGTCTGGTCCGTAACGCGGGCGCTGCCGCGAACGGCGCGGATGGCCTGCTGCAGATCGCTTTCGGCAATGCCGGCCAGCTTGAGGATTTCCTTGGCCTTGGAGTCCACGCGGGCCAGGGCCAGCAGCAGGTGCTCGCTGGAGACGTAGTCGTCCTTCATCTGCTGGGCCAGCCGCGTGGCCTCTTCCAGCACCTGCATCAGCTCGCGCGAGGGCTTCGAGGGCTCCGAGGTGCCGCTTACCTGCGGCAAGCGGCGCAGGTCGGCCTGGACCATCTGGAGGATGCGCTCCGGCTGGGCCCCGATCTTTTGCAGCAACGGCCGAACGATGCCGTCTTTTTCGGTCAGTTGGGCTTCCAGCAGGTGGAGCGGCTCCACTTGCGGGTTGCCTTTCTGGTCGGCCGATTCCTGGGCCCGGGCCACGGCGTCCCGGGCCTTGAGCGTCAGGCGGTCCATGCGAAAAGCCATGCTGGGTTTCTCCCCTGGTGGGTGGGTTGGGATGTGGGTTTGGGTGGGGTGATCCGCACGCACAAGCGTGCGGTTTGCTTGGAAACGAATCGGGTTTGTATTCCTCCAACCGGGCGTTTACGCCCGGGTTGGCGGAGTGCATGAGCTGGCGTTTACTCTGGCGAGCCGCATGCGTAAGCATGCGGTTGTTCACGCTAGTGGGTGTACGTTTCATCAACCGCCGGCTGACGCCGGCGGCTCGCCGGTGTGTGTTGGTTCCTGCACTGGAGCGGCAGCTCCCAGTGGTCGGCGGCCCTGCCGCCCTCCGGGAGCTTACGCTCCCGGCTCGCTGGTTTTCGAGAATGAGCGTTTTTTCTTGCCTCGGAGCGGAAGCTCCGGCGCAAGCCGCACGCCGCAAGCCGATACTGTTTCTCTCCGCACTGACGTGCGGGGCTCCGGCTCCTCCCAAGCCTCCAAGTCTCCAGCCTCTCCCCGAGCTAAAGCTCGGGGCTCGCCGGAGCGGAAGCGCACGGCGCAAGCCGCACTACTTCTCCTCGAACTCGGCGTCGATGACGTCGTCGCCCCCGGAGGAGCTGCTCTCCTGCTGGCCTTGCTGCTGGGAGGCGGTGCTTCCGGCGGTGGCCGATTCGTACAGCACCTTGGTCACTGCCTGGAGGGCCTGTTGCAGCGAATCCACTGCGCTGCGGATGGCCTGCACGTCCTCGCCCTTGGCCGCTTCGCGCACCTTTTCCACGCTGCGGTTGAGGGCTTGTTTGTCGGCATCGGAGAGCTTGTCGCCGTGTTCCTTGATGAACTTTTCGGTGTCGTAGCAGGCCGAGTCGGCCACGTTGCGCGCCTCGGCCAGCTCGCGCTTGCGGCGGTCCTCCTCGGCGTGTTCCTCGGCCTCGCGCCGCATGCGCTCGATCTCCTGCTCGCTCAAGCCGGCCGACTGCTTCACTTCCACCCGCTGCTCTTTGCCGGTGCCCAGGTCCTTGGCCGTCACGTGCAAGATGCCGTTGGCATCGATGTCGAATTTGACGTTGATCTTGGGCACGCCGCGCGGGGCGGGCGGGATGCCCTCCAGGTTGAACTCGGCCAGCAGGCGGTTGTCGCGGGCCATGGGCCGCTCGCCCTGATAGACCTTGATCGTCACGGCCGTCTGGTTGTCCTCGGCCGTGCTGTAGATCTTTTCCCGCTCGGTGGGAATGGTGGTGTTGCGTTCCACCAGCTTGTCGAACAAGCCGCCTTCGACCTCCACGCCCAGGGAAAGCGGGGTCACATCCAGCAACAGCACATCCTTGACCTCTCCGGCCAGGATGCCGCCCTGGATGGCCGCACCGACGGCCACCACTTCGTCCGGGTTGACGCCTTTGCAGGGTTCCTTGTTGAAAATCTGGCGGACGAACTCCTGCACCTTGGGCACGCGGGTGGAGCCGCCCACCAGCACCACTTCGTCAATGTCGCTGGGGGAGAGCTTGGCATCGCTGAGGGCCTGCTCGACGGGTCCGCGGCAGCGTTCCACCAGTGGATCGATCAGCTCCTCGAACTTGGCTCGGGTGATCGTCTCCTGCAGGTGTTTGGGCCCGCTTTCATCGACGATCAAAAACGGCAGGTTGATCTCCGTTTCGGCCATCGAGGAGAGCTCCTTCTTGGCCTTTTCGCAGGCTTCCTGGAGCCGTTGCAGGGCCTGGGGGTCCTTGCGTGGGTCGATCCCATGCTCCTGCTGGAACCGCCCGGCCACGTAGTTAATCAACGCCTCGTCGAAGTCGTCTCCGCCCAGGTGGGTGTCGCCGCTGGTGGAGATGACGCGGAAGACCCCCTCGGCCACCTCCAGGATGGAGACGTCGAAGGTGCCGCCGCCCAGGTCGAAGACCACGATTTTTTCTTCTTTCTTTTTGTCCAACCCGTAGGCCATGGCTGCGGCGGTGGGCTCGTTGATGATCCGCATCACCTCCAGCCCGGCGATCTGCCCGGCGTCCTTGGTGGCCTGGCGCTGCGAGTCGTTGAAGTAGGCCGGCACGGTGATCACGGCCTTGTTGACCCGGTGGCCCAGATAGGCCTCGGCCGCTTCCTTGAGCTTGCGGAGGATGTAGGCGGAGATTTGCGGCGGGGTGTATTCTTTGTCTCGGGTGCGGATTTTGACGTACTCATCCGGTCCGCCCACCACCTCGTAGGGCACCATTCTTTTTTCGGTTTCCACTTCCGAGCCGCGGCGGCCCATGAATCGCTTGACCGAATAAATGGTGCTTTCCGGATGCAGGGCGGCCTGGCGCTTGGCCGGATCGCCTACCAGCACCTCGCCCTTTTCGGTAAAGGCCACCACCGAGGGGGTGATGCGGTTGCCTTCCTGGTTGGGGATCACTTTCGGTTCGCCCCCTTCCATCACGGCCACCACGGAGTTGGTGGTTCCCAGGTCGATACCGATGATTTTTTCTCCTTCGGGCATGCCAATGGCTCCTTTACAAAAGATTGAAAAAGCGTGTTGTCATTTGGGGGATTGCCCCTGTCGCCGCTTGCCTGAGACCCAAGGAACTTTGCGTCGCGGCGGGACAGCAGCAGGAGGAGCAAACAGTGTGCCAATGAACCGGGGGAGTGTTCCTGCTGTAACTTTCTACTAATTATTGACTTACGGCATGTGCCTTGCGGAGCAGCCGAGTTCGGCAAGCTGCCAGAATGGCAGATTGTTCCCTGCCCCCTGCTGCAAGGGAACCACCAAAATGCTTGACACTCCCCCGGCGGACCACTACAAGAGGGCACAACAGCTTGCTGTTGCAAGCCTTGGGACCAAACCCGCTTGCCCCGGGGAGAACTCTGCATGGCCAAGGCCCGCAAAGCGCAACGCAACCCCAAACAGATTCGCCGGCAGATTGAGAAGTTGGGCCGGGAGTTGCTCAAGCTGCTCAATCAGCGGGCCAAGTTGGTTCAAGAGCTCGACAAGGCAAAACTCCAACAACAGCAAGAAGTTATAGCAAGCACCGACCCTGACGACCAAGCCGAACTGGAGCAGCTGGTCCGGGCCAACAAGGGGCCGCTGTCCGAGGCGGCCATTCGGGCGGTGTTCCGGGAGCTGAACAGCGCGGCCCATTCCCTGACCCGGCGGTTGCGTGTCGCATTTTTAGGCCCCGAATACACTTACAGCCATCTGGCCGCCCTGGAGCGGTTCGGTAGCTCGGCGGAGCTGGTGCCCGTGGGCGGAATCGCTGCGGTGTTTGAGGAAGTGCGGCGGGGCCAGTCCGATCTGGGAATTGTCCCCTTGGAAAACTCCACCGACGGCCGCGTGGCCGACACGCTGGAGATGTTCGCCCGCGTGCCGCTGAAAATCTGTGGCGAAGTCCAACTGCACATCCATCACTGCCTGCTGGCTAACTGTCCCCGGCATGAAATCAGCGAAGTCTATAGCAAGCCGCAGGCCCTGTCGCAGTGCCGCAACTGGCTTGCCCGCCACCTGAGCACCGCCCGGCTGATCGAAGTGACCAGCACGGCCGCGGCGGCCCAACTGGCCGCCCAAAAGCAAGGAGCAGCGGCCATCGCCAGCCGCCAGGCGGCGGTGCAGCACGGGCTGCAGATCGTGGCTGAAAACATCGAGGACAACCCCAACAACATCACCCGCTTTGCCATCATTGGGCACCACTCTTCTCCGCGCACCGGCAAGGACAAAGTGGCCTTGATGCTGCAGATCGACCATCGTGTGGGCGCGTTGGCCGACACGCTGGCGGTGTTCAAACGCAACCGGCTCAACATGACCTGGATCGAATCGTTCCCCATCCCCGATGAGCCGGGGGCCTACCTGTTCTTTATCGAGCTGGAAGGGCACGAAAACGAGCTACGGGTGCGGCGGGCCTTGGCCGCGCTGGAAAAGAAAACGCTGCGGCTGGAGGTGCTGGGCTCCTACCAGCAAACCGAACCGGTCCAGTAGCCCTTTTGGCCCTCAAAGCCCCGCGAAGCCTTACTCTTTCAGCGAAATCCGCCTGCCCCGGGGGCCCTCGTCCACGTGGAGCTTGTTCTCCCGGGCCAACCAGCCGATGGCCTGCATCACCAGGTCGCGGGGTTCGTCGATCTGGGCGACGATCCGGGCCGGAGTCAACGGGCCGTGCTGGTGGAGCAGGTGCCACACCTTTCCGGCCGTTTCGCCGATGCGGCCGATCCAGGAAACGGTTACGGTACTCATCGAAGGCACTCCGTTTTGGGAACGGAACCTTTCCACCACTCCACGTCACCTCCGTGGAGACAATCCGTTGTCCAAGGCTGGTGGCATCATATCGCAAATCCCCTGCACGGCTCAAGCAAACCCAATCTTTACAGGCTGTATTCTCCTCCGGGTTCCAGCACCACGGCCTCCACGCCCGTTTGTTCCTTCACGCGGTGGGCCCAGGCTTGTGCGTCCTGGGCAATCGGGGGCCAGGTGTTGTAATGGGCCGGGATAACACAGCGGGGCCGAAGCAGCTTGACCGCTTCCAGGGCGTCTTCGGGCCCCATGGTAAAGTTGTCCCCGATGGGGAGCACGGCCACGTCCAGCCCGGCCCGCCCGATCAGCTCCATGTCGGAAAACAACGCCGTATCGCAAGCAAAGTACACCTTGCCCTCGGCCAGCGTGAGCAAAAACCCGCCCGGATCGCCCCCTGAGGAGCCGTCCGGCAACGTGGAGCTGTGCACCGCCGGGGTGAGTTTGACCCGGCCAAAGGGCTGCTGGCAGCTTCCGCCCAGGTTCATTGCCCAGGTCTTGCTCTCTTCCACTCCCTGCTTTTGCAGCCACTGGCAGATTTCGAAGATGGCGATCACCGTGGCCCCGGTTCGCCTGGCCACTGCGGCCGCGTCGGCCACATGGTCGAAGTGGCCGTGCGAGATGAGAATGAAATCGCACTCCACCTGGTCGGCTTGGACCGGGCAGGTGGGATTGTCGTTCAAAAACGGATCGAGCAACACCCGATGCTCGCCCGTGTCGATCAACCAGGTGCCGTGTCCCAACCAGGTCAGTTTCGTGGTCATGGGATGCTCCTTCGCAACCGGCGGAAAGTTCGTTGTGCGGATTTCCGCAGCTTCCAGAGGTCACCCCTCCCCGCGGAGAATGTGCTGCATGTTTTCTTTGTACCGTTTCACCCCCGGTTGGCCGTAGGGGTTCACGCCGATCAGCTTCCCCTCGATCACCGTGGCCAGCATCAGCATCTGGAACAACTGGCCCAAGGTGGCTTCGTCCACCTGGGGCAGCAGCAGGTCCAGGGTGGGCCGGTCGTCCTGGCGGTAGGCGGAGTTGGTGCCTTGCACGGCGGCGTCCATGAGTTGGGCCAGCTGGCGTCCGGCCAGCCAGTTCAGCCCGTCGGCGTCCCCCTCCCGGCGAGGTACCAGCACCGGCTGGCGTCGGGTGCGGCGGACCACCAGGTTGGTAATCAGCTTGTCCCGCCGCCCTTGCTGGTGCTGCTGGCCGCGGGAGTGAAGATCGCGGGTGTTGACGGCCGTCAGCGGCGTGGCTCCCTGGCCCTCTTTGCCCAGGCTCTCGCTGAGCAGTTGATCGTACCAGAAGCCTAGGGCTTCCAGTTGCTTGCTCCAGGCGGCCAGCACGCGCACCGTCAGCTGCCACCGCGCTTCCCACAAGTGGCACAGCCCGGCGTAGTCCAGCACGACGTTTTCCCCCACGGGCATGCGGCGGAAGTGCTCGTTTACGGCCGCGGCCCCCTCCAGCAAAGCCACCAGGTCCAGCCCCAACAGGGCCGCGGGCAACAGCCCCACCGGCGTCAGCACCGAGAACCGTCCGCCGATCCCCTCGGGCACCTCCAGCACCGGGCAATCCAGCTCCTGGGCCAGGCGGCGCAGGGCTCCGCTTCGGCCGGTGACGGCCACCACGCGGCGGGCCACCGTGGGCCGGTGATGCCCGCAAGCGTGCTCCAGCGCCTCCAGAAACACGCGAAACGCCACCGCGGTTTCCAGCGTGGTGCCGCTTTTGCTGATGACCACGATGCCCCAGGGCTCTTCCTGCTGGCTCAAGTAGTCCAGCAAGGCCCGC
>Ga0256839_1004237_pt1 | contig 14174 bp, 18 predicted proteins | sample 354166metaG_FD_185968 | JGI IMG/M metagenome (GOLD analysis project Ga0256839, IMG submission 185968) | Hydrothermal vent microbial communities from Mid Atlantic Ridge, Atlantic Ocean - 354-166 | ecosystem: Environmental > Aquatic > Marine > Hydrothermal vents | place: Atlantic Ocean: Mid... | reverse complement strand
GCACCGGCACCCATCATGCCGCGTCCGGTGCCGCGACGTCCCCCGCCGAGTCCATCGGTCCCCATGTGCTCGTCCATGAGCTCGTCGTGGTCGGCGCCCATGTATTCGTTCATGAGCTGGTCGTGGTCGGCGCCCATGTATTCGTTCATGAGCTGGTCGTGGTCGGTGTCGGCCCGCTGTTCGAGCCGTGGACCGACGGCCGGGCCTTCGTCGGCGTCGCCTCCCGGCCCGGCGAGGGCTGCCAGGGGTACGGCGACCGCCAGGGCGACGGCACCGGCGATGATCGTCGAACGCCTCATCGGGTGCTCCTTTCCAGCTCGTTGCGTCGCCGCAGGAACTCCTCGGTGTCGATCTCTCCGAGGGCGTAGCGTTCCTCCAGCCGTTCCAAGGGATGCGTGGTCCTGGCGGGTCGGCGGGTGGCGTCGGCGATGAACCACACCACCAGGCCGACGACCACCAGCCCCAGCCATCCCATTCCGAAGCCGAGCATCATGTGTGACCTCCTCGATCGTTCACCGACACTCCACCACCGCCCCGTCAAGGGATCCCCCGTCGTTTCGTCAAGCCTCGGTAAAGATCGATCCCGCTAACCGCAGAGGTGGTCTATCGTGCGGTCGCCCCCGCGGGAGGTACCCGATGTCGCGGCCGAAGGGCCGAGCCAAGATCGTCGCCGAGCAGAAGAAGGCCGAGGAGCTGGCGGCCCGAAAGGCCGCGCAGGCCCGGAAGAAGGCGATCGTGATCACGGTCGGCGCCGTCGGGATCATCGCCGTCATCGGCGCGGCCATCGTCTTCGCCCCCCCGCCGCCGGGGATCGACGTTCCGACCCTGCCGCCGACCCACCTCACCTCGCTCACCGAGCCCCACATCCCCTACACGAGCAGCCCGCCCAGCTCGGGCCCCCATGTCGGTGCCGGGCTGCCGCCCGGGTTCGACTCGCCGGACCCCATCCCGCCCGAGGCGTACGTCCATCTGCTCGAGGACGGCGGCATCGTCCTCGCCTACGACTGTCCCGACGGGTGTGACGACCTCACCGCGGCGTTTCGCCAGTTCATGGAGGACCGGCCGGGTCGGATGGTGATGACCCCGTACGAGGGGATCGTCGATCCCGACGGCAACCCCCGGAAGGCGGCGGTGGTGGCGTGGGGTCGGATCCTCTACCTGGACCAGGTCGACGACGACACCCTGGACGACATGGGCACGTTCGTCTCGCTCTACGCCGGCATCGACTACCACGCCGGGTGAGCCTCCGCTCAGGGTGACGGCTCGTCGGCCACCGGCGCCTTCGCCGGTCGGCCCACGATCTCCCGCCAGATTCCCCGCCGGAGCACCGTCGTCGGCTCGATCCGGGCGGCGACGACGTTCTCCTCGGTGCGTCGGTTGGCGCGAAAACCGAAGAGCCGACGGGTGACCGGGGTGACCAGATCGGCGATCAACCCGAGGAGCGGGTTCGTCGGCCGGACGTGTTCGAGAAGGAGGATTCGGCCTCCGGGCCGCGTGACCCGTCGCAGCTCCTCGAGGCCTGCGACCGGGTCGGCGACGGAGCAGAACACCGCCGTGGCGAGCGTGGTGTCGAACGTGTCGTCGGGGAACGGGAGGTGGTGCACGTCGGCCTCGACGAGCCGAGGGCGGAGTTCGAGCCGAGCCGCCCGGCGGCGGGCGCGGGCCATCATGCGGGGAGAGACGTCGACCGCCGTGAGGTCGACGTCGGGGGGATAGAACTCCAGGTTCTTGCCGGTCCCCACCCCGACCTCGAGCACCCGACCGCGCGCCTGGGAGACGAGATGTCGCCGAAGGCGACGCAGCCCCCCCAGCCACTCCATCGGAGCTTCGTAGAGGTCGTAGAGGGGAGCGACACGGTCGTAACGTCGGGTCACGGCCCGCTGTTCATCGGCGGTCATGGAGGGCAGACTCCCTTGTTCGTTCAACCCACGCGGTCGAACTCGGCGAAGAACTCCTCGGCGGGGACGAACATCGTCGGGTAGTGCCGTACCCACTCGATCGTACCGTCGGCCCGCACCAAGGCGAACGAGTGGCTGGGCCGGTCGCGATGCCCGTAGATCCCCAGCATCCCGTAGGCGGACGACACCGAACGGTCGGCGTCGATGAGGATCGGCCGGTCGATCCCGAAGCGACGTGCCTCGGCGGCGACGGCCGCGGGGGGATTCACCATGATCGGCACGAGCTGAAAGCCTCGGGAGGCGAGGCCCCGTTCGATCTCGGGGATCTGCAGGAAGCACCCGTCGCATCCGACCCCCATCGAGAAGTACAGCACCGCGTCCCCGCGGGCCAGGATGTCGGTGAGCGAGACCGTCGTCCCGTAGGTCGTCGGGAGCGCGAACTCGGTCGGGGTCGGGGTCGCCGTCTCCGGTTCGCGGGCCGTACCCCAGGCGAGGATCGCGAGCAGGGCGGCGATGGGGAGCAGGAACCCCAACCAGCGGCGGAGGGGTGAACGCTCAGCGGGTGTGGGTGGTTTCGTCGATGTCTTCGGCATGGGGATCTTCTTCCTGTTCTTCCGAGGGTCGACGCCGTCCCGATGCCCGGACGGCGAGGACGGCGAAGACCACGAGGGCGAGACCGACGACCCAGTCCGGGATCGGTTCCAGGGCCCGGATGACGGGTTCGAGGAGCTCCTGGATGCGACCGGCGGCTCGTGACTGGGCGTCGAGGGTGAGGTCGGCGCCGGTCGTTCCGATGACGACGAGGGCGAGACCCATCACTCCGAACAACCCGGCGCTGACCGCGTCGGTGACCGAGATGCTGCGTCCCCGACCCAGGAGCCGGAGCGTCAGTCGGCGATGACCCAGCCGAGCCCAGCGTTCGGGGCGCTTCCGATCCCAGAGCAGGGTGAGGAGGAAGAGGGGGAAGACCATTCCGAAGACGTATGCCCCACCGATCCAGAGGGCGTGGATCAGGCTCGGTGAGAGGCTGGACAGGGTCACCACCCCCACCAGCACGGGGGCGCAGCACGACGAGGCCGCGCCCGAGAAGAGGCCGAGGGCGAAGACGCCGGCCGAGTCGGTCCGCTGGAGGTCGGGGGAGCGGGTGAAGAACGGGAGCGCCCAGGTGGTGCCTCGCAGCGACAGGATGGCGAGAGCGACCATCAGGAGGCCCCCGGCAACGTAGACGACCTCGTGGAGCCCCAGGAGGCTCCGGGCGAGAAGACCGGCGCCGAGGGTGAGGGGGATCAGGACGACCCCCAGCCCGGCGGCGAACACGAGGGTGAGGGGGACGAGGCGGTACCGGCGGTTGCGGACCGCGGCGGCGAGGTAGGAGGGGAACATGAAGCCGATGCAGCATGGGGCGAACAGGGCCACCGCTCCGGCCACGAAGGCCGCCAGCATCGACGAGCCCAGATACAGCCCTTCCATCACGGCTCTCCGGTGACGACGTCCCCGAGGACCCGGCGGAGGTGGCGGAGTGAGAACCGTCCGAAGGCGATGAGGGTGCCTCCCCGGCCGAGCGCCGGAGGGAAGGGGAAGCGCCAGGCGGCGAGCAGGGCTCGCCCCTCCGGGGAATCGAGGTCCACCTCCCTGAGGGTGAAGGGGAGCTCGCGCCGCAGCTCGTCCAAAACCTCGCGGGCCCGGTCGCAGAGATGGCAGGCCTCGGCGGTGACGAAGACGAGCTCGGTCGGAGCCTCCGCCGGAGGCTCGGCGGGGTCCGGACCGGGCCGGGGTCGGTCGATGGCGGTCATCTGGGGGCAGGTTCGGGGACCGGGGAGGGAAGCGTCCAGGGCCGAAGGTCCCGGGCGTCGGTTCGGTCCATCCCGTCTCGGAGGTACGATCGGGGCCGAGAGGAGGTCGACCGTGGCAGCGCTCGGCGAGCTCGAGATGGAGATCATGGGGGTGCTGTGGTCCGAGGCAGGTTGGACGACGCCCGGTGAGATGCGGGCCAAGCTCTCCCGACCCCTCGCCTACACGACGGTCATGACGGTGATGAGTCGGCTCCATCGCAAAGGGCTGTTGCGGCGCCAGCGCGACGGTCGGGCGTACGCCTACGCACCGGTGATGACTCGGGAGGAGTGGCTGGCGACCCGGATGCGGTCGATGCTGGCCCGCTCGCCGGACCGCTCGACCGTGCTCGCTCGGTTCGTGGAGCGACTCGAACCCGACCAGGTGGTTCAGCTTCGGCGGATGATTCGGGGAGTCGGCGATGCCCCGTGAGCCGGAGCTCGAGCGGGCGATCCTCGAGGTGCTCTGGTCCTCCGACCGCGCCCTCACCGCCGCCGAGGTGCGGGCCCGGCTGCAGCCCGAACGGATCCTCGCCTTCACCACCGTGACGACCGTGCTGGGACGCCTCCACCGCAAGGGCGAGCTGGAGCGGGAGAAGGTGGGACGCGCCTACCGATACCGACCTCGGCACGAGCGTGCGGAGGTGGAGGCGCGGGAACTGCTGGATCTGCTGGAGGCGGCCGGAGGGCGGAACTCGGTGCTCCTCCGATTCGTGGGCAGCCTCGACGCCACGGATCGCGAGACGCTGCGGCAGCTCCTGGAGGAGGCGCGGTGACGCCCTTCGTCGCCCTGCTCCTGTCCGCCGGGGCGTTGGTGGTGGTGCCGGTGGGGCTCCGGCGCATCGAGGGGCGGATCGGTCCGCGGATGGTGCACCGCCTCGGGTTGCCGGCGTTGATCCTGGGGGTCGGACTGCTGGAGCTGGTGCTGTTGCTGATGGCGACGCCGGTGTGGGCCAACCTGTTCCGACTCGACGTGCTGGCCCACGTCTGCGAGCGGGTCTTGGCCCACCTCGGTCTGCTCTCGCCTCCCGCGGTCGGATGGGCTGCCTCGGTCGTCGCCCTGATCCCACCGGTGCGCGCCGTCTGGGCGTGGCGATCCGGACGTCGGGAGATGGAGACCGCCCGCCTGCTCCTCGAGGCGGCCAGGCCGGTGCTGTTCCGGGGGCGACGGATCTTCGTGTTCGACAGCTCCGATCGTCTGGCGATGGCCATCCCGGGACCCAGGGGAGGCATCCTCGTGACCCGAGGCCTCCAGAACGCGCTCCATCCCTGCGAGCTCGACGTGGTGGTGGCTCACGAGGCCGCGCATCTGGAGGGTCGGGACCACCGGTACCTCATGGCTCTGCGGGCCCTGGAAGTCGCCTTCGGGCTGTCACGACCCGTGGGACGGACGATCCGGTACGCCCTGGAGCGAGCCGCCGACGAGGCCGCCTGTGGGGCCGAGCGGAGTCGCCGTCGCCTCGCCGCCGAGGCGCTGTGCCGCGCGGTCGGGGGGAAGGCGGCGATCCTTCCGCTCTTGGCGCCCGCCGCCACCGTCGTCGCCCGGGTCAGGGCGCTCAGCCGACCCGCGGTCGTGCCCAGCGCCTGGGCGGTGCGGGGGACGGTGCTGGGTGTGGGGGGGATGGTGGCCGGAGGCCTGGGGTCGGTGGGTGCCTGGATCGGCCACGCCCATCAGGCACTCACCCTGGCGATCTGCACGTTGTGATCCGAGGATCTGGGGACGGGGTCGTGGCCGTAGCAGGGGCTTTGCCCGGCGATCTGGAAATCGTGACCCGGATCCCTTGACATCGCCCACCCCGGGTGGGGTAGGGTACCCGGCCATGCGAGAGGTCCACAAGCGTTCGGCGCTCAACCGGCTCAAGACCGTCCGGGGTCACCTCGACGGCGTCATCGGGATGGTCGAAGACGAGCGGTACTGCCCGGAGATCATGAAGCAGATCTCCGCCCTCCAGTCGTCCCTGGAGAAGGTGAACCGCATCCTCCTCCAGAACCACCTCGAGACGTGCGTCGCCGAGGCGGTGAAGGAGGGACGGGCGTCGGAGATCGTGGACGAGCTCATGGAGACCATGAAGTACACCGCCGCGGTCACGGGTCCGTTGGCGGTCTCCAAGGAGGACACATGACGACCACCACCATCGCCGTGCCCGACATCTCCTGCGGCCACTGCAAGTCCAGCATCGAGGGTGCCGTGGGTGCCCTCCCCGGCGTCGAGAAGGTCGAAGTCAACATCGAGCCGAAGACCGTCGACGTCTCCTTCGACGACACCCAGGTGGGGCTGGATCAGATCGTCGAGGCCATCGAGGAACAGGGATACACGGTTCCCCGCTGAAGCCCGTCCATCACCGCCCAGCCAGGAGGAGACCGTGACCACGAGTCAGAGCGACGCGCCCGAACAGACCATCACCTTCGAAGTGGACGGCATGACGTGCGCGTCGTGCGCCGCCCGGATCGAGCGGGTGCTCTCCAAACAGGAGGGCGTCGACGCCGCCGCCGTGAACTTCGCCGGTGCCGAGGCGACGGTCCGGGTGGCGCCGGGGATCGACCTCGACGCGTTGGCCGAGGCGGTCGAGAAGATCGGATACGCCATCCGTCCCATCGAGGAGGGTGACGAACGCCAGAACCTCGTCGAGAAGTACGGGGAGGAGGAGCGAGTCCAGTGGAGGCGCTTCTGGTGGTCCCTCGTCCTCTCCCTCCCGATCCTGCTCCTCGCCTTCTTCGGACCCGAGGAGCCCTGGAATGGATGGGTCCAGTGGGCGCTCGCCACACCGGTCGTCTACGGATTCGGCCTCCAGTTCCACCAGCTCGCCCTGAAACAGCTCCGGTCCTTCGGGGCGTCGATGGACACCCTCATCTCCTTGGGTACGACCGCCGCCTACGTGTACTCGATCTGGGCGGTGTTCTCCGAAGCCGAGGTCTTCTTCGACACGGCGGCGGTGATCATCACCCTCATCACCCTGGGGAAGGCGTTCGAGGCCCGGGCCAAGGGTCGCGCCTCGTCGGCGATCACCAAGTTGTTGGCGCTCGGAGCCAAGGAGGCCCGCGTGTTGCGGGACGGGAAGGAGACGACGATCCCCGTCGAGCAGCTCCTCCCCGGCGACCTGATGGTGATCCGTCCCGGGGAGAAGGTCCCGACCGACGGGGTGATCGTCGAAGGCACCTCGTCGTTCGACGAGTCGATGCTCACCGGGGAGTCGATCCCCGTCGACAAGGGTCCCGGCGACGAGGTGTTCGGCGCCACCATCAACCAGCAGGGTCGGATCGTCGTCCGGGCCTCCAGAGTGGGCAAGGACACGGCCCTCTCCCAGATCGTCCGGTTGGTGGAGGAGGCACAGGCCTCGAAGGCGCCCATCCAGAAGCTCGCCGATCGGGTGTCGGGGGTGTTCGTCCCCATCGTCGTCGTGATCGCCATCGGCACCCTCGCCACCTGGCTCGGACTCGGGTACGGACTCACCCCGGCGATGCGGGCGGCGGTGGCGGTGCTCATCATCGCCTGCCCCTGCGCCCTGGGTCTGGCGACCCCGACGGCGATCATGGTGGGCTCGGCCCGCGGGGCCGAGCTGGGGGTGCTGTTCAAGGGTGCCGAGGTGTTCGAGCGTTCCCGGCACATCGACGTGGTGATGTTCGACAAGACCGGGACCCTCACGAAGGGCGTGATGACCCTCACCGACGTCGTCACCGACCTCGACGACCGCCGGTTCCTCGAGCTGGTGGCCTCCGTGGAGGGAGCGTCGGAGCACCCGATCGGCCGAGCCGTCGCCCTCGGCGCCGAGGAACGGGAGGTGGAGCTTCGGCCGGTCACCGACTTCGAGGCGGTCGCCGGCATGGGGGTGATCGGGACGGTGGACGGAACCCAGGTGCTGGTGGGCAAGGCGAAGTTCCTCGCCGATCGGGGGCTGCAGATCGCCGACCGGTGGCTCGAGCATCTGGAGCGGCTCGAGTCGGAGGGCAAGACGGCGTTCGTGGCCGGATGGGACGGTGAGACCCACGGCGTCATCGCGGTCGCCGACACCCTCCGGGAGACGGCCGCCGAGGCGGTCGCCGCCCTCCATGCGATCGGGGTCCGGACGGCGATGATCACCGGTGACAACCGCCGGACCGCCGAGGCGATCGCCCGCCAGGTCGGGATCGACGAGGTCCTCGCCGAGGTGATGCCGGGCGACAAGTCGGCCGAGGTGGAGCGCTACCAGGCGCAGGGACGGGTCGTGGCCTTCGTCGGCGATGGCATCAACGACGCCCCGGCGCTGACCCGGGCCGATCTGGGCATGGCGGTGGGGACCGGGACCGACATCGCCATCGAGGCGGGGGACGTGGTCCTCATGTCGGGGAATCCGCTGCTGGTGACCACGGCCCTCCGTCTGGCCCGACGGACCTTCCGAGCCATCAAGGAGAACCTGTTCTGGGCGTTCTTCTACAACACCGCCGCCATCCCGCTGGCCGCGATGGGCTTGTTGAACCCGATGATCGCCGCCGGGGCGATGGCCTTCTCCTCGGTGTCGGTGGTCACCAACAGCCTCCGCCTCCGTCGGGTCCGCTGATTAGCCGGTCGGCCAACGACGTCGGGACGTCCGCCCGGAGGTCGGGGCCGGAGGAATCCGAGACCATGGTGACGTACCGGATGCGAAGGAGACGTGCACCATGGGAACGATCAAGATCGGACTGGCCGTCGTCATCGCGGTGGTGGGTCTCCTCGTCGCCGCCTTCGCCCTCCCGGAGACGGGTCACACCGAGCGGCTCGCGGCGGAACCCCAGGCGGAGGCGGTTCCCGCATCGGCGGTGGACGAGTCCGCGGACCATGGCACGGCGGCGAGTGAGGACGAGCACGCCGTGGGCACCGACGAGGGCGCTGCGGACCACGACGAAGCCGAAGAGGACCACGACGAGGGGTTCTGGTTCGGTGAGCCCGCCGACCCGGCCGAAGCCGACCGGGTGATCGAGATCACCGCGGGCGAGTTCTTCTTCTCCCCCGACCCGATCCAGGTCCGGGTGGGTGAGGTGGTCACCTTCCGGGTGACGAACGTGGGCAAGGTCGCCCACGACTTCACCATCGGAGACAAGAAGGTCCAGCTCAAGCACGAAGAGGAGATGGCCGAGATGCTCGCCGCCGGGGCGATGGGCGACGAGGAGGTCGGTGAGGAGCACGGAGATCCCAACACGGGAGCGATGGATCCGGGTGAGACCGTCGAAGTGACCTGGCGGTTCACGGCACCGGGGCTCCTCGAGATCGGCTGCCACGTGCCGGGTCACTACTCGGCCGGGATGCTGGTGCCGCTCGAAGTTCGGGCGTGAACCCGAGCCGTCACCGAGTCAGGCGGGCGACCTCTTCGGGGGTCGCCCCCAACTCTGTGAGGATCTCGGCGGTGTGTTGGCCGAGCACGGGTGGCGGATCTGCGGCCCGAGCCTGCTCCCCGTCGATGCGGAGGGGTGACCCGACGGCGTCCACCCGACCGGCCCGGGGATGCTCGTAGGTGACGTGCATCCCGTGGTGGACGGCCTGGGGATCATCGATCGCCTCGAGGAGACCGAGGACCCGACCCACGGGCAGTCCCGCCGCTCCCAGCTTCTCCACCCATGCCTCGGCCTCGTCCCGGGCGAAGACCGCGGCGAGGGCCTCGGTCAGCTCGGCCCGGTGACGCATACGGTCGGCGTTGGTCGGGAACCGTTCGGCGAGGTCGGGTCGATCGATGACGTCGCAGAGTCGGCGGAACTGGCGGTCCGAGACGACCGCCAGGGTGAAAGGGCCGTCGGCCGCCTGGAACACCTGGTTGGGGGCGAGGAAGGGTGACGCCGTCCCCATCCGCGGTGGCTGTCCGCCCTGGGCGAAGGCCAAGGCGTACCACCCCGCCTGGACGGCGAAGAGCCCGTCCCGGAGGGAGACGTCGACGCGGCGCCCACGTCCCGAGCGGTCTCGGTCCCAGAGGGCTGCGGTGATCGCCAGGGCGGCGTTGGTGGCGGCGACGAAGTCGCCGATCGTGGTGGCCGTCTTCTGAGGGGGGTCGCCCTCGTGGCCGGTGATCGAGATCATCCCCGACTCGCCCTGGAAGATGACGTCGATGCCGACGCGTTCCGCATAGGGGCCGTCGGCACCGAAGGCGGAGACCACGGCGTAGACGGCGCGAGGATTCAGTCGTCGCACGTCGTCCTCCCCGAACCCCATCCGTTCCATCGCCCCGTGGCGCAGGTTGGAGAGGACCACGTCGGCCGTTTTCACGAGCTCGACGAGCCAGCGGTGGGCTTCGGGGTCCTTGGGGTCCAGACAGACCGAGCGCTTGCCTCGGTTGACCGAGAGGAAGAAGGCCGACTCCTCGGCGAGGAACGGCCCGAAGCCACGGCCGAGGTCGCCGAAGGGGGGCTCGACCTTGATGACGTCGGCCCCGAGGTCGGCGAGCAGCATCCCCGCGTAGGGGGCGGCGATGAGGTTGCCGAACTCGACGACGCGGATCCCGGCGAGGGGACCGGGGGTGTTCATCGTGGGGGTCATCCCGGTCCGGGAGCGCACCGGGTCATCGGACCCGCTCGACGATCATGGCGATCCCCTGCCCGACACCGATGCACATCGTGGCCAGGCCGTAGCGTCCGTCGTAGACGTCGAGGCCGTGGACGAGGGTGGTGAGGATGCGGGCTCCGGAGCACCCCAGGGGGTGGCCGAGGGCGATGGCGCCGCCGTCCACGTTCACCCGGTCGGGGTCCAGGCCGAGTTCCCTGACGCACGCCACCGACTGGGCGGCGAACGCCTCGTTGAGCTCGACGAGGTCCAGGTCGTCGACCCCGAGGCCGGCCCGGACGAGGGCCTTCTGGGTGGCCGGGACCGGTCCGATCCCCATCACGTCGGGATGGACCCCGGCGGCGGCGGCGGCGATGATCCGGGCCATGGGGGTGAGCCCGTGGCGTTCGAGTCCGTCGGCGGTGGCGAGGAGGATCGCGGCGGCACCGTCGTTCATCGGGGAGGAGTTGCCGGCGGTGACCGTCCCGCCGTCCTTGAAGACGGGCGGCAGCTTCGCCAGGGCCTCCATGGACGTGTCGGGACGGGGGCCCTGGTCGGAGCTGATGGTCGCCATCGTGCGGCCCCGAGGATCCTGCGGGGCCTCGATGGGCACGATCTCGCGGTCGAAGCGCCCTCGCTCCTGCGCGGCGACGGCTCTCCGATGGGAGGTGAGGGCGAAGGCATCCTGATCCTCCCGGGTGATTCCGTACTTCTCGGCGACGACCTCGGCGGTCATGCCGAGGGTGATGGGGGGGTACAGCTCCTGCATGCGTCGGTTGACGAACCGCCATCCGAGCACGGAGTCGGCCATCTGGGGTGCTCCGACGGCGAACGCCCTGTCGTTCTTCAGGATCACGTAGGGGGCTCGTGACATCGACTCCGACCCACCGGCGATCATCACGTCGCCCCATCCGCTCCCCAGGGCGTGGGCGGCCTGGATGACCGCCTGGAGCCCCGACCCGCAGAGACGGTTCACCGTGACGCCGGGGATCTCGATGGGGAGACCGGCCAGGAGCACGATCATTCGGGCCAGGTTCCGGTTGTCCTCTCCCGCCTGGTTGGCGGCCCCCCACACCACGTCCTCGACGGCCATCGGGTCGAGGTCGGGATGACGGTCGAGGAGCTTGGCGACGGCGTGGCTGGCGAGGTCGTCGGGTCGGACGTGGGCGAGGTGTCCGCCGATCCTTCCCATCGGTGTGCGGATCGCATCGACGATGTAGACGTCGCTCATGGCGCCATTCTGCCATCCGTGTCGGTGAGACGAGCGGCCTTGACATACCTATACCCCCTAGGGGTATAATGCGAGCATGGCAGTCGACACCGTCACCAAGCCCGAGTCACCCGGATACCTCGCCCACAAGGACGACCATCTCAAACGTCTGCGAAGGATCGAGGGGCAGGTCCGTGGCCTCCAACGCATGATCGAGGCAGACGAGTACTGCATCGACGTCCTCACCCAGGTCAGTGCCGTGGTCTCGGCGCTGCGAAGCCTCGGCGTCCAGCTCCTCGACGAGCACGTCCGTCACTGCGTCCTGGAGGCGGCATCGGGGACCGAGGCCCATGCCGAGCAGATGGTGACGGAGGCGACCGGTGCCATCGCCCGCCTGCTGAGGAGCTGAGAAGATGTCGGGAAGACGAGAAGCGACGACCGAAGGAGGCCAAGCCATGACGGCAACGGATCAGCGAGCTGCGGTACAGGCGCCTCCCGTGCTCTCCGCCGACCACATCGCCAAGTCCTATCGACGTCGGCGGTGGTTCGGCAAGCGCTGGACCCGTGTGTTGGTCGACGCCGGCATCGAGCTTCGCCCCGGCGAGATCGTCGGCCTGGTCGGAGAGAACGGCTCGGGGAAGAGCACCTTCATGAAGATCCTCGTTGGTGCCCTCGAACCCGACGGGGGTTCGGTCACGAAGACGGGGACCATCGGGTACTGCCCCCAGGAGCCGGTGCTGTACGACCGGCTCACCTGCGACGAGCACTTCGAGCTGTTCGGTCGGGCGTACGGACTGTCGGATCCAGAGACCGCCCGAGCCCGGGATGAGATCTACGACGTGTTGGACTTCCTCCAGTACCGGGACGTGCTCGTCGACGAGTTGTCGGGTGGCACTCGGGCGAAGCTGAACCTCGGACTGGCCCTGCTCCCCGACCCCGACGTGCTGCTGCTGGACGAGCCCTATGCCGGGTTCGACTGGGACACCTACCTCCGATTCTGGGAGCTGACGGGGCAGCGGCGGGCGCGGGGTCGGGCCGTGCTCATCATCTCCCACTTCGTCACCGACGAGGAGCGATTCGACAGGATCGTGGAGCTCCGAGACGGACGGACGGTGCAGCGATGAGCAAGCTCGTCCTCACCCGGACCTTCCTCACCGAGTTCGGGCGTCGACCCCTCAACCTGATCCTCCTCGTCGTGGTGCCGGTGCTGTTCGTCGCCCTGACCGCCGGGGCGCTCGCCGACTTCGCCGAGGCCATCGGGGGCATCGGCGACTCCGAGCTCCTCTCGGGACCCACCGCCGGCTGGGCGGCGTCCTTCCTCGCCGGCGTCTCCGGGTTCTTCCACGTCCTGGGCGCTCGGGCGGCCGACTCGCGTCTGGTGACCGCAGGCATGGCCCGCTCGCGGGTCCTCGCCGCCCGCCTGGCCTCGGGGACGCTGCTGGCGGTCGTCGCCGCCGGGGGCGCACTGGTGGCGCTCGCCCTGCGGACGGGCATCTCCGACCCGCTGAGAGCGATCGGCGGAACCCTCATGTTCGCCCTCATCTATCTGGGGATCGGCGTCCTCATCGGCGCCGTTGTCCGCAGTGAGGTCAACGGCTCGCTCATCGTCGTCTTCGTGTGGATGCTGGACGTGTTCCTCGGGCCCGCCATGGGCGGCGGCGACGTGCTGGTGGGCAGGTTCTTCCCGTCGCATTTCGTCACGCTCGTCATGCTCGACGCGGTCTCCGGCCACGCCGGACCGATCGGGGACCTGGGTTGGGCGCTGGTGTGGGTGGTCGGCTCCCTCGGTCTCGCCGGCCTCGTCTTCTGGGCGAACACCGGGCCTGTGCGTGTGATCGATCATGGGCGGCGGCCGGGGGCATGGCGGCGGTTGGCCGCCGGCCTGCGGGCGGGCCTGCGGGACTACCGACGAAACCGGGCCATGTGGGTGCTCATCGTCCTTCTCCCCGTCTTCTTCATCTCGCTGAGCTTCGCAGTGACCCCGGATCAGCCGGCGCCCGTCGAGCTCGTCGAAGGTGGCGAGACGATGATCCGGATCCTCTCGATGGCCGACGTCCACGGAGCGATCATGGTCCCGATCACCATCGCGTTCCTCGCCGGCCTCGCCGGGCTGTTCGTCGTGCAGGGGTCCCTTCAGGCCGACGGAAGGCTGGTCCTCGCCGGCTTCCGGATCCGGGAGGTGTTGGCGGCCCGATTGGGGGTGATCGCGCTGGCCGCCTTGCTCATCTCGGCGGTGTCGCTGGCGATCACCGCCGTGGACTTCGCTCCCGCCGACTGGGCCTGGTTCATCGGCGGGAATCTGGCGGTGGGAGCCACCTACGGGTTGATCGGGGTGCTCGTGGGTGCGGTCTTCGGACGGCTCGGCGGTCTGTACGTGATGTTCCTGCTCCCCTTCATCGACGTCGGACTCGCCCAGAACGTGATGTTCTCGGCGGCGCCGCCGGAGTGGGGCGCCTACCTGCCCGCCCGGGGCTCGGTCCGGATCCTCGTCGACGCGGCCTTCACCCCGACGATGGACGAGCTCGGGGCCCTGGCGCTGGCCGGCATCTGGTTCCTGGCGATCGTGGCCGCGGCGGCCTGGGTGTTCGGGCGCCGGGCGGTGGCCAAGATGTCGCTGCCCTGAACGACCCGTCAGGGGGTGCCGAATCCGCTCGGATCCGAGTGGTAGCTCGTGAGCGTGCGCATGTAGTTCGCCCGGGCGTAGGCGGTCGGGTCGGGGACGGCCCGCTGGCTCAGGCTCCCCTTGGCCTGTCGGA